>Ga0105048_10007928_pt1 | contig 17015 bp, 13 predicted proteins | sample MAT05_FD_78382 | JGI IMG/M metagenome (GOLD analysis project Ga0105048, IMG submission 78382) | Freshwater microbial communities from Lake Fryxell liftoff mats and glacier meltwater in Antarctica - MAT-05 | ecosystem: Environmental > Aquatic > Freshwater > Ice > Liftoff microbial mat | place...
CAATTCGTACTTGCCGTTCGAGCGGTGGGCACGCTTGATGACGGCTTTGGTGGCGGTGGCGAAAAGGTCAGCCGGGCTGGGGGTCTCGACGGAGGAGTCGCGCTGGGTGACGACCAAAATCTCTTTCCCTTCCATCGACATAGCGGCATCGATGGCGGCGATGGACTTGGGCCGTCCCACCGAAAGGGGCATCAGGAGATTGGGGAATAGGACGGTGTTCTTGATCGGGAGGACGGGTAGGGACCGGATAAGTTCTGACATGTGATTAGCCTCTTTGCATGAAAGATGAGTCTTTCACGCTAAAGGTTTCATGAAAAGAGAATCGGCCGTACTCTGACCGCTTGATGTTCACTTTCACGGATGATCTCTCATAAGAGAAATTTAAAGTGAGTTTAAGACTTTTATTTACAATGGTTTACAAGGAAACCCAGGCATGCGCGTGGATGCCCCCGATTGTGGTAAAGTGCTTTATTTTGTTTAGCTTACGGGTAGCGTGTGAAAATGGGCCGAAGAAGGCAGGGCTTCTCCGGTGGAGAGCCGTTAAGCGTCGAGGCGCAGGTGGGAGAATTCCTTCATCAGGCCGAAGGCTTTGGCGTAGGGGGCGAGCGTCTCGCCGCGTTGCTCGATGTGGGTGGCGGCGGAGTAGCCGAGGTGGGCGGCACCTTTTAGGTGGCCGATCTTGGCCGGGTCAATCCGCATCAGGCGACAACAGGTGGAGTCGACCGCCACCAGGTCGTTGCCCATCACGATGACGCCCGCGTGGATGCCGGTGCCTTGGATGGGTCCGTTGCCTTCCATACCCACGATTCCGTCCACCATAGCAAAGGAGTGCGGGAAGAGGCGGTTGAGCTCAAGAATCGAATAGTCGATGATTTTATAGTGCAGGATGTTCTTCGGCCAACCGTAGACGCAGCCAGGGACGAGGCCGAAGAAGTTCTTCATCGACAGCGTCACGCCAGCCCAATGATGCGTCTTCATCTTGGCGAGGGACACCACGAGGTCAGCGGACATGAGGGTTTTGGAGAAAAAGAATTCGGGCTCATCGAAACCTTTGACGGCAACGACATCGTCGCGGTTGAGGTCGACGAAGATCTTATCGAAGTTCGGGATCAGCTCGCGGTAGCCGGCCTCTTCGGCGACGCCCCAACTGTCGCGCCGATGGCCGGGGCCTTCGCCAATGAGGACCTCGGCCGCGCCCAATTTATGGAAGAGCTCGACGGCGGCGGCGACGAAGCGCGGGTCGGTGTTGATGGGGGTTTGCGGGTTATACTCGACGAGATTGGGCTTGAGCAGCACGCGTTTGCCGGTGACGTTCAGGCCACAGGTCATCACGCCGCGGTACATGATGTCGAGCAGGTCGGCCGAATAGTCCTTGGCACCCATCACCGAAACCGGCGACAGGATGGTGGGGATGGGATCGGGCTTCGCGTTATAGCCGACCACGCCGGACATGACACCTAAACCGATCAATGGGATGGTGGAACGGCGATCTAACGTGAGGCTCATGAGGGTTGTTTCTCCACGCGGAAGGCGTTGCCGGCTTTGTCGTGGGCCAGTAGTTCGAGGGCGGTAGTGGCTAAGTCGCCGCCGGGGGCCAGACCGCCGAGGGGCGGCGGATCGAAGGGGACGGCGTGGGCGCGCAGGGCAATCATGAGCCAAGCCTTGGAGAGTCCACTGCGGGCGGTCTTCACTTGCAGAATCGCGCGGTCAAAGGAGGGCTTCAGTTCGGCCGGCTGGCGGCCTTGCAGGCCCAAGATCGCGAGCGCGGTGGTCTCCGGGTACGACGTCATATCGGTGGAGTAGACGCGTTTATTGCCGTAATTCCAACCGCCATCCGGGCAGCGGCGATCGAAGAGATACCCTTCGCCCTCGGCGATGCGATCGGCGTAGGCGCGGGCGCGGCCACTTTGCTTTAAGGCCACCAAGGCGTGCGCGGTGGGCTCCACCCAGGATGAGTTGCCCGGTCGCCAGGGCCAGCCGTGAAGGCTCTCATCCTGATCGGTGGGGCTGGCCAGAAAGCGCTGCACAATGCGGACCGGCAAGCTGCCTTCGGCACCGGCAAGTTTCGACAACCATTCGAGGCCCCGCGAATAGGCGTCATCCTGACGGTTCATGGCGCGATAGAGCACCAGCATTAGAGCCGTGCCCCAATGGGCATCCGGCACTTTGGCTCCTGCGCGCCAAGCGCCATCGGGACGCTGCCACCGGGCCAAAAGCGCCAACGCCTTCTGGCCGGCCGGTTCTCCCTTCAGCGCCAACGCGGAGTAGGCCGTGGGCTCCAACCAGGACTCTTTACCCGGGAAGTACCCCCAGCCGCCGTCGGGATTCTGCGAGCGCAGCAGATGATCGCGCCGAAGGGCGAGTGCGGTGGGAAGGTCCATCTGCGGTGTGTCCGTAGTCATAACCCGATAAAGGTCCCATCGACACGAACCAACCTTTTCGATAGAGAAAGCCCTAGGTGGAGAGGCGCCGGATACGAATTTCCTTGTACTCGATCCACTTACCGGTCTGGTGCGCCTGGATGGCGATGGGTCCGGTGGCCAGGTTCTTGAGGCCCCGGTGGTCGACCACGGTTTCGCCATCCACGCGGACCACGCAGTGGTCGCCTTGGACGTGCATTTGCAATAGGAACCACGTCTCGGGCTGCATCGGCCACCAGCGCGCGCGGCGGATGCCGTACAGGGAGCCCGTGGGGTAGACCGCCCCTTCCACGTCGTGGACCTGGATCTCATAATGGTCGCTCTTCACTCCGCCGGGGCAGCGAAAATAAACGCCGCCATTCGAATGCCGGCTGGGGCGGACGTACATCTCGAGGTCAAAGTCGGCGAAGTGCTCGCGGGTGGCAAGATACCCTAGTCCTTCGCCGCGAAGGGTACTGCCCAGAGTCTCCCATTGGCTCTTCTCCATCCACTCAGGCTCATTGGTCCGCCAAAGCTTCAGGTCGGCGGGTGCGGCGTAAAGGGCGGTCTGGGTATCGGTATTGGGCAGGGCCTTGATGGCCAAGCCGCGGTACCGCACGGGATAGCTGAGGCTTTCGAGGCCAATGTACCCGCGGCGGAGACGATGGCGCAGTTCTGGGTGTTCGTCGAGCTTCAAGTTCTGCACGAGCTCGCCATTCATCCACAACTTGAACTCCGGCCAGTTAACTCGCACTAGAAATTGGTTCCACTCGCCTTTGTTGCGCACGTTCACTTTGCTGGGTGCGACCACCGGGAAGATGGCACCCATACTTTCGGCCAGTGGCGTCGCGTCCTGTTTTTGGAAGATGTTGATCTTCATCCCACAGCCCGTGGGTCGGCCGTGTTTGGGCGCGTGGATGAAGAGGCCGGAGTTGGCCCAGCCCTGGATGAATACCTCGCCCCGGAGCTCGAAGTTCTCATACTCGCGCTCGCTGCGCAGCCAGGTGGGGAAGTTTGAACCCGGGTGGACGACGATGGCCCTGTCAACCACGTGGAAGGCGCTTTCAGGGCCGTTTTCGATATGCCAGCCGGCTAGACTCTGGCCGTCGAAAAGGGGGGTAAAGCCGGTTTCATCGGTGGCAAACGCGCGGGCGGCGAGGGGCAGGGCAAAAAATTGGCGTCGATCTAACATGTTGGCCATTATAGCGGCCTATAATCAGGAGGCGTTCATCCAATGGAACCCACCGTCTCTCATCTGCATACGTTCTTCCTCTTCCCGTTCTCGATCGACCGGGACGCGGTGTTACAGCGCCATGGCGACCTCTGGCAGGGTCGCCGCTGGATCGACGGTTTGGACGGCTGGATCCGCGACCACGACGCCGAGGCAGTTGGCGGTATTGGCCGCTGGCAACGCTCCGCCTACACCAGCTTCACGCTCGATTCGCAAGCCTATCAGGACATGGTCTTTTTCCATCCCTTCATCCGGCGGATTTACTTTGACTCGTTAGGGATGCAGGCCGGCGAGTGGCAAGGCGAGGAGATGGGCGGCGAGGGCGAAAGTCAACTGCGCTTCTACCGCATCCCGATTGAGCCGCGCCACCGCTTGCGGCTCTTCGCTTCCGACGAGCGCGGGCGCTCCGAAGAGGTGGCGATTACCGAACTGCGGCTCATCCTCTTTGCCAACGGCATCGGCATCCTATCCATCGGCCTGCAGGCCTTCCACCTGCCCGCCTCGCGCGCATTATGGATTAACGAAATGATGCGCAAGCTGTACCCTTCGAGCGGCCGGCAGAAGCGCGAAGGGCGCACGCCTAGCCTGGTCCGGCTGTTGGTGGGCGACGAAGTGGTGATCGAAGAGGACTTCAACTCCTGCGGCATCCGCAACTATCTGCCGCCTCTTTCGGCTCTATTGACGCGCCTCCTCTATTTTTCGGACTACGACAACCAGGAGTACGAAGCCGTGCTCGACGAGCGCATGATCGTCTACACCTACTTCGCGCTCGACCAGAAGAGCCTGCCGCCGGGCTACGCCGAAAGCGAGGACTACCGCAAGCTGATCTCCCGCGTGCTCTACGTCGACCACTACGGCGAAAACTACCGCTACAACCCGGACTTCATGCAAGAGCAAATGCGCAATCAGCTCTACAAACGCTGGGCGCACCAAGGCACCTACTACGGCTTCACGAGTTACTCGGCCGTCACCGTTTGCTTTGGCGAGCGCGACTGCGACGACCACTTGCTGCAGGAAGGCTTCCTGATCCACCGCATGTTTCAGTCGCGCTATCACCTGATGGCGCTGATCGCCCTGTTCTACCGCGCCACCTTGCTCGACTTCGCCGAACGCACCGCCCTCGTCTCCCGCCGGCTCGACCAGGACTTCGGCGACGGCAAGCTCTCGCCCGAAAACATCGAGCTCATGGACGGCCTCCGCAGCGAATTCGTCATCTTCTCGAATTACTGGCACTTCGACGAGTTAGCCAATAAGGACGAAGAGGCCGAGCATTTTGCCCTTTTTAACCGCTTCTTCCGCATCGGGCCGATGAAGGACGAGACCGGGCAAGAGGTGGAGCGGCTCAATAGCGTCCTGAACGAGTACTATCAGCGGCGCAACACGATGGCCGTCAACCGTCTGGCGATGCTCAGCATGATTCTGGGCGGTGGCGCCGTCCTCACCGGTTTCTTCGGCATGAACTTCGGCGCCGAGTTCTCCGCATTATTCTTCCAGCCGCCGCCCTACGCGGCCCAGGTGCACTGGGTGGCGATGGGCCTGGTGACGGCCGTCACGTTCGGCGCGCTGCTATTCGGCCTGGTGCTGATCATTATGAACTGGGAAGACTATAAGGACGTGCTTTTGCCCCGGCAAGCCATGAAGGCCCGCGCTTCCATTCGCCGAGTAGACTAAGGGCGCGGACTTCAGCCATCTGGACCCAGTTAGTGCGGGAGGTCGGCGAGGGTTAGTCTCGTTGTTCCAGGAGGCTTCTCGATGGCACTTGGTTACGGAAGGTCTCGGCGAAACAATAGAATGAGTCGAAGGAGGCATAGCAAACGCCGAAGGATCTTGCGGGGCTGTCGAACCGATGCTCCGCCGTCTTGCCGAAGTAGAGGCATTCGCGGGAACTCCGCAATAGGTCCAGAGAACCTCGGTGAGATTTGGATGTTGCAGCCATGGGGAAATCGGCCGGGTCGTGAGGCGAGGGTGAGCCCGGTTGAAGAGCGCGACGGAGTGCCGCGTTTGAGTCATGGTCAGCGGGATACAGAATTCCGTCGGGCCCCGTGGCACCGGAACAGGGCATCCATCAAAGTGCTGACCGGCAACTGGGCGGGCAAAGCACCGGGTGGCCCCAGCGCGCTGACGGATCTCACCTATTCGGCACCTTGCTCCGCGAAGGACGCAATGGTTTCGATAGCTTCGGCGACTTTACCGCCGCGAATCGCGTTCAATGGGTGGGCCTCATGGAGAGCCAGCCGGGGAGTGAGAAAGAAGACGAGTTGCTCCCAAGGGCCATATCCGGCCTCACCCAGTGCCTCGCGAACTTCAGCGATCTCTGGATCGATCTTCCCGTCGACAAATTGCCAGCAAGGAACGTAAGTAACGCCTCGCATCTGTACCGAGAGTGCTTTCCCATTCTGGAGATGCGACACGAGTTGTGGGTAATTTTGGGCGAGCTGATCCTCGGTCCAACAACCGCCCTCCGCTTCGAGAGTGGCGCGGATCGAGAGGGGCAGCTGGCGGTCGTTCGCCGTCTCAGATTCCGACGGGCTATCATTTACCGCGACCCTCACCCGTTGGTACTGGGCCAAAGATAGTGGTTCGATCAGGCGCAAAACTCCGTCTTCGAACACGGCATCCAAGTTTCGTACCAGCCCCTGATTTTAGCGTGTCTCGCTATGGGGCGCGTAGAGTAATAGATATGGGGAATCCCTATCTCTCCTTACTGCGGACGGCTTGGCGCTACGCGCGGCAGGAGCGGGGGCGCTACGTCCTGGTCTACCTGATGTTCGGCGCGGCGAATCTCGTTTTCGCCGTCTACCCGGTGATCTACGGCTGGCTGGTGGACCGCATCCAGAAGCAGGGCGCCGCCGCCGACGTCCTGCGCGACACCGCTTGGTACGCTGCCGCCTACTTTGGGCTCAAGCTGCTCGAATGGTGCTTCCACGGCCCCGCCCGCTACATGGAGCGCGAACTGGCGTTCCATCTGAGCCGCAATTTCCTCGACGAGAAGTATCACGAGGCGCTCCATCTGCCCGTCAAGTGGCACCAGGACCATCACAGCGGCGCCACCATCAACCGCGTGCGCAAAGCTTATGAGGCGCTCAGAAACTTCTTCCAAGGCGGCTTCATGTACCTGCACGCCCTCTCGAAGTTTCTGTTTTCGCTCGCCGGCATGATCTTCTTTTCCCCGCTCTTCGGGACGATCGGCTTAGTACTGGGCGTGGCGACCGTGTGGGTGATCTTCCGCTTCGACAAGCCGCTCGTAAGGACGCAGGAAGAGCTGAATGAGCGCGAGCACGTCGTCTCCGCCACGCTGTTCGATAGCCTGTCGAATATCGTCACCGTGATTACGTTGCGCCTGGAGAAGAGCATGGCCTCCACCCTCATGGCCCGCGTGGGCGAGATGTGGAAGCCCTTTCGCGCCAACACGCTCACCAATGAGTGGAAGTGGTTCTGTGCGGACATGCTGGTGGTGTTCACTTACTGTGTCATCGCCGTCGGCTACGTCTATCAAAACTGGAAGCCGGGCGAGGTTTTTCTGGTGGGCGGACTGGTGACGCTGATGGGCTACGTGGCGCAGTTCAATAGCGTTTTTCACGACATGGCCTGGCAGTACAACCAGATCGTGCAATACAACACCGATGTGCAGACGGCCAGCGAAATTTCGGACGCCTATGCGGCCCATCATCGTGCCGAGGCCCGCACCGAATTGCCCCCCGACTGGCGCGAGCTCACGATCGAAGGTCTGCGCTTCTCGCATCGCCAAGCCTACGATGGCGCCCACGCGCCGCAAAGCCTGCACGGTATCAGCGTAAGGCTCGAGCGCGGCAAACGCATTGCCTTGGTTGGCGAGAGCGGCTGCGGAAAGTCCACGTTGTTGGCGCTGCTGCGCGGCCTCTATGAGCCGGAGCCCGGCTGCGTACTAAGGGTCGATGGCCGCGTCGCGGAGTGGGCCGCCTTGAACGAGACCACCACGTTGCTGCCGCAAGAACCTGAGATCTTCGAGAACACGATCCTCTATAACATCACCCTGGGCCTGCCGCTCGAAGAGCGCGCGGTACTTGATGCGACCGAGGCCGTCCATTTCGCCGACGTGGTCACCCAGTTGCCGAATGGCCTTGAGAGCAGCATTCAGGAGAAGGGCGTCAACCTCTCCGGTGGCCAACGCCAGCGCCTGGCTTTAGCACGCGGACTCCTGGCGGCGCGGCTCAGCGACGTCGTCCTGCTCGACGAACCCACCAGCAGCGTCGACCCCAAAACCGAGGCTCTAATCTACGCCAACCTCTTTGCCGCCTTCTCCGGTAAGGCCATGGTTTCGGCACTCCACCGGCTGCACCTCTTGCGGCACTTCGACTATGTCTACGTCCTCAGCCAAGGCCGCATCGTCGACCAGGGGACCTTCGCCGAGTTGCGCGAACGCAGCGCCGCGTTTCAGGAACTGTGGCGGCACCAAGGGCCCGACGTGCCCGCTCCCCTCGCCGCCCGGCTGGCTTAGACTACAAATACGGTGAAACTTCTCCTGGTTTGTGCTTCGGCGACCCTGCTCTGCGCCCAGACTGCCTTGAACCCGGTGGCCAAGATTGATGGCGATTTGTCTACGATTGGGCGTTTTTGAACTCGCCGTCCTTGGGGGCAAAGCCAACAGAAGCTCAGCGAAAAGGGCCTCACCGAGATGATCCCCAGCGCCTTCAATCCCAAGCGAAAGACCGCCCGCGGCTCGATAGCCTCGGTGCCGGTGTGGCACAGCTTCGACCATTACGGCCAAATGGTGATCTACGCCCGGCTGAACGGCGTCGTCCCCCCGGCCAGCCGGCGCTAGCTACCATCGGCGTGGGTTACGGCTGAGCCGGCCAGCGAATGCCCAGTCCGAGGTTCTCGATTGGGCCCTCCACCTCGAACCCACCCGCGGTCGAGCCGGCGAAGTATTGATATTGGCCCGCAAGGCGTGGGCCTTTCCTTTTGCGTCAACAGCCCCAGGACTTTCAGTTTCGTGATCAACGCGGCGGCGCCGTGAGTGATCACTTGGTAGATTTCCTGAGCGTCGATTCTCCATGCTCGGCCGCGAAAAGGACGGAGCGCTTCCTTCTCTTGCTCTGAGATCTCCATCGGATAGATCCCGTAGAGATGGCAGCCATCCCAACGGTCGAAGAGAATCACCCCGGTGTATTCGCCCAATGGGCGATAAGCAGCCGACGCCGAACCGATGGCGAAACACGAAGCCAAAGATATGCAAATACCGCGTCGGCTCAGCATAGGTCGATCCTAAAACCGCAGCAACCGCTCGCCCTCGCGAACCACGTCGTCCACCTGCGGCAGAATCGCGTTCTCGAGCGTCGGGTGATACGCCACCCAAGTGTCCATCGCCGCCACGCGACCCACCGGGGCGTCCAAGTCGCAGAAGAGTTCGTCGGCGATGCGCGCGGCGATCTCGGCCCCAAAGCCCCAGCTCTTGGTATCCTCATGCGCCACCAGCACGCGGCTGGTCTTCCGCACGCTCTCGGCAATCGCTGGCCAGTCGTACGGCGACAGTGAGCGCAGGTCAATCACTTCCACCGTGCACGAAGGGTTCGCCGCCTCTAAGCGTTGCGCCGCCACCAGGCACTTCTGCACCAGTGCGCCGTAGGTCACCATCGTCAGGTGCTCGCCGGCCTTGGCGAGGCGCGCCTGCCCGAAGGGGATCAGATATTCCGGCCCCGGGTGCGGCGAGCGATTGTAAGGCTCGCGGTAGAGCTTCTTGTGCTCCAGGAACAGCACCGGATCATCCGCGCGAATCGCCGTGCGCAGCAGGCCGCACGCATCCAAAGCATTCGACGGCATCACCACGCGCAGGCCGGGGATATGGGTAAAGACACTCTCGCCATTCTGGCTGTGATAGATCGCGCCGCCCGTCAAGTAGCCGCCCGTCGCCACGCGGATCACCACCGGGCTACTGAAGCCACCCACAGAGCGCCAGCGAATCGTGGCCAGCTCATCGCGAATCTGCATCATCGCCGGCCAAATATAGTCGAAGAACTGGATCTCGGTGATCGGCTTAAAACCACGCGTCGCCAAGCCAATCGCGCGCCCCATGATTCCCGCCTCAGCGAGCGTCGTGTTGAAGCAGCGGTCGCTGCCGAAGACGCGCTGCAGGCCGAGCGTCGCCTTAAAGACGCCGCCTTTGCCCTTCACGGCCGGCAGATTCTCTTCGCGGCTGCAATCGGCCACGTCTTCGCCGAACATCAGCACCCGCTCGTTGCGGCGCATCTCTTCATGCAAGGTGAGGTTGATCTCGTCCACCATCGTGCGCGGCTCGCCCACGAAAGCGGGCTCGGTATCGAACGCGGCACTGGTGGGGTCCACGGTCTCCGAATAGAGATGTTGGAGAATGCCAGAGACCGAGGGCGGCGGCTCGTCCTGCACGCGCTGGCTGATCGCGTCGAACTCGGCGAACAGCTCCGCACTCAAGCGATCGAGATCCTCGCGCGTCGCGATGCCTTGCGCCACCAGATAGTCGGCCATGCGGGGCAGGGGATCGCGGCGATTCTCGTCCTCGCGCTCCGCCATGCTCTTATACAGCCGGTCGTCATCGGAGAGCGAGTGTGAATAGGGGCGAGTGACGCTGGCATGCACCATCGCCGGCCCATTGCCTTGCCGCACCCAGGCCGTCGCCGCCTGCATCGCCTCGTAAGTCGCCACAAAATCGCAGCCGTCCACTTCCAGGCGCAGCAGATTCGGGAAGCCTTCCAGCAGCTTGCTGATGCTGCCGCCAGGCGTCTGCTTCTCCACCGGCACCGAGATCGCCCAGCCGTTGTCCTCCACCAGATAGAGCACCGGCAACTTGTCGAGCGTCGCGATGTTGATCGACTCCCAGAACTCGCCTTCGCTGGTCGCTCCGTCGCCCGTGCATACCAGCGTCACCTCGTCGCGGCCCAGCAGCTTCGACGCATGCGCACAACCGATGGCTTGCAAGAATTGGGTGCCCGTGGGCGACGAGTTGGTGACGATGTGCTTCGCCGCGTCGCTCCAGTGCGAGGGCATCTGCCGGCCACCGGAAGCCGTATCGCGCGCGGCGCCCACGCCTTGCAGAAACATCTCTTCGGCCGTCACGCCCAGGGCGAGACAAAGGGCTCGATCCCGGTAGTACGGATAGAACCAATCGTGCCCTGCCACCAGCGCCATCCCGGCGGCCGTCTGCGCGGCTTCATGGCCGGCCGCGCTTACCTGAAAGTAAATGCGATTCTGCCGCTTCATGAGGATCTCGCGATCGTCAATCAGCCGGGAACTGAGCATGTGGCGATAAGCTTCGCGCAGTTGCGCGGCGGTCAGTGAACCCGTCTTAAGGTCCCCCTCCGAGCTGGTTTGGGAAGGAGCTTCCGTCTTGGACGAAGTCAACGCTGGTTGGGCGGCGATCGAGGAAGATTGCATGGGGACGGAGCTCTCAAATTTATCTTAGCCCACCCCCCGGCCAAGTCACCAGTTGCTGGCGGTCCTGGGACAAAAAATTCACCTCTCCGGTGGCGGGGCTTCCCGCATCTGGTAAAGTCTGAGATAGGTATAAGAATGGCTACTGTGACCGGCGCGGGTTTAGAAGGCATCATTGCCGCAGATTCTGAGATTTGTTACATCGATGGCGACGAAGGAATCCTAGGATACTTCGGCTATTCGATCCATACGTTGGCGGAGAACGCCACCTTTGAGGAAGTGATCTTCCTGCTATGGAACGGGCGCTTGCCCCAGGTGGCCGAACTGGCGACACTCAAAGAACTCCTGGTCGCCCATCGCGAATTGCCCCCCGGCGTCACCGCTTTCCTGGCCACCGTGCCCACCGGTAAGCCGATGCATGTGCTGCGCACCGCGGTATCGATGCTCGGCATTTACGACGAACACGCCGAAGAGATGACGCCCGAAGCGAATCACGTAAAGGCCGCCAAGCTCATGGCTAAGACGGCCACCATCGTCACCAGCTTCCATCGTCTGCGCACCGGCGCCGCCGTCGTCCCGGGTGACCCTTCGCTAAGCTTTGCCGCCAACTTCCTCTACACCCTTACCGGGAACCAGCCCGATCCGGTGATGGAGCGCGCCTTCGACGTCGCCCTCACCCTCCACGCTGACCACGAGCTGAACGCCAGCACCTTTGCCGCCCGCGTTACGGCAGCCACCCTCTCTGATCTGTATTCCGCCGCCACCGCCGGCGTCTGCGCCTTAAAGGGACCCCTCCATGGCGGCGCCAATGAGGACGTCATCAAGTTCCTGCTCGCCGCCGGCACCAAGGAGAACGCCTTGGCCATTGTCGCCGAACGCCTCGCCAATAAGCAGAAAGTCGCCGGCTTCGGCCATCGCGTCTACAAGACCATCGACCCCCGCGCCATCCACCTCGCCCGTCTCTCCAAAGAGATCGGCGCCCGTACCGGCCACGTGGATCTCTACGAGATGTCCAACGCCGTCGCCGAGTTCATCAAGAGCTCCAAGAACCTGAACGCCAACGTCGACTTCTACTCCGCCTCCACCTACTATTCCCTCGGTATCCCCGTCGACCTCTTCACCCCCATCTTCGCCGTCAGCCGCATGTCCGGCTGGACCGCCCACGTCCTCGAGCAATACCGCAACAACCGCCTCATCCGCCCCCGCGCTGACTACAAGGGCAAGCCCGTGGGTCAGCCTTGGGTCGCCATCGAAGCGCGGTAACCCGGTCACACGGTTGGCCACCATTGGTCATCGGCAATGTGGACATCCATGCCCTTTTGGGTGATGTAGAAATAGGTCCCGAAATCCTCCTCGACGGTATCCATGCACTGCATTCCGGGAAGCTCACCCGCAAACGGGTCCCGGCCCATCGTTTCGGAAAGGTCATAGGCCAGCCCCTCCCGCAGCAGTTGACGGACAAGCTCAAGTCGCTCATAGTCTCTATCTCAGCACGCCGACAGGCTGAGTCATTCCACCATAAACCTAAGCCTGGCGCCAAAAAACGCATCACCCTGACGCTGCCCGCCGCCCCTCTTGAACCGGTCCTGAAGATCGCCGCCACCCACAACACGATGCTGAGCGCGGTCGTCGCTGAGGCGTTTGAGGCTGGATTGGACTTCCAGGCCAGAAGCCAACGGGCAAAGGACGCCTTTGCTTGGTATCGCAAGGCCTTTGGCGGCCTTACCGAAGAGGAGTCGTTCCTCGTGAGTGGAGTCGACCTCGAGCCGATAGAAGCGCGGTGATTGGGCGCGGACTTCCATCCGCTTTGCTCTCCCCGTCCCATACTTCACCCGATCCTAGCCCGCACCGTAAGGTGTGGGGTCCTGCAAACCCGCCAAGTCCGACGCCACCCCTCACGGTGCGGGCTAGGCATGCATGGTCCCGATTCGCCATGGTCGGGATTCCCCGGTCCGAACTGCAAACAATGCAGTTTCCACTGACGATGCTTGATGAGCCCCGGCAATTTCTGCAAATCCGCAAGAGATTATTAGAAGTGTCGGGCCCGCTCTTATCGCAACCGCTTTAATCGATACGGCCGCTGAAACGGTGAGACTTCGTAAAAAAAGAGTCTCGCTTTACCAATAGGGGCCTTAGTTGAATGAACTTATCCTTTCAGCGCGGATTACTGGGGCGCTTCGCTGGATTGTTGCGCCTTTACGTTCTCCGGCCGCGCGCGTACCACTTCGGTTTGGCCCTTGAGTTGCTTCGGTCTTTGGCGTAAAGGCCTATTTTAGGGCCGCGATCGAGTAAAAAAGAATTACGTTGATGCTAAAAGATAAAGACTCCAAGGCCGCCGAACACCACGAGGCCGTTGCGAAGGTCCATAAATATGCTTCCGAGCAACAGATAACGGGGGATGATTCCAAGGCACAACAGCAGTCGAAAGAGGCGCGTCAGCCGTTCCCTATGACTGACGCCTCGTCGACTGGAGAGTCTTCCAAAAGCTTTTGAGATCTCAGCGAAACAGGACAGAAATAAGGAATACGAAATGACTGAAAATAAACTCATTCGGGACATGATCGAATCGTCCCCGGACCGTCGGAACTTTGTCCGCAAGCTCGGCCTTGCCGGTGCCATGGCTACGGCCGCGGTTTCGGGCTCGAAGCAGTTGCGGGCGCAAGGTGCGATCAGCGATATCGATATCGCGCAGTTTGCCCTGAACCTCGAGTACCTGGAGGCCGAATTCTATACGGTCGCCACCACCGGACAAACCATGACCCAAATGGGCATGGCGGTAAGCGGCTCCGGCACCACCGGGCCCACGACGGGTGGCTCTCAGGTTACCTTCTCCGATGCGGGAATCCGCAATATTGCTTTGGAATTGGCTTCCAATGCGCAGACTCATGTTCGGTTATTGCGTGACCTGATCACCGCAAACGGCGGCACACCGGTGGCGAAACCTGCCATCAACTTGGCGGCGTTAGGCCTCGGCTTCGGGAGCCAGGCTGACTTTCTCGTGGTGGCGCGCGCCTTGAAAGATGTTGGCGTCACCGCCTACGTGGGCGCAGCGCCTTTGATTCAGGATAAAGCGATTTTGGCTTCCATGGTTCGCATCCTTGCAGTGGAGGGATTTCACTCCGGCGCTATCCGCACCCAGATTGCGAGGCTAAATATCAGCACGACTGCGCTTGACGCGGCGGACCGCGTCCCACCGCCTTCCAGTACGCTTTATTTCCCCACCGATGCCAACGCGCTTTCGGAAGTACGTTCGCCCGGCGAAGTCCTGAGAATCTTGTACGGCGGAACGTCCAATGCCACCTCCGGCGGCTTCTTCCCTACTGGAGTCAACGGGAATTTCAGAACGGCGTCGGTTGCGGCGACTGTGCCATCCGGTAACTCCATTACGGCCAGCCCCAATCCGATCCCGGTACAGGGCGGCAATCTCGGCCGCACCACCATCTCTTGGAACGCCCCGACGGCCAGTGTGGTGGAAATTCGCATCGGTAGCCCGAACGGCCAACTTTTTGCGATGCACGGCCCCACTGGTTCCATGATGACCGGCGCATGGGTTCAAGAAGGCACCACCGTATTTCTCGTGGATGTCAGCGGCGGTAGAACCGCCAGCCAGGCGAATGTACTGGCGTCAGTCGTACTTCGCCTTCAGCGCAGCTAAATCTCGCTACTTCAGGCTTTGGGCAGGCTCAGAAATGAGCCTGCCCATACTTTTTTTGGGGCTCACTTTTTCGTATCGTAGAGGAGATGCATTTCCAACCGAACGATACCTACGCCCAAGCGCTGGAAGCGGAAAAACGGATGTATGCGCAGTGCGAACAGGTGCACAATTTGCCACCTGCTTTTCACTATTGGTCCAATCGGCATTTGCGGCCGTTACTGAGGGAGCAAGGGTTTGATTCGCCGGACGCTTTATTCCTGAAGATATTTTCCGAACAGTGTGGCACAGGGTTACCGGTTCGTTTCCTGAGTATCGGGGCCGGCAATGGTGACCTCGAGCTACAGTTAGCATGCCAATTGTCAAAGAGCGGATATGAAAACTTCGTAATTGACTGTTTGGAACTCAATCCACAAATGCTCGAGCGCGGACGTGTCGCGGCGGATGCGGCGGGTCTGGCGAAGCGGTTCGATTTCATTCGAGCCGATTTCAACCATTGGACGGCCGGCCACCAATATGACGCCGTGATGGCGAATCAGTCACTGCATCATGTAATGAATCTCGAAGGCCTGTTCGGAGAGATCCAACGCAGTTTAAGGGCCAGCGGCGCATTTGTTATTTCGGACATGATCGGCCGCAATGGCCATCGGCGTTGGCCGGAGGCTCTCCGCTTGGTGCGTGAGTTCTGGAGGACCCTGCCGCCCTCTTATCGGCAAAATCAGTTACTCGGCGCTTACGAAGAAGAATTCGCCGATTGGGATTGTTCTGGTGAGGGATTTGAGGGGGTACGCGCGCAGGATATCCTCCCGCAGTTACTCGAGCGCTTCCATTTTGAGTTATTCCTGCCGTTCGCAAATCTGATCGATCCATTTATTGACCGGGCCTTCGGACATCACTTCAATGTCGACTCGGCGTGGGATCGCGCCTTTCTGGATCGAGTGCATGCGCGTGATGTGGAAGAGATCGCCGCTGGGCGATTGACTCCTACCCACTTACTGGCCGTGATGAGACAACAAAGCGACGCGCGGACGCTTCCAGCCGAAGCGCTGCGGCGTTACGTGCGCCACGATAATTTGCCCTGGCCGAAAGATACTTCCGCCCACGGCGGGGCATACGAATGGTCGGCCTGGCCCCACCCAGCACAGAAGGAATTGGAGATTGCCTGCGCGCGGCTGGCGGACGTTCACTCGAAATCAGCTCGACTCATCGACGAGCGGACCGCTTGGGCCTTAAGCCTCCAGGCGGACCTCGATGCTGCTAACGCGAATCTGCGGCGCGGGGAGCAAGAACTCGCCCAACGCACGGCCTGGGCGCGCGGTCTGGAGCTTGAGACCGCAAAATGCAGAGGTTATCTGCTTCAGGTTGAACAAGAACTGGAGGAGCGTACCGCTTGGGCGCACAGGTTACGAGACGAGGCCGCTTCAATCGCCGCAATCGCCCAGCTACGTTTGGAGGAAGTAGAGGCAAGGACGGCATGGGCCCACAACTTGGACGCCGAATTGGAGGAATCCGGCAGGCAGACACTGCGACTGCAAGAGGAGTTAAGGGCACAGACCGAAATTACGCACGATTTGCAAAGGCATCCCTACCGGCACGCTGCCCGGCATTTGATCCACCGGGTGAAGCAGCGCACCTGAAGACTGATATGACCCTTTTGCACCCTCGAAGGCCAGCGAAGTTTGCCCGCCGACGGGGCCATTCGTAGAGCTACATGCTCAGGGAAATCGGGTCAACGCTTGGCATCCCGGCTACTCCGGACCACCCCGTGCATGGTCCACCCGGATTCTCTCCCGTGGATCGACGCAGTCCACAGGCAGTCCCCAAATCCTGACTACCTGTGGGTGATTGATTCTGGGTTGGCATAAATCTATTTCCGACAAACTCTGAGGCTGTCGCCAAATCTTACCGCCGCCGAAGCTTGAACAGCAAAGCGGACGCACCCAGAACTAAAAAAGCGCTTGAAGGCTCCGGGATTGCTGAGTTTTCACCACGAGTCGTGTAGTCCAATAGGTTTACGCTGAGATTCCAATCCGTACCAACCAGAAGCCGCAGTTGCGACGCGCTGACGCCCACGTTGATTACTGTAGCCGAGGCATTCAATGCATAATTGTAAGGCTCGCTTGACCAGAGTGTAGTTGTGCCATCTGTAACTCGCAAGACGCTTGCCGTACGTGCGGGTCCACCAAAATAAGAACCGAGCATAAAACTATTCAAGGTAACTGTGTTGTTGCCAATCGGGGTCAATGTGATCTCCATGATGCCGCCGTTAAAATCAGCGAACAAAGCCGCAGCTAAATCTGAATAGCCGGTATTCCAAAACGAAACTCGCGAGCTGGCAATGGAAAAGTCG
>Ga0105048_10007930_pt1 | contig 17009 bp, 17 predicted proteins | sample MAT05_FD_78382 | JGI IMG/M metagenome (GOLD analysis project Ga0105048, IMG submission 78382) | Freshwater microbial communities from Lake Fryxell liftoff mats and glacier meltwater in Antarctica - MAT-05 | ecosystem: Environmental > Aquatic > Freshwater > Ice > Liftoff microbial mat | place...
CCCAGGTAGAACCTAAGAAATCTCAAAATCTCAATCTCACCAGGGGGAGGGGGGGTGCCCCCTCGCCAGTCCCACCCCGCATCCCACTTCACCCCAAAACCGCGTTCCTGCCTCAGCAGGGCGTCCCAGTCCCAGTCCCACCGTTCCACACCGCTCCATCCACCCCCGCCGTCTCAACCGCCGTCTCAAAATCTCAATCTCAACCAAAACCGCACCACCCCCACGCAGTTTACCCGCCGAGGCGGGCCCACCTCCTTCTGGTCCCGTCTGGGCCCGTCCGGATTTATTTGGGCAGGTCAGTGGCCAATTCCGTTCTTTTCCGCGGCCTCTCCCAGTCATCACCCGCCCCCAACCCCGTACGCTTGGCCCCTATGTCAAGCGACCTCCTCGCCCGTCTCAATCTCCGCAACGACCCCCGCTACTCCGCCACCGGCGGCCCCAACACCGTTGCCACGCTGAGCCCAGCCACCGGAGAGCCCATCGCCCACGTCAAGCTCGATGATGCCGCCGCCTACGAGCGCGCCATGATCGATTCCGTCGCCGCCTTCAAGCGCTGGCGCGCCGTTCCCGCCCCAGTCCGTGGCCAACTCGTCCGCGCCATCGGCGAGGCCTTCCGCCGCCACAAGCGCGACCTCGGCGAACTCGTCGCCCTCGAGGTTGGCAAGATTCGCGCCGAAGGCGAGGGTGAAATTCAGGAGATCATCGACATCTGCGACTTCGCCGTCGGCCTCTCGCGTCAACTCCCCGGCCTCACGATCCCGAGCGAGCGCGCCGGCCACCGCATGAGCGAGCAGTGGCTCCCCCTCGGCCCCATCGGCGTCATCAGCGCCTTCAACTTCCCCGCCGCCGTCTGGGCCTGGAACGCCATGCTCGCCGCCGTCTGCGGCGACATCACCATCTGGAAGCCCTCACTCATCGCACCCCTCACCGCCATGGCCTGCAACAAACTCGCCGATGAGGTGGCCCAAAAGATGGGCTATCACGGCCTCTTCCAACTCGTCATCGGTGCCGACGACGTCGTCGGCGAGCGCATGGTTGCCGACAAGCGCCTGCCCCTCATCTCCGCCACCGGTTCCTGCCGCATGGGCCGGCAGGTGGGCCAGGTCGTCGCCGCGCGTCTGGGCCGCTGCCTCCTCGAACTCGGAGGCAACAACGCCTGCATCGTCACCGACACCGCCGACCTCTCACTGGCCCTCCCCAGCATCGTCTTCGGCTCCGTCGGCACCGCCGGCCAGCGCTGCACCACCACCCGCCGCCTCATCGTTCATGAGTCCCTCATCGACACCCTCCAGTCCAAACTCATCGACGCCTACAAAATGGTCCAGGGCCGCATCGGCGACCCGCTGGTCGACGGCACCCTCGTCGGCCCACTCGTCAACGCCCGCGCCGTCGAGGGCTTCGAGCACGCCGTAAAAGCCGCCCGCGAGCAGGGCGCGCAAATCCTCGTCGGTGGCAACAAACTCTCCCGCCCCGGCTACTACGTTGAGCCCACGCTCATCCGCGCTCCCCAAAACAACACGCTCCCCATCGCCATGGAAGAGACCTTCGCGCCCATCCTTTACATCTTCACCTACAAAACCTTCGACGAAGCCATCGCCATGCACAACAGCGTCGATCAGGGCCTCGCCTCATCCATCTTCACCGAGAGCATCCGCCAGAGCGAAGGCTTCCTCAATCCCGACGGCTCCGGCTCCGACTGCGGCCTCGCCTACGTCAACCTCGGCACCAGCGGCGCCGAAATCGGCGGCGCCTTCGGAGGTGAAAAAGACACCGGCGGCGGCCGCGAAAGCGGCAGCGACTCCTGGAAGGCCTACATGCGCCGCCAGTCCTGCACCGTCAACTTCAGCGGCAAAATGGAACTCGCCCAAGGCATCCGCTTCGAGTAACCCTTCGCCTGTCCCTGCTTCCAAACTCTCCCGCGCCTACGTCCGAGAGATCGCAGCCGTGAAGTCTTTGACGCGCACACCCTGCGCAAAGGGCCCATGAGGATCCGAGCAACTCCCGACCAGACTGTTGGTCCCGGGTCCGTTTGCCGACTAATGTTCCACAGATGCTCCACAGCCGAGCGCTCGGCAGGCGACGGGCGTACTGATGGTCTGGCGATGTTTGCCATCGCCAATGTGAGGTTTCGATGGGTTCTCGACGAGAGCCAAAGCGACGAGCGGCCAAGCCGGCCCACGTGAATGACGACGTGAGAGATATCACTGCCGACGAACTCGGCGACGACCTCGACGGTGCTGACGACGGTGCTCTCAGTAGTGGCGGTGCATTTGCCCTCGGCACCGGCGGCGGCCTCGATGCCAAAGTGCTTGTCCTCAACAAGCTCTACATGGCCATCCGCGTCATCTCCGCCAAACGCGCCTTCACCATGCTCGCCCGCGGCCTCGCCGAAGTCATCCAGGTCGACGACGGCCGCTACAGCAACTACGACTTCTCCTCCTGGGCCGAACTCTCCGAACTCCGCGCCCAGTTTGAGGCCGAGAAGCACGACTGGGTCCGCACCGTCCGTGTCGCTATCGCCGTGCCCCGCGTCATTCGTGTATTGGGCTACGACCGCCTCCCCGCCCAATCTGTCAAACTCAATCGCCGCAACCTCTTCGCGCGCGACCGCAATCAGTGCCAGTATTGCGGCTACCACTTTCCCACCAGCGAACTCTCAATCGACCACGTCCTCCCCCGCTCGCTCAGCGGCGGCGATTCATGGGAGAATCTCGTGTGCTCCTGCATCAAGTGCAACGCCCGCAAAGGCGGCCGCACGCCCGAGCAGGCCCACATGAAGCTCATCCGCCGCCCCGTCATGCCCAAGCGCAACCCGCTCATCGCTCTCCGCATGGGCCAAGACCGTTACGCCTCCTGGAAGGCGTTCCTTGACCACGCATACTGGTCCGTCGAACTCAAGTGAGCCCCGCCATGCCAGCGACTCATCCAGATTGCTCGACCGATGCAGTCTGGGCCCACGCCCTCTTGCCCTCCGCGCCCCTGTGGACTCCGGCGCACGCCCCCGCTCGCCGCTACACTCTGCCCATGACCCGACGTGTCCTTCAACTCGCAGCGCTCGCATGCATCGCGGCCAGCGCGCTCGCCGCCGCCGGCTGCGCCCGCCCGCTCCTCTCGCCCGACGACCAGCGTTCCCCCTTCGATCGCTACGACAACCTCCGCAACCAGTTCGCCCAGCAATACGTCGAAGACGAGTTCGGTCGCCAGCGCCCCAACCTCCGCGCCCGCCTCGCGCCGCGCGAATAGGTCAGCCCCCGCGAGTAACTCGGCCCCCGCGTGAAAGCCAGCCCGCCCAAGCGAGCACCCAATCAATCAAGCGGCTCATCCCGCCCCTCCAATCCCCGGTCGGTTTGTGATAGGCATTTCGTTCGATAGGTGATCGGTATCAAACCTCCGCTCTGCCGTTGATAACCCGTGGATACCTCGAAAACACCCCAGTTTCTGTCACGTTTGGCGTGTTCTACGCCGATTACACACTAAGATTGTGTAGCTCAACCACCCACGGATCGGGTCTATGGCACGTCCAAACCGCTCTCGCACATCCTCGTCTCGCTCTCGCAGCCGCAGCGTCTCCGGCCGATCCAAAATCGTCTGGGGCGGTCTCGTTGGCGCCATGACCGCCGTCGGCGGGGTCCTCCTGCTCCTCGACGGTCGGCCCCTCGGCCGCAGCGACGGCCTCAGCGTCCCCCCCCTCATGGCCTCGAGCGCAGGCGCGCTCGACATGGACGGCATCTTCTCGCGTCTCAAAACGCTCGAGAAAGGTCGCTGGAAGGCCATCGTGATCCACCACTCGGGCGCGCCCACCGGCAACCCCGCCACCATCACGGCCGACCACAAGAAACTCGGCCTCAACGGCCTCGGCCACCACTTCGTCATCGGCAACGGCTCGGGCGGCATGGATGACGGTGAACTCCAGGTTGGCTACCGCTGGCGCGAGCAATATCCCGGTGCCCACGCCGGCGGCCCCAAGGGCGATTGGTACAACCAGAACGCCCTCTCGATCTGCCTCGTCGGCAATGGCGATCGCCAAGGCTTCACCAAAGCCCAGATGGCCCGTCTTGCCCAGCTCACCAGCGCCCTCTGCCGCCAACTCGGCATCGCGCCCGATCGCGAGCACGTCGTCCTCCACAGCCAGATCGCCCCGACCACCGACCCCGGTGCCTCATTCAACGATCGCTGGCTCCGCCAAACGCTCGCCGAAACCAACTGATCGCCCCATCTCTCCGATTTCTTCCGCGCGGCGAGGCCTCATCCTCGCCGCGTTTCGTTTTGACCGGCCATTCCTCATCCCGTCCCGCCCATCAGTCCTCCGTGCAACCTGCACACTCATCCTGCGTAAAGACACGCCGGGCACGTTCTGTGCCTTCCTGCTCGCCGGGCTCGCCCGCCGGACTTGGCTCAAGGGCTGGTTTTTTAGTCGCCGAATCGGTCATGAAACGCTCCGCAAGGGGCCAGCGGACGCTCTGGCGACTACACTCACCCTTCGAGAAACGCCCCGCGACGAACCCTCCGTCTCGGTGTAGGAGACCTACCCGCGTCTGCCCATTTTCGATCCGTGGCGGCATGAAACCCGCCGATAGTTTGTTGCTGTTTGAACGAGGAACCGACCGACCGTGCAAGTCTACAAGTCCAACGACACCATCGAGGGTTTCCGGGTAATGAGCGAGATCGGGCGCGGAGCCGCCTCGATCGTCTATCTCGTTCAAGACCCCAAAACCAAGCAAATCTGGGCCCTCAAACTCGTCGAAAAGACCGAGGACGCCAAAGACAGCCGCTTCCTCGAACAGGCCGAGCTTGAGTACCAGATCGCCAGCAAACTCCAGCACCCCGGCATCCGCCGCATCGAGAAGATCATCAAGAAGAAAGAGAGCATGCTGAGCGCCGTCTCGGCCATCATCCTGCTCATGGAGTTTGTCGACGGCATCTCCCTCGAGAAGAAGCCCCCCAAAACCTTCGACAGCGCCGCCGACGTCTTCGAGCAGGTCGCCCGCTCGATGGCCTACATGCACTCCCGCGGCTTCGTCCACGCCGACATGAAGCCCAACAACGTCATCATCGATGCCGAGGGCAAAATCAAACTTGTCGACCTTGGCCAGTCCTGCGCCATGAACACCGTCAAGAAGCGCATCCAGGGCACGCCCGACTACATCGCCCCCGAGCAGGTCCACCGTCGCCCCATCACCCACAAGACCGACATCTACAACCTCGGCGCCACGATGTACTGGGTCCTCACCCGCACCTTCGTCCCCACCGCCCTCGCCAAGAGCGACTCCCTCGTCGGCTCAGTTGACGACTCCCTCATGGAGCGTCCCAAGCTCGCCAACGAAGTAAACAGGCGCATCCCCGAGATGTTCAGCAAGCTCATCATGGACTGCGTCGAGGTCGAGCCCGCCCTCCGACCCGAAACCATGGACGTCGTGGCCGACCGCCTCAACCTCATCAAGGCCCGCCTCATCGCCGAAAGCCAGCTCCGCAAGAGCGGCAACTGGAAGAACGTCCGCGACGATTCCCAGGCCGGCGGCAGCCGCGCCGGTGGCAGCGGCGCTTGGGGCAGCAAGGCCGGCATGGGCAGCAAAGCCGGCATGGGCAGCAAGGCCCCCGACATGCCCTTCGGCTCCGAGATCGGCGACTTCGTCGATGACGACGAACTCAAGCCCGACGAAGACACCAAAGACCTCGACCCCAAACGCTAAGCCCGCCTGCGGCACTAAGCCTGCGGCACTAAGCCTGCGGCGCTCAGCCCGCCAGCGCTCAGCCCCCGCGCAGCAAGCCGCGGCTTCCGGTGTACCCACCCGCCCCTGAAACGCCTTCCCGGGGCTCCTCGCCGTGATCCCGCTCTTCGAAGATCTCGACCTCTCCAGCCCCGGTGTCGTCATCGCGCTCTTCGACCGCGCTGCCGACGCCTCCCTCACCGCCCACTGCCGCCGCGGCAGCATCGATGTCATCTCCGCCACCGAGCCCGGCCCCGCCCGCCTCATCGCCACCGGTGACATCCACGACAACACCGTCGCCCTCGCCAAACTGGCCACTCTCGCCGGCATGACCGCCACCGGCATGACCGCCGCGGGCAACCCGCCCACCGCCCACCTCACCCTCCACGAGATCATCCACTCCGATCGCCTGTCCAACGGCATGGACTTCTCCTACCGCGCCCTCGCCCGCGCCGCCGTCCTCAAGGCCGCTTTCCCCGAGCACGTCCACACCCTCCTCGCCAACCACGAACTCGCCCAGGTCGTCGGGGCCGGCATCACCAAAGACGGCATCAACGTCGTCGCCGCCTTCAACGCCGGCGTCGAATACATCTTCGGCGATGAGACCAGCGCCGTTACCGCCGCCATCAACCGCTTCATTTACGCCATGCCCCTCGCTCTGCGCTGCACGTCCTCCGCCGCGGCCCTTGACGTCGCGAGCGGCGGCGACCTCCTCTGCGCTCACAGCCTCCCCGGCCCTCTCGCCATGGACCGCTTCGATGTGACCCTCCTCGAGCGCGCCACCACCGATGCCGACTTCATCCCCCGGCAAGGCTCCGCTCACATGCTTGTCTGGGGCCGCAACCAGCGCCCCGCCGATTTGGACCTCCTCGCCAAACGGTGGGGGGCCAGCCTCTTCATCCTCGGCCACGAAAAAGCCCCCACAGGCGCCATGCTCCTCTGCGACCATGCCGTCATCCTCAACACCGACCACGACCAAGCCCGCTACCTCGATATCGACCTCACCAACCCGCCCACCGCCGCACAGGCCGTCGAGCGAGCCCAGCTCCTCGCCGATCTCGAACTCGCCTGAGCCCGATTCGTCCGGTTGCATCTCCGCACACTACACATCACCACCTGCACTCGCGCCGGCCTTGTTGAACCAAAGTCACTCGGCTGCGCCTTCACCACCTCATGCGAACCGGGCTATTGATCCTTCTCGCCGCCTGCCTTTCGAGCCAAGGCTGCGCCACCCACATCACACCTCCCGCCACCGTCGTTGACCCGGCGATGGTTTACCTCGTCGACTACGGCTACCACGCCTCCCTCATCCTGCCTGATCCCGATTCCGCAGCCTCCATGTCCGCCGAAAACCCGAGCCTGGTCGAGTTCGCCTTCGGTCAATACGACTGGTACGCCCTCAACCTCGACGACTGGTGGCGCACTCCGCTCGTCATGTTCATCCCCGGCGAAGCCTGCCTCGGCCGCCGCGATCTCGCCCCCGCGTTTCCCTCAGCCACCGCGCCATCGACCGACGTTCTCGGAGCCCAGCAAGTCATCCCCATCACCGTGGAACGTTCCCGCGCCGCGGCACTCCTCCACCGCCTGCAAGCCCGCTGGTCAGGCGCGAGCGCCCAAGCCTTGCCCAATCCCGCCGTGGGATTGACCTTCGTCCGCGACCCTGATTGCTACTGGATCTTCCACAACTGCAACGCCGCCGTTGCCGCGTGGCTCCGTGAAGCTGGTTGTAATGTCAGCGGCCCCGTTGTTGGGTCGGACTGGACGATCGATCAATAACGATCTGCCCGCCGATTCCCGACGCCATCCAAACGTCGCCCCCCCCTTCGCTCCGCCATTCATGTCCATCCCGCGCGTTGGCCCACCTCTCAAACTCCCCGCTGCTTCCCACACTCAGGACACATGCAATCAGCCGAGAGACCCGCCAGCGAATACGCACACCGCTCACACTGATTCCTCCTCCTTCGCCTCGCCGCGCGGCTGCCCGGCCAGTACAGCAAGCCCCCCGCCAGAAGCGCGATCGGGCCATTCGGCCAAATCGTGTACGCAATGCCCGATCGCCACGAGTTCTTCTGATCGCCCCATGCCCACCAAGTCCACATCCACGAAGTGGTGCCGCCGGTGGGAAGAAACTCATGGTTGACGCCGCCGCACCAGCCGACCGCCGCCGTGCCCTGAGAAGTGGTATACAGCGTGCCGTCGCCAACGTCGGCGGTCCACCCGTTCGTGCCGTATCCAAACCACCACTTGGCGCTGATCGCAAACGCAATCGTCAGCCCCAGCCCAACGGTCAGCAGCGCCAGCCCGATGCCGCGCCGCAGACGCCCCGAGTTCGTTGTACGAGTTCGTGGCATCGCGATTCAATATGCGCGTTGGCGGGCGGGGTCATGCCGGAACGCGAACGGCGTGATGGTCTTCACGGCTCGAATGGCTGCGAGATCGCGATTCAGGAACACTCGCAGCGTGTACGGCGTCGGCGAGTCGATGCCGTAGTCGTAGGCCCATTCACCGTCGAAGACCTTCGCGTCCGGACAGCCGATGAGATCAGTAAACGCCTTGATGGTCATTCCCGCCGCCAGCTTCGGCGCGTTGGCAAGGCGCTGCTCAAGGGGCACGCTGGCGAGGCACGGATTCGCCCAGTCGTAGATGATGTAGTGTTCCTTCGCGACCGGCGGATAAAGCTGAACGCCGTGCGCTGCCGCGGGGGTCTTGCCGATCGATCAAGGCGCCTCTCGAACACTCGAGCGCAGTTCCCCGACGTCCTCTAAGCCGCTCCCCATGATCTTCTCAAGGGACCGCAGCCCGGCTTCCGCGTCGGTCAGTTTGAGGAAGCCGATGGTGTGCAGCGCAGTGCTCAGCCCCCAATAGACTCCATAATCCTTGCTGTTTGCCAGAGCCTCAGGCGTGACGGTAAGCGCCGCCATCGCCCGCCGGGACTCCTCCGCGATCGTCGCCGTGAGCAGCCGTTTCACGCTCGCCTCCGCGTTAGCTAGCGCGTCCGCCGATGCGGCGTTCGCATGCGAGCCCAGGTCAACATGTTTCGCCGTCGCCACATCGATCACCAATCGGTGATTCCAAAACGGGCGCACCACGAAATAAGTCGCCGCCGGCTGCTTGTCTGCGCCCGGCACTGAAAGAAAAAACCAGTCTGATTCCTGCGACCACTTTGGGCCCGCGGTGGTATGCGAGACGAACTGGTCGTGCTGCGCCTTGGGGAATACCTTCAGCACCTCGGCTTCACCCCGCTTGTGGCCGTCCGCCGGGTCCAGGAAAAGAAGCGTGTCCCGCGCCAGCCGCGCCGCCACGATTCCGTCGTCGTTGACGAAGACCGCCATCGGCGATCCTTCGCTGGAGTGCGCTGACGAATCCCCTTTGGCGCGCGTCATCGGCTGCTTCCGCGCCCACACTGTTTTCTTCGTGGTCGTGTCCGTCAGCGTATACGTGAAACCCGCCGCGAAGGGCTGCGGCCGCTCACCCGCATTGTCCGGACTCTTGGCATCAACCCTGAACCGGCCGCTCGGCGAAACGCCATACGAATCTCGGTAGTATCGATCCGTCGCCGCCGCCGACGGCGCGAGCAGCGCAACACATGCAATCGCAGGCAAGACGGGCAAGAACTTCAGCAGCCCCTCCTGGGGCACGATTGTACCGGACTTCTCCGGACATACGAGCCTCCCCCCTCGCCGCCGGCCTGCAAATTTGGCCACCACCCCAACCCCACCTCCTGCCATCTCGACACTAGATGAAAACATTTTCAGTTCCACGCCACGCGGGCACGAGTCCCGCCCCACATACTTGGGCACCCTCACCAGCGGAGCCGACTCATGCATTCCCCGTCCAACGCGCGCTCATTCCCCATGCCGTTGCTGTTGGTTCTGTGCAGTTGCTCCCTCACATCCACCGCCGCTCACGCCCAATGCGAAGGCGGCCAGTGGACAACCCTCAACCCCCTCGCCGTCGCCCGTCAGGAATCCGCCGCGGCCCAACTTGGTGACTCGGTCTACATCGCAGGGGGTCTCAACGCAGCATTCGCATCTCTAGACAGCGTGGAGGTCCTGAATCTCACCGTTGGCACGAACGCCACCTGGGCCGCGGCACCCACGCTGCCACAAGGCCGTGACCATTCCGCGCTCGTGGCAACCACCGGCCCAAGCGGCTCGCTCTACTTGCTCGGCGGCTATTTTCCCCACAACACGGCCCATGCCACCGTCTTCATGCTCGGCCAGGGGCAAGCATCTTGGACCAACGGCCCCCCCATGCCCGAGGCCCGCGGCGCCCTCTGCGCGGTGGAGCATGCCGGTCGCATCTACGCATTCGGCGGGATCGGTCCCGGCGGCGTCAGCACCTCGACTTTCATTTTGGACCCGGCCACAAACCAGTGGACTAACGGCGCCACCATGCTCGAGGCCCGCGAGCATCTCAACGCCGTCAGCGCGGGTGACTTCATTTACCTCATCGGCGGCCGAATCGTCAACACCTCGACCGGCGCCAATCATCGTTACGACCCCGTCGCCAACACCTGGTCCGTCATGGCCCCCATGCCAACCGTGCGTTCCGCCCTCGCCCTCAGCGCCGTGGGCACGCGCATCGTCGCCGCGGGCGGCGAGTTCCCCCGCCTCTTCGCCGACGTTCAGATCTACGACACGCTGACCAACACCTGGAGCTGCCGCGCCGACATGCCCGTTCCACGCCACGGCGTCTCCGCCGTAACCGTCGGCCCCTACATGCTCGTCCCGGGCGGCGGCCTGCAGCAAGGACTGCAGCCGGCCACCCACGTTGATCGCTTCGCTCTCTCGGCCTGCCTCGCTGACTTCGACCTCAACGGAACCCTCACCCCCGACGACGTGGCCGACTACATCGGGATGTTCTTCAACCAACCCTCAGGCCCCGGCCCCAGCCCCGTTGACTTCAACGCCGACGGCCTCACCGACCCCGACGACCTCGCCGACTACATCACCGCGTACTTTGCTGGCTGCTGACTCAGTGTTGCGCAAAGTACCATCCTGCGCATGACTGCCAACTCCTGTCGCCTCAATGCAAGCGAGCTCTCGGCGATTCATCTCTCTGCTACTCCCGGGCCGCGCCACTCGTCGCGCCCCCGACACGACCATCCTCCCGCGGCTCGCCCGTCCGGCCCCCGTGGCAGGCCACATCCAGCATCGCAGACTACCACACCTCGCCGCACTCAGAGCAAAGCCGGTTCGGCATCAATTGATACCTGCACAGAGGGCAGAGATCCTTGCGAAGTCGGCGCGACCACCAACTGAATCGACACCCCCAGAAAGAGCAGTACGCCGCAGTCGCAAAGATCGCGGAGTTTACAGTCAGCCCGACAGGGAGTGGGCGCAGCGGCAGATTCGTCACCTGCACACCGAGAATCGTGGTCTGAACTTCCCACGTCTATTCAACCGTCGTAATTGTCGCCATGTCGGTGCAATTCGAGCGTCCCATGGCGCGACAGGGCCAGCCAGACTCCCACACCCGAGCATGAAAAACATCGGATTTGGTCTCTTCGTTGAACGCAGACTTCGAATCAAAAATCGTTCTGATGATGCTCCAAGTCGGAATGCTCTCAGTCTGCCATTGGGCTTTGTCCGCGTGGTACAACCTGTCCTCCATCGGTCCGTGAACGAAGAAAAATCCAGATCGAATGGTTCCGATGTTCGCGCCGTAGTAGCCCGAAAATGTCTGGGGGAGTAATCGTCGAGGTCGTACCGCGCGCCCAAGGTGCGAGCGGGGACGTATGCGAGCACCCAAGCCGACGTCACCGAAACAATCACGCCACCAAAGAGCATGGGCCAAAACCACACCAACCTCGGCCGGCACCGGAGCAGAAATGCCGATCTCGGCATAACGGCGCGCACGCCCGTCCCTGCGTCATCCGTGCACGCTGCTATTTCGCCACCTTCCGGCTCGGCCACTTCGTTCTCCTGTCACACCTCAAAATCATCCATCCGCTTGCGCAGCTCCGCAATGTGCAGCCGCATGCTGTCGATCTCAAGCTTGGTCTTCTCCACCATCAACTCGTGGAACTCCTTGCTCGCCTCGATGCGGTCCTCGTCGCTGTGCCGACTCGCCAGTTGCCGGTTGAGCAGATCAAGCTCCACCCGCAGCTTGGAAATATGCAGGTCAGCCATCAGGCGGTCGCGGTCCTCGCGCTCACCGTCCACCCTGCTCTGCACGAATATCTGCTGCCGTTCCGGCGCGGGCTTGCGAAGTTCATTGGCGAGCAGTTGCTCGGCACGCCGAGCACGTCGGTCAGATCGGTACGCCAGCCCAGCTACCACGCAAAGCGCCACGGCAAGCACAACGACCAGCACGGCCGCCCCGGCCGGAACGTCCGCGCCCATCATGGATATTGTGCCATTTGCAAGCGTTATCACAGGCAACGGTACGCGGTCGATTGCCCTGAGAGTTGTAGCCTTCGCATCCGCCCACTCTCCAAACCGCAAACGTCCATCAAAAAACGCCCCCGTGAGGGGGCGTTTCGAAGCAGGTCAATGAAGTATTGATCGATCGTGCCGACGATCACTCAATAACGATAGTGCTCGGGCTTGTACGGGCCGTCCTTGCTGACGTTGAGATACGCCGCCTGCGAATCCGTCAGCCGCGTGAGCTTCACGCCCAGCTTGTCAAGGTGCAGGCGGGCCACCTCTTCGTCGAGCTTCTTGGGGAGGATGTAGACCTTGTTCTCGGTGTACTTCACGCCCGACAGCGTCGGCTTGCCCTGGGCATTGAACCACAGGTCAAGCTGTGCGATCGTCTGATTCGTGAACGAGGCCGACATCACAAAGCTCGGGTGCCCCGTGGCGCAGCCGAGGTTCATGAGGCGACCCTCAGCCAGCACAAGGATCGACTTCTCGCCCTTGCCGTTCTGGTTGAACACGAACTCGTCGTACTGCGCCTTGATGTTGATGCGCGACACGTCCTTGCCCTTGTGCAGGCCGGCCATGTCGATCTCGTTATCAAAGTGCCCGATGTTCGCCACGATCGCCTTGTCCTTCATCTTGCGCATGTCGTCAACCGTGATCACGTCCTTGTTGCCCGTGGTCGTGATGAAGATGTCCGCCGTTGCAATCACGTCATCGAGCGTCGCAACCTGGTACCCCTCCATCGCCGCCTGCAGAGCGTTGATGGGGTCGATTTCGGTCACGATCACGCGGCAGCCCTGCCCACGCAGCGACTGCGCCGAGCCCTTGCCGACATCGCCATACCCGAGCACGACGGCCACCTTGCCGCCCAGCATCACGTCGGTCGCGCGGTTCAGGCCGTCCACCAGCGAGTGGCGGCAACCATACAGGTTGTCGAACTTGCTCTTGGTCGCCGAGTCGTTCACGTTGATGGCGGGGAAGCGGAGCTTGCCGGCCTTCTGCATCTCGTACAGGCGATGCACGCCCGTCGTGGTCTCTTCGGAAACGCCCTTCACTTCTTTGGCGATCTTGCTGAACCGGCCGGGGAACTTGGCCTGCTGGTCACGCAGCAGCTCAAGGATCACGCCCCACTCTTCGGGGTCGCTCTCGGTGTTGAAGGCCGGAACCGCGCCCGCCGCCTCATACTCAGCACCCTTGTGAATCAGCAGCGTGATATCGCCGCCGTCGTCAAGCAGCATGTTGGGACCGCCGCCATCGGGCCAGCGCATCGCCATGTCCGTGCACCACCAATATTCCGGCAGCGTCTCGCCCTTCCAGGCAAACACGCTCACACCCTTGGGGTCGTCGACCGTGCCGCCTTTGTGCTGGCCCACGACCGTCGCCGCGGCAGCGCTGTCCTGCGTGCTGAAGATGTTGCACGAGACCCAGCGCACGTCGGCGCCGAGCTCAACAAGGGTTTCGATAAGCACGGCGGTCTGCACCGTCATGTGGAGCGAGCCCATGATGCGGGCGCCCTTGAGCGGGTTCTGGCCCTGGTAGCGGGCGCGAAGCGCCATCAGGCCCGGCATCTCATGCTCGGCCAGGCGCAGTTCCTTGCGGCCGAAGTCGGCCAGCGAGAGATCGGCAACCTTGTAGTCGAGCCCGTTTTTGGCTTTGTCAACAGTGGGCATGGGAACCTTTGAGGGGCGAATGCTGGCAGAGGCAATGGTCACGATGAAAACTCCGTTTTGAAAATGGCCCCGCGGGCCGGGATGGTGAGAGGATCGAAACTGGCAAACTCGACAGGAAACACGTTGGTCAAAGCAGACAACACGTTTATCGGTTCAAGCGGGCATTCGGGCAAGGCACCCCGAACGGTCGCACATGGTTATTGTTTGGCTTAAGGTTGCTCATCGCCAGCCTCCTTCGCCCAACTTGTCGGGCTTGTCGGGCGTGGCTGGTCGGGCTGGTCGGGCTTATACGCCGTGCACGCAAACAGCCCTGGCCCGCGCGCCTCGGCATCGCACGCCAGCGTCTGAAACCGCGCCCGCTCAAGCCCCGCCGCCGTCAGCATGTGCTTCATCTCGGGCACGCCAAAGCCCAGCCAGCGGTGTCCCATCGTCTGCTTGTACACCGCGCGATCGTGGGCCGTCATATCCACCACCAGCGCCGTACCACCGGGCTTGAGAATCCGAGCCATTTCTCGGCACGCCGCGGCCGGATCGGCCAGGTGGTGTAGCACCAGCACGCACACCACCGCCTCCACGCTCGACGCGGGAATCGGGAGCGATTCAAGGTCGCCCTGCACAAAGTCCACATTGCTCTGACCTGCCAGCCGCTGCTTCGCGGCCGCCAGCATCTGCGGCGACTGATCAATCGCGATGACCTTGGCCACGCACGGTGCCAGCACTTCGGAGGCATTCCCCGTGCCGCACCCAAGGTCCGCCACGGTCCAGTGGTGGGGGATGAGCGGCAGCAGTGACTGCAGCGTCGCATGCTGGCCAAACAGATCACTCCGCACCGAATCCCACTCGCCAGCCACCCGCCCGAAAAACGCCTTGGTATCCAGCCGCCGATCAGCCAGCACCGCCGCCAAACGTCGCGCGTCCTCGGCCAGCACCGTCGAGTCGTCAAACTGCTCGCGAACCGTCATCCAAAGCGCCCGGCTCGGCACGTCAAGGTCGTCATGCACCATGTGATAAAGGGTCGATGTGCCCTCCGACCGCTTGACCAACCAACGACCGCCCCCGCCCCCTTGGCTGGCAACCTCGCCAAGCGTTCGCAAGTGGCGGCTGACGGTGGACTGGGGAAACTGGAGAACGCTGGCAAGCTCGCCGACCGACAGTTCCTCACGCTCCAGCACGCGCAGGATGCGCAGTCGGATCGGGTCACTCAGGCTGGTGAGCCGTTCGGTCAGCAAATTGGCGGGTGCAGCACGCTTCATCCGTTTATCCGGATGAACGGTAGAAGCATTCCCGGCCCCAGTCAAATCGACCGGGCCCGACCGCCCCAAGATGGCTGCCAAAGCCTGAAAAGCCGGTTAAAACCTGCCGGTCAGTTCCCGCCACCGGACGGGTTTGACGGCTTCGCCGGGGCGGGTCCGAGCACGTATTCCTCGGGCATGATGCCAAACGTCGGCCCGGCGATTACGCCAAGGGCCCGGCACTGCTCGAGCACTTCGGTCTTTTCGGGGGCAAGGTAATAGGCCATGGCCAGCCGCTTGACGGCCATGGGCCGGTCGTTGATGGCCGCGTAGAACTCACAAAGGGCCAGTTGCGGCTCGGTGGAGCGACCCCGGTCGATGCGGGCCGCCGTCAGGAACGCAACGCGGGCTGTGTCGGTATCACCCATCCGAAGAGCATATTTGCCCAGCCGAATGTGGTCAAGCGCGGTGCCCCGGTCGGCCGCGGCGGTGCGAAGCAGGCGGAAGCACTCGTCGTATTGCTTGGACTGCACCAGCGCCTCGGCGAGGACGTCGAGGGTCTCGCCGTCTTGGGGGCGCTGCGAGTAGGCGATGCGGAGATTCTCGGCCGCTTGGTCGGGTTTGCCGTTCTTGAGCTGCGCCTTGCCGAGCTCGGCCCGCATGTACGGGTCGCCCGGCATGCGGTTGACAAAGTCCTGAAATGCCGCTTCGGCCTGCACGTATTGCCCGGTTTTCATGCGGGTGACCCCGGTGTAGCGCAGGTCCTCAAGCGGGATCTCGCGCTCGACGCAGGCGGGAAGGAAGGCGGACAGGGCAACGAGGCTCAGCGCAACAGCGCGGCGGTACTTCATGTCAAAGTCTCCGAAGGAGGCCAACACTATGACGCGCGAAGGCGTGATGGAGGCGGCCACGGTCATGCTTGGTGAGAACAATGCAAATCGAATGGTGCTGCTTCGGCACGATCTGCCCGATGGCAGCAGTCATTTCGACTGGCTTATCCAGCGTTCCCGGGGGGGACCCGATGCTCCAGGGGCTACTCCCGATCTGGACGCCCGTTGTCTGCTTTCCATCCGGGTATCGGGGGAGTTTCCCTTCCGTCCCGGCCAAACGGCGGCCGCCGAGCAGATCGCCGACCATCGCGGGCTGTACCTTGATTACGAGGGGCCCGTTTCCGGCGATCGCGGCCGAGTCGAGCGGGTCGCGCGCGGGATCGGGGCGATCATGGCGGAAAACGCCGACTTGGTCGTGATCGACGGGCGCTTTGCGGCGGTTGAAGGAGGCGTCGGTTTGGCCGACTCCTTGGCGCGGTGGGAACTCGACAAAGCCGACGGCACGCTAAGAGCCACCGGTCGCGCCGGGCCGTGCCGGGAATGATGGGCAGCGCGGAACGAAATTCTGGGGACCCCTACTGGACCTCGGCCGCGGCCCGCTGGCTGGCGGCCGCTTAACCAACTGCAAACCAGTGGCGGTCGTTCCTTCCGGGGGTCTGATAGTTTATCCCGTTTATCCCATCTGCATACTCCGGCGCAGCACCGCCCGTCTGCGCGCGGGGGGCGTTCTGGGCCGATTACGTGAGTGGCCGCGGCTCGCGCTGCCGGACCGGAGTGACCACCGCATGAAACTGCTCGACATTCTCAAGGCCGCCCACGAAGCCGACGCATCGGACATCCATCTGGTGGCCGGGCACGCTCCCAACCTGCGTGTGCACACCATCATGACGCCGATGAACATGCCGATCCTCACCGGTGAGGATTGCCGCCAGTTCCTCGAGCAGATTGCTCAGAAGGAAGCCCTTTCGCGGTTTGAGCAGAACAAGGACTCTGACTTTTCGTTTCACGCCGACGGCATTGCCCGCTATCGCGTGAACGCCCACATGCAGCGTGGCGAGGTGGCGCTGGCCATGCGTGTCGTGAAGACCAAAGTGCCGCCGCTCGAAAAGCTCAACCTGCCCGAGGTCATCACCCGCCTGACGTACTTGCCCCGCGGGCTGGTGCTGGTGACGGGCGACACCGGTTCGGGCAAGAGCACGAC
>Ga0105048_10007931_pt1 | contig 17009 bp, 18 predicted proteins | sample MAT05_FD_78382 | JGI IMG/M metagenome (GOLD analysis project Ga0105048, IMG submission 78382) | Freshwater microbial communities from Lake Fryxell liftoff mats and glacier meltwater in Antarctica - MAT-05 | ecosystem: Environmental > Aquatic > Freshwater > Ice > Liftoff microbial mat | place...
CAGCAGGTGGAAAACGTCACGCTGGCGGACATCAAAAGCGCCTTTGCGCGCAAACTGCAGCCCGACCGAATGGTGACCGTGGTGTTGGGTGACGCGCCTGCCAGCCACTGAGCGATTCGCTGCCGGGCGCCCTACGTGTGCGGAACACGCGATAACATCCCGCTGATGAAAAAAGACCCCCCCAAGCCTTACCGGAAACCTGTGCGCCCACGCGCCGTGCAAACCCACGAGGTGCGCATCATCGGCGGCCTGCTCAAGCGCACCAAATTGCCGGTGGCCGACAAGCCTGGCCTGCGCCCCACGCCCGACCGGGTGCGTGAGACCCTGTTCAACTGGCTGGGGCAGGATTTGACTGGCTGGCGTTGCCTGGACGCCTTTGCCGGCACCGGGGCGCTGGGCATTGAGTCCGCTTCACGCGGCGCTGCGGCGGTTGTGCTGGTGGAAAACGATGCGGCGCTGGTGGCGCAGCTCAAGCGCGTGGTGGAACAACTGAAACTGACCTGTGTGCAAGTGTTGCGCGGTGATGGCCTGTCTGCGCTGAAACAGGCGCCGCCAGCCAGCCTGGAGGTGGTTTTTCTGGACCCACCCTTTGACTCGGACGTGTTTGAAGCGGCGGTACAGGCAGCTGGTCAAGCGGTGTCAGCTCGCGGCTATGTCTATCTGGAAGCGCCAACCCGCTGGACCGATGGTCACCTGCAAACCTGCGGGCTGCAGGTTTTCCGCCACCTGAAGGCGGGTGCGGTGCACGCGCATTTGCTGCAGCGCGCCAACGCTGTCCTGATTTGAGCCTCTGCTGGCAGCACGATAATCATTCCTTTTTCACGGCTAGAGAGGCCAGCCCCATGCCCCACCAATTGACAGCAATTTACCCCGGAACGTTCGATCCGATCACGCTCGGTCACGAAGACATCGTGCGTCGGGCGGCACAATTGTTTGACCACGTGATTGTGGCTGTAGCAGCTGGACACCATAAAAAAGCGCTGTTTTCGGTGGAACAACGTGTTGATATGGCGCGAGTGGCGTTGGCCGATGTTCCCGGTGTGAAGGTGGCCGAGTTTCACGGCCTGCTGCGCGACTTTGTCATCGCCAGTGGTGCCAAAGCCATGGTGCGCGGCTTGCGCGCTGTGACCGACTTTGATTACGAATTCCAACTGGCCGGCATGAACCGCACCCTGATGCCCAAGGTGGAAACCATTTTTCTGGCACCCAGCGACAAATACCAGTACATCTCCAGCACGCTGGTGCGCGAGATCGCCACCCTGGGTGGCGAGGTGGACCAGTTTGTCTCGCCGGGTGTCAACCAGCGGCTTCTTGACAAACGAAGTGCTGCCGCTGCCTGACCCGTTTATTTGGAGAACACCATGAAAATTCTTTTGCCCTTTGATGGCTCGGCCGCGGCACTGGAGGCGGTTGTGATGGCGATTCGTCTGGCCGCTGACGGGCTCGACACCTCAGTGGTGCTGGCCAATGTGCAGGAGCCCGCCAGTCTTTACGAGCTGATGTTGACCCAGGATCCACAGCTGATCGAGCAGGTGAGCGCCGCCGCCGGCGCCAACACCTTGCTGCCCGCCCAGGCCCTGCTGGAGGATGCAGGCATCGCTTTCGAGACCGAGGTCGCCACCGGCGACCCGGCGCACACGCTGGTCGACATTCTGGAAAACTATGCTTGCGACATGGTGCTGATGGGTGCCAGCGGCACCAGCACCCTGCGTAGCGCCTTGCTGGGCTCGGTGTCCAATGAGTTGCTGCATGCGGCCGGTGTGCCGGTCATGATCGTGAAGAGCTTTGAAGAACCCGCCTCGGATGTGGAAGTTCAGGCCTGATTCCCAGCGTCTGGTGCCAGGCAAACGACGCTCTGGAGCTGCCACATGGCTTTGTTGATCACCGACGAGTGCATCAACTGCGATGTGTGTGAGCCCGAGTGCCCGAACCAGGCCATCTTCATGGGTCCGGAGATTTACCAGATCAACCCGGATAAATGCACCGAGTGCGTTGGCCACTTTGATGAACCGCAATGCGTTCAGGTGTGCCCGGTGAACTGCATTCCGGTCAACCCAGCGCATGTGGAAGACCAAGAGACGCTGATGCAAAAATTCCGGCGCTTGCAGGGGCAACCAACCGCACCTGCCACGACCTCAGGCGCATAACTTTCATGGACTCTGGCCACCCTCGGGACATGAAAGTTATTTCAGGTTAACGCGCGTCTTCGGGCAGTTTCTTGCGGGGCTTGCTGGTTTTGTGAACCGTGCCGGGCACCACCGCGATGAAGCCTTTGGGTTTGTGCGGCCGGTTTAATCGCGGCTTGTGTGCGTACACCAGCACTGGCTCGGCTGTGGGTGCTTTGGCGGCTTGGCTTTCCTGTCTGATTTTTGCTGCGCTTTCAGCTTGCTGGGTGCGCTCTGCGGCCAGGGCCGCTTCGTTGGCCAGGCGGCTTTGCGCCATGTCACGGGCGAGCTCTGCATCACGCTTGGTTTGGGCGTCCATGCGTTTCTTTTCTGCCGGATCGCGGGAGTCATCCATTTCCAGCGCGGTGTTACCCGGGCACGGCATCTGGCTGTAGGTGGTGCCGCATTTATAGACCTTTTCGGCTCCAGCCCAAGGACTATAAGGGCCGATAGCTATCAATAGTAAAGCAAATAACCAGCGATGTCGGGTCATGATGTGGTGGGTGCAACAGATGTTTGAACCGGTTCTGCAGTCTCTAGGGTGCCGCTGACCGGTGTGGGGGGCGCGGGTCTTGGCGGTTTGGGTCGCGGTGGCTTGCTGGTGTGGATCAGACGGGTGGCCTGTTCCATGTCGCCCGCCAGCAGTTGCGGCAGTGCGCTCAAAGCCCGGTCAATACTTTGCTCGATGGCGATGCGGTGGTCTGGCGAGGGTTTTTTGAGCACCCAGTGAATGACTTCAGCCTTGTCACCCGGGTGCCCGATACCCAAGCGCAGACGCCAGTACTGGTCGGTGCCGGTTTGCGCATGGATATCTCGCAGGCCGTTGTGGCCAGCGTGGCTGCCACCGAGCTTGAGCTTGGCTTCGCCGGGGGCAATGTCCAGCTCATCGTGTGCCACCAGCATCTCTTGCGGGCTGATTTTGAAAAAGTTGGCCAGTGCCGCGACTGATTTGCCACTCAGGTTCATGAAGGTCTGGGGCTTGAGCAGCCACACCGTTTGCCCGTTGACCACCGTTCGGGCGGTCAGGCCGTGGTAGCTTTTGTCCATGATGAGGGGCGCCTTCAAAGCCTTGGCAACCGCATCAAGCCACCAGAAACCGGCATTGTGGCGGGTCTGGTCGTAGTCCGGGCCGGGGTTTCCCAGGCCAACAAATAGTCGAATCATGGTGCGGATTATGCAATTGCAGGCGTAAAAAAGCCCACCGAAGTGGGCTCTGAGGCGTCCGTGTGAACTTATTTCTTCGCAGCGGGCTTGGCCGCAGGCTTGGCACCGGCCTTTGCAGCTGGCTTGGCAGCAGCGTCGGCAGCGGGGGCGGCTGCCTCAACCGGTGCTTCAGGAGCGGCAACCACCACCACCGACACCACCACCGGGTTTTTGTCGCTACCGCGGGTGATGGCCTTGACGCCCTTGGGCATCGGAATGTCTTGCAGGTGCAGGGAACTGCCCTTGCGCAAGCCACTCAAGTCCACCTTGATGAACTCAGGCAGGTCGGCTGGCAGGCACAACACGTCGATTTCACTGATCACGTGGTTGGCAATGCAGCCTTCGGATTTGATGGCGACCGACTCGTCGTCGCCGACAAAGTGCAGTGGCACCTTCATGTGCAGCTTGGTGGTGGCGTCCACGCGTTGGAAATCCACGTGCAAAACGAGTTGTTTGAACGGGTGCACCTGCACGTCACGCAACAGCACTTTTTGTTCGGCACCGGCAATGTCCATGTCCAGAATGCTGGAGTGGAAAGCTTCCTTTTTCAGGGCATGCCACAAAGCATTGTGATCAACTTCGACCAACTGGGGTGGCGTGACACCACCGTAGACGATCGCAGGTGTACGACCGGTGATGCGCAGACGGCGGCTCGCACCCGTACCTTGCTTGGCGCGCTCATAAGCGACGATTTTCATAAACTAACTCCTGATGGGGCCGACCGCGACCAGTGCGACCCTGATTAAAAAAAGCCCGTCATCCGAAAATGGATGCGAGCCGCTTCAGATTCTGATCAGAACAGGTTGTCCTGATCAGAAAACAAACTCATGACCGACTTGCCCGCCGCAATGCGGTGAATGGTTTCCGCAATCAGCGGTGCCACATTGAGTTGTCTGATTTTCGGGCAGGCGAGGGCATTGGGGTGCAGTGGAATGGTATTGGTGACCACCACCTCGTCGAGCACCGCACCGTTGCTGATGCGGTCAATGGCCGGGCCGGAGAAGATTGGGTGGGTGCAATACGCGTACACTTTTTTGGCGCCGCGTTGCTTCAAGACCTCAGCCGCTTTGAGCAGCGTGCCGGCGGTGTCAATCATGTCGTCCATGATGACGCAGTTGCGGCCTTCGATTTCGCCGATCACATGCATGACTTCACTGACGTTGGCGCGCGGACGGCGCTTGTCAATGATGGCCAGGTCACAGTTGAGCTGCTTGGCCAGGGCACGTGCGCGCACCACACCACCCACGTCGGGGGAGACCACAATCAGGTCATCGTAATTTTTCTGGCGCAGGTCACCCAGCAGCACCGGCGAAGCATAAATGTTGTCCACCGGAATATCAAAAAACCCCTGGATCTGGTCAGCATGCAAATCCATGGTCAGCACGCGGGCAACGCCGACCGCTTGCAGCATGTCGGCCACCACCTTGGCCGAAATCGGCACGCGGCTGGAGCGCGGGCGGCGATCTTGCCGGGCGTAGCCAAAATAGGGAATGACTGCGCTGATCCGCTCGGCAGAGGCACGCTTGAGCGCGTCCACCATGATCAGCAGTTCCATCAGGTTTTCGTTGGTGGGCTGGCAGGTGCTTTGCACCACGAACACATCGCGGGCGCGCACGTTTTGCTTGATTTCAACGGTGACTTCACCGTCAGAGAAACGCCCGACCTCGGCAGCGCCCAAACGGGTCTTCAGGTGGCTGGCAATGTCTGCCGCCAGGGAAGGATTGGCATTGCCGGTGAAAACCATGAACTCGGGAGGTTGATCGGCTTGCATGGTGTTCCCAACTGATGTGTCGCTATGGTTGTTGCATGTTGGCACACAACATGCTAAAAAATTTGGCAGGGGAGGAAGGATTCGAACCTTCGCATGCTGGAATCAAAATCCAGTGCCTTAACCAGCTTGGCGACTCCCCTACACGGGTGTGCCATGCAACATGACACACCGATAAACTTGTCCTAAACAGCCCACCCGCGCAGGGGATGAACTGGCAGGTTGTTGCATGACCTGCATTGAAACTGATAAGGAACACCAGAGGTTTCAACATCATGCAAAATTTGTGCAAACACCGCACTTCCAGAGCCTGTCATCCGACCCTTGAGCCCCGAGTCTTTGAGCCAAACCAAAGCCTGACTGATCTCTGGGCACAACTGCCGAGCAATCGCTTGCAAGTCGTTCCGGCCGAAGCCGAAGGCGTCCGCAGCGAAGCCTGAGAGTATAGCGGGTTCGGTGTCTCTTTTCAAATCAGAGTGCGAAAAAATTCGTTGGGTTTCCAGTCCGGCACCGGGTTTGAGCACCAAAAACCGCGCTTCTGGAACCTCAACCGGCTGCATGATTTCACCAATCCCCGTGACCCAAGCGTTGTGGCCACCGAGGAAAAATGGCACGTCGGCACCGAGCTTTAGGCCGATTGTCATCAGGCTATTCAGGCTCAGGTTCAGCCCCCACATGCGGTTCAACGCGAGCAAAGTGCTCGCCGCGTCAGACGACCCACCGCCCATGCCGGCTTGGGCGGGAACTTGCTTGTCAATCGCGATATGCGCACCATGGCGTGTGCCAGTGGCTTGCTGCAGCGCCTGGGCAGCGCGCACGATCAGGTCGTGTGGCGGCAGCGGCGTGGTCAGGTCCTCGCGGCTGATCTGGCCGTCTGGGCGCAGTTCGAAGTGCAGGGTGTCGCTCCAGTCGATGAGCATGAACACCGACTCCAGCAAGTGGTAGCCATCGGGCCTGCGGCCGACGATATGCAAAAAGAGGTTCAGTTTGGCCGGGGCGCAAATATCGTAGATGGACTTCATGGTGATGCGGGAGGCAAAAAAGCGCTCTAGCTCAATTGTCAAGCACCACCAGCAACTCAGCGGGAAGCGCAGGCGCCAGGCGGTGGGCCGCTATTCTCCCCTGATTTCTGGCAGACAGATCGACTTGCCAGCCGTCGACATCCTGGCTTTGCCCGGCTAGCCAGGCGAACAGGGCAGTCACTGGCACATCGGTGCCCAGCACCAGCCGGATCAGCTCCGCCAGATCTGTGAACTGGCGGGTTTCGCCACGGGCTTGAAGGACTGCGTTGCCAGGCGTCCATTGAATGCCAGCGGCCGTGCTGCCCAAAGGGGTGTAGAGCCGCAGCTCACCCTGGTCCGGATTGCCTTGCAGTTCAAACGCTGCGCTGAAGGACTGGTCTTGCGCCTGCGGTTGATTCGGGTCTGCCTGTACGCGGACTGACAAGCGCCCAGCCCAGAATGAGGTTTCAGTGCCTTTTAGGCCTCTAGCCCTTTCTGTACTTGCGCAACCAGCTATTAAATAAGCAGCAGAAAAGACGCCCAGCGTCGCAAACGCACGGCGGCTTGTCACAGGGGAACACGCAACCGTTTGAGCGTTTGGTTCAGCGTTTCGTTGTCGGGGTTGAGCTTGAGGCCCTGCTGAAAGATCAGCAAAGCCTCTGGCTGCTTGCCGACTGCCCACAAAACTTCACCCAGATGCGCGGCGATTTCAGCGTCGGGCCGGTCTTTGAAGGCACCGGTGAGCAGCCGCAAGGCTTCTTCAATGTTGCCACTGCGAAATTGTGCCCAAGCCAGACTGTCAGTGATGAACGGGTCGTTGGGGGTGAGTTCCAGGGCCTTATTGATCAGCGCAATGGCCTCGGGCAGGCGGATGTTGTGGTCGGCCAGCGAATAGCCCAGGGCGTTGTAGGCGTGTGGATCATCCGGCTTGGCTGCCATGAGGGTGCGCAGCAATATCTCCATTTCGCTCAGGTTGCCCAGCTTTTCCTGCACCATGGCCAGTTCATAGACCAGGTCCAGTTCTTCGGGGTACTGCTCGGTCATTTGCAGGAGCCGGTCGCGGGCGCGTTCATACAGCTTGGCGTCGCGAAGCAGTTGTACTTCGGCCGTGCGCTTCAGGTTGGCATCGGCATCCGATTTGGCGGGCAGGGCCTGAATCAGTTCCAGAGCCTCGGTAACCTGGCCTTGCTTGGCCATCAGCGAAGCCCTGCGGACCTGCGCTTGCACCAGATCGTCCGGGTTGTCGACGCGCTGCAGCCACTCCTGGGCGCCCTTGAAGTCTTTGCGTTTGAGCGCCATTTGCGACAGGGCGAAAAACGCTTGCGAGCGCCCACGCCGGGTTTCTGTTTGCTGCTCGGCAGGCGCGGTATCCACCAGCGCCAAGTAACGCTTGAACTGCGTTTCAGACTGCTCGAATTGGCCAGCTTGCATGGATAGCGCGCCGTCGATCAGCCAGGCATCGGCAAAATCGGGCGTTCCGGTGCGAATCGCCTGCAGCTCGCGCTTGGCATCATCTTCACGCTGGCTTCTCAGCAAGGCTTTGATATAGGCCATGCGGAACTCTGGCCGGGCATGCGGCAGGTGTTTTTTGACCAGGGCTTCTGCCTGCGGGGTGTCGGCATTCATCATCGACAGCGCCAGCAGCGCGGGATGTTCGGAGCGGCTGTCTGCGGCCATGCCTTTGGTAGCCGCCTCCAGCGCTCTGGTTTTGTCTGCAGCTGCCAGCCAGACGCGTCCGCTGGCTGCCCAAGCTGTAGCGCCCACACTGGGGTCCTTGACCCAGTCGTTCATGGCTTTCTGAAAAACCACTGCCGCCAGCTGACGGCTGCCAACTCTCTCAAAGGCGGGCGGCAAAGACCAGATGAACTCACGCCGCTCTTTGGGCGGAGTGAGTTGAATGTCACGCTTGAGCGGCTCCAAAGTGTCAGCAACACGGTTCAGACCCAGCAGGATCTGCAGCACGAAATGGCTGGCTTCGAGGGAATCTGGCAGTGCCTGACTCCAGGCTTTGGCCGCTTGCAGGGCCGACTCGCCTGAGCGCGCTTGCAGCGCAATTTGCACCGCACGTTTGAAAACGGCAGGGTCTTTGGTTTTGCGCGCCGCATCCAGCAGTAGCGAGAAAGCTGCGCCCGGTTCTTGCGCGCGTGCACTGAGCTCGCCGAGGATGATTTCGTAAAAAAGCGGGGCGTCAAGCGCAGAGCGAACAGGCGCCGCCTCCACAGGGCTGGCGTTCTGGGCATGGAGCACGAACGAGCAGGACAGCAACACCGGCAATAGAACTGTTTTGAAGCGCATCTGTTCATAATAATCCATGCCCTAACAAGTTTCCCCTCCCATGCCTGAATTACCCGAAGTCGAAGTTACCCGGCGCAGCTTTGTAGCTGCCATCGAAAACGCCCGCATCGTCGCCGTGCACCTGGGCAAACCGCTGCGCTGGCCGCTGGGCTATGCGCCTGAGGCGCTGGCAGGTCGCACGGTGCGCACGGTGGGCAGGCGTGGCAAGTATTTGCTGGTTGAGTTGAGTCAGGGTTGGCTGTTGCTGCACTTGGGAATGTCGGGCAGCCTGCGGTTTGCGCGTGACTTGCCAGCGTCCGGCGTGCATGACCATTTTGAACTGGTCACCTCACAGGGCACGCTGCGCTTGCATGATCCACGGCGTTTTGGTGCAGTGGTGTATGCGGATAGCCTGGAGGCGCCCGCTGCCCTGAAATTGCTTGGGCATCTGGGCGTGGAGCCCTTGTCAGACGCTTTTGATGTGGCTGCCTTTGCGGCTGGGCTTAAAGCCAGGCCAACGGCCATCAAGCAGGTCTTGATGGGTGGTGGGTTGGTGGTGGGCGTGGGCAATATTTATGCTTCTGAGGCACTGTTTCTGGCGGGCATTCGCCCGACCTGCCGCGCCAACAAGCTGAGTCGGCCGCGGGCAGCGCGGCTGCAAGCCGCCATACGCGACGTGTTGGCGCGGGCGGTGGAGCGGGGCGGCAGCAGCCTGCGTGACTTTTCCAATGCCGAGGGGCAAAACGGCTATTTCCAACTCGAAGCAATGGTCTACGGGCGCGGCGGCTTGCCGTGCCGATGCTGTGGCGCAGCGATCAAAACGATCCGGCAGGGACAACGCTCCACGTTTTACTGCCCGGTTTGTCAAAAAGCCTGAAATGCGCGGTGCCAATGGGCGCTTGCAAGGGTGCTATATTGGCTGGCGATGCATATTCTGGAGGCAAATTGGGAACTTCATTCAACGAAAAATTTGACCAGCACAGTGCTTGGCGGCGTGAGTTTGCACTGCGCCTGAAGCTGTTGGCCCAATGGTTGCAGGACCAGGATCTGCTGGACGCATCGGTAGAAGACCGCTTGCATCGCCTGGAGGCGCAAGTCAGGGTGGACAAGGTGATGGTGGCTTTTGTGGCCGAGTTCTCGCGCGGCAAGTCAGAGCTGATCAATGCCATCTTTTTCGCCGGTTACGGCCGGCGCATCATGCCCGCCAGTGCCGGGCGCACCACCATGTGCCCGACCGAGATGGGTTACGACCCCGAAGTGCCGCCATGTCTGCGTCTGCTGCCCATAGAAACTCGCCTGCAGCCGCAGTCGCTGATGGAGTGGCGGCAGGTGCCTGAAAAATGGGAGCGTACCGAGTTGGACGTGACCAATCCCAAACAGTTGTCCGAGGCGTTTGCCAAGGTGGCCGAAACCCGGCGGGTCACGCAGGAAGAGGCGCGCGCGTTGGGCTTTTGGCACAACCAATCTGTTGAAAGCAATCCTGTGCCGGATGCCAATGGCCTGCTCGAAGTGCCCAAATGGCGTCACGCGCTGATCAATATCGCCCACCCGCTGCTGAAGCAGGGGCTGGTTATTCTGGATACCCCCGGTTTGAACGCGATTGGCGCCGAGCCTGAGCTCACCGTGAGCCTGATTCCGCAAGCGCAGGCGGTGGTGTTTATCCTGGGCGCTGACACCGGTGTCACGCAGTCTGATTTGTCCATCTGGCGCGAGCATCTGGTGGAAGATGAACAGGATGTATCGACGCGCCTGGTAGTTTTGAACAAGATTGACACGCTGTGGGACGCGATGGACAGCCCGCAGGAAGTGCAGGCCCAGATAGAGCGACAAAAGCGCACATCGGCAGAAATTCTGGGCATTTCACCAGAGCAAGTAGTGGCTGTTTCAGCGCAAAAAGGGCTGGTCGCCAAGGTCAAAAATGATGCCGCTTTGTTGAAGCGCAGTTGTCTGGAAAAGCTTGAAGACGCTCTGAGCCACGACATCATGGGGCGGCGTCAAAAAATTCTGAGTTCGGCGGTAGCCCGCGGTATTTCTGCGCTGCGCGGCGAGACCGGACGTTTTGTGCAAGTTCGCAGGCGTGACCTAACCGAGCAACTGCTAGAGCTCAAAGGCCTGCAGGGCAAAAACAAGCCGGTGATTAAAAACATGCGTGCGCGGGTGGCGCAGGAGCAGGCTGAATTTGATGCGGCGGGCGTCAAGATTCATGCGGTGCGCTCGGTGCACATGAAGCTGATGCGCGAGATCTTTAACCTGCTTGGGCCGCTGGCGCTCAAGGACGAGATGTCGGAACTGACCACTGCGCTCAAACAAAAGGGTTTCAAACTCGGCATCAAGCGCTCTTACGGTGAAACCTTTGAGCGCTTGCGTGCCAGTTTGCGTGATGTGCATGCCAGGGGGCTGGAAATTCACGCCATGCTGGCCGCCACCTTTTTGCAACTCAACACCGAGTATGGCTTTTCCCTGCAGGTGCCAGATGAGCCGCAAATTGAGCCGTACCTGAGCGACCTGGACCTGATTGAACGCAGCCATGTGCAGTACCTGGGCATCGGTAACGCGTTCCGGCTGGCACAACCCGAGTTTGCCGATCGGCTGGTGCGTGCGCTGAGTACCCGGCTCAGAACGGTGAATGAAACCGCCTTGAGCGACATCGAGGCGTGGAGCAAATCTGCGGCCTCCCAGCTCGACTCGCAATTGCGTGAGCGGCGCAAGAACTTTGTGCGTCGGCTGGAAGCCATTGACCGCATTGCCCAGGCGTCAACCGGCCTGGACGAACGCATCAATGAGATCAACACCCGCAGCGCCGAGCTTGATCAGGCCGAGCACAAGCTGGTGGAGCTGACCGACTCGCTGTTGCAGATGACCACCCCGTCGCGTTTTGGGCTGGCCATGCATGCCGCTTAAGCCCAGCGCAGACGGCTTTGCGCCCACGCTGGTGCGCTGGCAGCGCGCACACGGTCGTCATGATTTGCCTTGGCAGCAAAGCCGGGACCCCTACCGCGTCTGGTTGTCAGAGATCATGCTGCAGCAAACCCAGGTGGTGACGGTGCGCGACTATTTTGCGCGCTTCCTGTTGCGTTTTCCCGAGGTCAGCGCGTTGGCGCAGGCGCCGCTGGACGATGTGCTGGCCCTGTGGAGCGGCCTGGGCTACTACAGCCGTGCCCGCAACCTGCACCACTGTGCCCAGCAGGTGATGGCCGTGCATGGTGGCACTTTTCCCCGCACGGCTGAGCAATTGCAAACCCTGCCAGGCATTGGCCCTTCAACGGCGGCGGCCATTGCGTCGATCTGCTTTGGCGAGCGGGTGGCGATTCTGGACGGCAATGTGAAGCGCGTGTTGACCCGCTACCTGGGGTTTGACACTGACCTGGCGATGGCCAGCAACGAGCGTGCGCTATGGCAAGAAGCTACGCGCCTGCTGCCCCAGACCGACCTGGCTGAGACCATGCCGCGCTACACCCAGGCGGTGATGGACCTGGGCGCCACAGTGTGTACTGCCAGAAAACCCGCGTGCGGCGTGTGTCCGCTGCTTGGGGCTTGTCGCGCACAGGCTTTGGGCACCCCTGAGGCTTTTCCGGTGAAAACCCGCAAGCTCAAGCGCAGCGCGCAAACGCTCTGGCTGCTCTGGGCACAGACACAGGACGTGGCGGTTTGGCTCAGCCAGCGACCCGCGCCGGGCGTTTGGGCCGGCTTGTATTGCCTGCCCTTGTTTGACGAGCGGGACGCCCTCATGAATTGCCTGCCCCTGGCGTTACACCCGCAGGCGCAAGACCAACCGGTGATCAAGCATGTGCTGACGCACAAAGACCTTTACTTGCACCCGGTGCAGTTGGTGATGCCAGCCGGGTCGCTACCTCAGATGGCTGGCGCTTGGGTCAGCGCAGACCAATGGCACAAGCTTGGGCTGCCAGCGCCCATCAGAAAGATGCTCAGCGCCGCCAATGGCTAGCGCGCGTCCATTTCGCGGTGGCGCTTGAGGGTGTTCCAGCGCGCCGCAAACAAGGCCGCCAGCTGCTCGACGAGGTACACCGAGCGGTGTTGCCCACCGGTGCAGCCAATGGCCACGGTGACATAGCTGCGGTGATTGAGCGCCAGAGACTCCATCCAACTGTCCAGAAAACCCTGAATCTGGGCCAGCATGCGTTGCGCCTCAGGCTCACGCTTTAAAAAGTCGATCACTGGCGCGTCTTTGCCGGTCAAATTGCGCAACTCTGGTTCGTAATGCGGGTTGGGCAACATGCGCACGTCAAACACGTAATCTGCATCGGTGGGAATGCCGCGCTTGAACGCAAAAGACTCAAACACCAGCGTCAGTTGGTCCCCCGGTGCCTCGATAAACGCTTTGACGTAGCTTTGCAGCTGGGTGGGGCGGATCACGCTGGTGTCGATCACATGCGCCTGCATGCGCAAATCGCTGAGCAGATCCCGCTCCAGCTCAATGGCGTCTGCCAGCGCGTGGCGCTGCTCTTGCAAGACGTTTTGTTGTAGCCGCTGCGATAGCGGGTGACGCCTGCGCGTCTCAGAAAAACGCCGGATCAGTGTGTCGGTGGTTGCATCCAGAAAGATCGAGTCCACCTGAAAACCCTGCGCCTTGAGCTGTTGCAGTTGTTCGGGCACCAGCGGCAGCGAATTGGCACTGCGCACATCGATGGCAATCGCCAGGTGTTTGGCCTGATGCGTGCGCTCCAGTTGTACCAAAGGCATCAAAAGTTCAGGCGGCAGGTTGTCGACGCAGTAAAAACCCAGGTCTTCCAGGGCGTGTAGCGCTACCGACTTGCCCGAGCCGGACATGCCAGTGATCAGAACAATTTTCATATCCAGCTTTGGCGTATTCATCTCAGGCTCCCTGGTTACTCAGCATGTCGCGGGCGTGGGTCAGGGTGCTGGCCAGAATGCGTTCGCCGCCCAGCATCCGCGCCAGTTCGGTCACCCGCTCTTCACCGCGCACAGCCGCAACCGAGCTGATCGTTGCGTTGCCAGCGAGCTGCTTGCTCACCACCCAATGCTGATCAGCACAGGCGGCGACCTGCGGCAGGTGGGTAACCGCCATCACCTGGCGGTCGGTGCCAAGCTGGCACATCAGCCGCCCCACGGTTTCGGCCACGGCGCCGCCCACCCCGGCGTCCACCTCGTCAAAAATCAGCGTTTGCGCCGTGCCCAGCTGGCTGGTGGTGACCGCAATGGCCAGCGCCAGGCGCGACAGTTCACCGCCCGAGGCCACTTTGTTCACCGGGCGCGGGGTGCTGCCGGCATGGCCAGCCACCAGAAAGTTGATCTCTTCCAGCCCGGTTTGCAGCGGTTGGGCACACGCCAGAACCTGCACCACAAACTGTCCGCCCTGCATGCCCAGGCCTTGCATGGCTTGGGTGATGGTCTGGGCCAGCTTGGGCGCAGCAGCTTGCCTTGCACGGGTCAGTTGGTTGGCCTCTTGCAGATAGGCTTGATGGGTGGCGGCCACCGCTGCTTCAAGCACTTGCAAGTCGGCGGCAGCGTCCAGCGTTTGTAGTTGGCCCTTCCAGCTGGTCAGCAGCTCGGGCAGGTCTTCGGCGGCGCGCTTGTAGCGCCGCGCCATGGATACCCACAGGCCCAGGCGCTGGTCCAGCACGCTGAGGCGGTCAGGGTCCGGCTCGGTCTTGCGCAAGTAGGCGCGCAAGGTGTGCACCGCATCTTCCAGCTGCGCCAGACTAGATGCCAAAACCTCGTCTAGCCCTTTAAATACGGGCTCTATATGCTCTTGTTGTTGTAGTGAATCAAGTGCACTGCCCACTTGGCTGCGGGCGCTCATCTCACTTTCGTCCAGTACCTGCAGGGCTGATTGCGCTGCTTCCAGCAAGGCCTGGGCATTGGATAGGCGTGCGTGCTCGGCGTTCAGGCTGGGCCATTCGTCGGGCGCTGGGCTGAGCTTTTCCAGCTCGCTAATCTGCCAGGTCAGGCGTTCGCGCTCGTTGTGCAAAGACGCTTGCGAGGCCTGGGCCTGGGCCAGCTTGTCGTGCGCGGCGCGCCACTGCTGCCAGCGGGTTGCCACGGCCTCGGTGGTGACCTTGGCGTAGGCGTCCAGCAAACCGCGGACCGCGTCAGGGCGGGTCAGGCTTTGCCAGGCGTGTTGGCCGTGAATGTCAAGCAATTGCTCACCCAAGGCGCGCAACTGCGTGGCGGTGGCCGGGCTGCCGTTGATCCAGGCGCGACTTTTGCCCTGGGTGTCGATAGTGCGGCGCAGCAGCAAGCTGTCGCCGGGCTCAAAGCCAGCGTCTTCCAGCCAGGCGAGAACGGCTGGGGTGGCCTCAAACTCGGCGCTGACATCGGTGCGGGCAGCGCCTTCGCGGATCAGGTTCACATCGGCGCGGCCGCCGGTGACCAGTTGTACCGCATCGATCAGGATGGATTTACCGGCGCCGGTTTCGCCCGTCAACACGGTGAAACCGCTAGAGAGCTCCAGGTCGAGCTCGCTGACGATGACAAAGTCACGCAGGACAATGCGTTTGAGGCTCACGTTGACGCTACTCCTTCGTTCCAGTGCAGCTTTTCCCGCAGGGTGTCAAAGTAAGACCAGCCCTTGGGATGCAAAAACCGCACATGGTGGTTCGAGCGGGTGACCTCGATGCGGTCACCATGCATGAGAGACGCCAGGGACTGCATGTCAAAGCTGGCGCTGGCATCCCGACCAGCTACTATTTCAATAGCTATGTGCGAAGTGTTGGCAAGGACTATGGGCCGATTTGACAACGTATGTGGAGCAATTGGCACCATCACCCAGCCCGGAATTGAGGGGTGCAGCAAAGGCCCGCCGGACGACAGGGCGTAGGCGGTAGACCCGGTGGGTGAGGCAATGATCAGCCCATCTGCCCGCTGGTTGGCCACAAAGTGCCCGTCCACTTCCACTCGCAGTTCCACCATGCCTGAGGTGGCGCCACGGTTCACCACCACATCATTGAGGGCCATGGCGGTGTAAACACAGTGCCCGGCGCGCATGACCCGGCCGTTCATCATGCTGCGGTGGTCTTCCACGTATTCCCCCTGCAGCATCTTGCTTAAACAACTGGCAAAGTTGTCGTAAGGAATATCGGTGATGAAACCCAGGCGCCCTTGGTTGATGCCAATCAGCGGCACGCCGTAGGCCGCCAACTGCCGTCCAATGCCGAGCATGGTGCCATCGCCCCCGACCACCAGCCCCAGGTCGCATTGCTCGCCAATTTGCGCCACGGTGAGCATCGGGTAGCCCGCCATGCCCATGTTGCGGGCGGTGTCTGCCTCCAGCACCACATCGCAGCCCTGGTCGTGCAGAAAGTTGGCGACCGCCTCCAGCGCTGCGCGCGAACCGGCGATCACTGTCGAACTGCCGGAGGTTTGGTATTTGCCGATCAGGGCGACGAGCTGAAATTTGGAATCCATTCTTAAATTACATCACTAAAATGAAATCATGCTGGATGACCGTGCCAAGTTATTGTTGAAAGCGCTGGTTGAGCGATACATCGCTGATGGACAGCCGGTGGGGTCACGTACTTTGTCCAAGGCATCCGGGCTGGAACTCTCGCCTGCCACGATCCGAAACGTGATGTCTGACCTGGAAGAGCTGGGCCTGATCGTCAGCCCGCACACCTCCGCCGGGCGTATTCCCACGGCGCGGGGATACCGGCTGTTTGTCGACACCATGCTGACCGTGCAACGGGGCCATTTGGGCCAGCACAGGCTGGCGCCGGATCAGCCGCAAAAGGTGCTCTCCAACGCGGCCAACCTGCTGTCGAGCCTGTCACAGTTTGTGGGTGTGGTGGTGGCACCCCGGCGCACCAGCGTGTTTAGGCACATCGAATTTTTGCGTCTGTCAGACCGGCGCATTCTGGTGATCATCGTCTCGCCAGAGGGTGACGTGCAAAACCGGGTGATCTTTACCGAGGTGGATTTTGCCCAGCCGCAGTTGGTGGAAGCGGCCAACTACCTGAACGCCAACTACATTGGGCTGGACATCGAGCAGGTGCGTGAGCGCCTGAAGAAAGAGGTAGAAACCCTGCGCGCCGAAATCGCCAGCCTGATGAACGCAGCGGTGGCTGCCAATTCAGACGTGCTGGCCGAAACGGCCGGTGAAGTGGTTATTTCTGGTGAAAGAAATCTGCTGTCAGTTAGCGATTTTGCGCACGACATGGGGCATTTGCGCCGCGCCTTTGATCTGTTTGAGCAAAAAGCCCAACTCATGCGCCTGCTGGACGTGACTGGCCGTGCTGAGGGCGTGCGGATTTTTATCGGCGGCGAAAGCCAGGTGGTGCCGTTTGAAGACTTGTCGATCGTCAGCGCGCCGTATGAGGTGGACGGCCAGGTGGTGGGAACGCTGGGCGTGGTCGGCCCCACACGCATGCCTTATGACCGGATGATCCAGATTGTGGACATCACCTCCAAGCTGGTCAGCAACGCGCTAAGCCACCATAAGTAGCCCCTTACAATCAGCGGTTCGGTTGGGCCGTTAGCTCAGTTGGTTAGAGCAGAGGACTCATAATCCTTTGGTCCACAGTTCAAGTCTGTGACGGCCCACCAATTAAATGTCAATTAAATAAAGGACTTAGCATTATTTTGCTAAGTCCTTTTTCTTTTGCTTCGGTACAAAAATTGACG
>Ga0105048_10007934_pt1 | contig 17006 bp, 14 predicted proteins | sample MAT05_FD_78382 | JGI IMG/M metagenome (GOLD analysis project Ga0105048, IMG submission 78382) | Freshwater microbial communities from Lake Fryxell liftoff mats and glacier meltwater in Antarctica - MAT-05 | ecosystem: Environmental > Aquatic > Freshwater > Ice > Liftoff microbial mat | place...
AGACTACCGGATATGTCGAAGCGGAATGGCGCCTGCCCAGCGGCAAGGTCGCCGTGAAGGTCCTCGCCTGGAAAGCCATCCGCCCGCTCGAAAGCTTCAGATCGCGGGACTGACAGTCACGCAACCGTTCGGGCGTGAAGTTATCCACAGCCTGAGGCGGGGGCTTAAATCTGAATGGCGCCCAAGCTTCCCTTGACAGGCAGCGCGACCATCCATACCTCGGCTTCGCTGCTGGCACTCGCTGCGCGAGACTGCTAGCAGACACCCGCAAGAGCGGCTTCAGCCGCTCCAGTCACTGGAAAAGTTGAGGAAAATCATGAGCTTTCGTCCGCTCCATGACCGCGTCCTGGTTAAACGCGTCAAGGAAGAAGAAAAGACCAAGGGCGGGATCATCATCCCCGACACCGTCAAAGAGAAGCCGCAGGAAGGCAAAGTCGTTGCTGTCGGCGCTGGTGCCCGTGGCGATGACGGCAAGGTCACCTCGCTTGATGTGAAAGCCGGCGACCGCGTCCTGTTCGGCAAATGGTCGGGCAGCGAAGTCACGATCGACGGCGAGGAGCTCATCATCATGAAAGAGAGCGATATCCTCGGCATCGTCGAAAAGACGCCTGCCAAGAAGTAGGCCTTCCGGCCCTTCGCCCTTCCCCCAATTCAGCTAGCTAGGAACAAGCCACATGGCAGCCAAGCACGTACAATTCTCCGCGGACGCACGTGAGCGCATGATGCGCGGCGTCGACGTTCTCGCCAACGCCGTCAAAGTCACGCTCGGCCCCAAAGGCCGCAACGTGATCATCGAGAAATCCTTCGGCGCCCCGCGCTCCACGAAGGACGGCGTCACCGTCGCCAAGGAAATCGAACTCGCAGACAAGTTCGAGAACATGGGTGCCCAGATGATCCGCGAAGTGGCCTCCAAGGCCAACGACGTCGCGGGTGACGGCACCACCACCGCCACAGTTCTCGCCCAGGCCATCGTTCGCGAAGGCCTGAAGCGCGTCGCCGCCGGCATGAACCCGATGGACCTCAAGCGCGGCGTTGAACGCGCTGTCCTGGAAGTCGTCGAGAACCTGAAGAAGCAGTCCAAGAAGGTCACGACCAACGAGGAAATCGCTCAGGTCGGTTCGATCTCCGCCAACGGCGAAATGGAAATCGGCGCGATGATCGCCGAAGCCATGGCCAAAGTCGGCAACGAAGGCGTCATCACGGTTGAAGAAGCCAAGGAAATCGAGACCAAGCTTGAAGTCGTCGAAGGCATGCAGTTCGACCGCGGCTACCTCTCGGCCTACTTCGTCACCAACGCAGACAAGATGGAAGCCTCGCTCGACGACGCGCTCATCCTGCTGCACGAGAAGAAACTCTCCTCGCTCCAGCCGCTCCTCCCGGTGCTTGAAGCTGTGGTCCAGTCGGGCCGCCCGCTCATCATCATCGCGGAAGACGTCGAAGGCGAAGCTCTCGCGACGCTCGTCGTGAACAAGCTGCGTGGCGGCCTGAAAGTCGCTGCCGTCAAAGCCCCGGGCTTCGGCGATCGCCGCAAGGCCATGCTGGAAGATATCGCCATCCTCACGGGCGGCACGGTCATCTCTGAAGACCTCGGCATCAAGCTCGAGAACGTCACCATCGACATGCTCGGCAAAGCCAAGCGCGTGCAGATCTCGAAAGAGAACACCACGATCGTCGACGGCGGCGGCAAGAAGAAAGAGATCGAAGGCCGTATCTCGCAGATCCGCAAGCAGATCGACGACACGACCTCGGACTACGATCGTGAGAAGCTCCAAGAGCGTCTCGCCAAGCTCGCTGGCGGCGTTGCCGTCATCAAGGTCGGCGGCGCCACGGAAGTGGAAGTGAAAGAACGCAAGGACCGCGTTGACGACGCTCTCAACGCGACCCGCGCGGCCGTGGAAGAAGGCATCGTCGCCGGCGGCGGCACCGCCCTCCTCCGCGCTGCTTTCGCCATCAAGTCGATCGGCGACAACGACGACCAGCAAGCTGGCATCGACATCGTGCGCAAGGCTCTCGAAGCTCCGATCCGCCAGATCGCGGAAAACTCGGGCGTCGAAGGCTCGCTCGTGGTCGGCCGCATCCGCGCTGAAAAAGCCAACAAGACGTTCGGCTTCAACGCGCAGACGGAAGAGTACGGCGACCTGGTCGAGATGGGCATCATCGACCCGGCGAAAGTGGTTCGCGTGGCTCTGCAGAACGCCGCCTCGGTGGCCGGCCTGCTGATCACGACGGAAGCTGCGATCGCTGACGCGCCGAAGAGAGAGTCTGGCCACAGCCATAGCGGCGGTGGCGGCGGCATGCCGGACATGGGCGGGATGGACTTCTAGTCCATTCGACTCACGTCGATACGAACTGCTGGAGGCGGCCCCAACGGGCCGCCTCTTTTGCATTTGGCGGAAGCAACGGCTTTCACGAACCCATGATCGTCTGCGACGATGTTGGGGTAATTGGATCAATTGGCGCAATTTCGAGGAATCTGATCCGTCAGATATCGACAGTCCGGGCATGCCCTTCCCAGACTCGCTCTGTTGGCGACAAAGAATGCTGCGCCAACAATATCTGCATATTCAGCTGTACGTTCGGCCGTGGCGATTGCTTGATAGTCGATATTGATTTATTGCTTATCGAGAAGTTCGAAGGGCCGCCCATCCTGACCCCGGGCGAACCCAGCTTATAAAAGAACTTCAGAATGCCGAAGAGGGGCGGCCTGGAAACGGGCCGCCCCGACTTCATTTCGGTCGCCTGATTCCCCTGGATGCCGAATCTAATGGCGCCCGCCGCTTCACTGCAGCTCGCAGCGGTGACGTTCATCGACCAGTCAGCTTGCGTGAGGGAAAGTGGGTCCAGAGCAGAAATGCCCGTGGAACAAAGAAAAAGGGCGGCGCGATGAACGCGCCGCCACTAAAAGGGTCTGATACGAGCGTTTCCTCCCCGAAACGCCAAACCGCCGAAGCAGTTCGTCATCACACTCTCGCGAACGTACGTGAGAGTCAAGCATGAAGTTGCGGTCTGGTAACAGTACGACAGCAGGTAATGGCCTTTTCATGCCCGCTCTGTTGAAGCTGTGGGAACGATTCACCCCAAGCGCCTTCGCATGCGCAACAATTAAGCGCCGTGTGTGATACCGCATGGAATCTCGCGATTTCCGGGTCAGCCCTGGAGTTTGCCGGCTGCCGCCACAAAACCGTCAAATCGCGGCGCAGCAGGCGCATCGTTTCCGGCGATCCCCTGGACCAGGCTACGCAGTGAAGCGACCGCACGGTCTGACCAGTCAGCGCCGAGGCTGGCGGCCAGCTGGGCCTGGCTACGCAGGATGACCCCATCGCGCAGGATTTTCAGCCCATTGCTCTCCAGCGTCGCGCCAGTCGTGGTGATGTCCACGACAAGCTCGGCAACGCCAGCCGCTGGGGCGCCTTCAGTCGCGCCTGCGCTTTCGACAATGCGGTAGTGGCCAACGCCCTCAGCCGTGAAGAACCGGCGTGTGGAACGCACGTACTTGGTGGCGACACGCAGCTTGCGCCCAGTCGAAGCTTCCATGCGGGCTGCAACGTCATCCACATCCGCCATTGTGTCGACGTCCAGCCAGCTCTTCGGCGCGGCGACAACAAGGTCGGCCCGGCCAAACCCCAGCGGCGCCAGCAGGTGCACGACACGATCGAGATCGCCGGCCTGCTCGCGCAGCAGATCCTCACCACTCACGCCGACATGGACGTCACCGGCTATAACGCTGGCGGCGATCTCGCCGGCCGACAGCAGGCGCACTTCCACGTCAGTGAGGTTCGGGATACGCGCGAAATAGCCACGCGCGCCGCCCAGCGGCTCGATGCGGAAACCAGCCTTTGCGAAGAACTCCTCAGCCTGCTCTTTCAGGCGGCCCTTTGATGGAATGGCAAGCTTCAGCGGGCTCATGCGCCGCCCCCGTCTGCAAGACGATCAGCACGCAGCGCCGCCCCGATGGCGCTGGCGGAATACGCCCCACCGCTTAGCCGGGATACCAAGCCATCATAACGCCCACCGGATACGATTGGCCGATCGTGCGCATCGTCCCGGCCAAACTCGAAGACGAAGCCGTCATAGTATTCGAACCGTCGGCCAGCCTCCGCGCTGAACACCGCGTCCCGCCAGAACGGGGGCTTCAACTTCGCGACAAGGGCAAGGCGCTCTTCGAACGCTTCGAGCGCGGGCTCCAGATTGAGCCCCGCCATCTTTGCGAAGCCACGCAGTACCGACGCGCTGTCGGCGACAGTGGCCGTGATGCCGAGGTAGTCGAGTATGGCTGCTGCGGAGCCAGCGTCTGGCGCAACGTCAGAGGCCTTCTCGCGCAAGCGGTCGGCTATGTCCCGAGCGCTGCGGCCAACAGGCTCGACGCCCAGCGCGGAGAGTTCCTGCAGGACAGCGCTTTCAGCATCGGCTGCCGGGAGCGCGCCAATACGAACGGCGGCGGCCGCAACGATGGCGGCGCGGCCACCTGCATCAGCCAGCAACTCGCGCGGCCCCTTGCGACGGCTGAAGCCACGACGCAGGCGATCACGCCATTGGTCAGACAGTGGCAAAGCCGCCAGCAGGGCGTGGTAGATCGCAACGTCGCCAAAACGCACCTGCCCTGCCCGCACACCGCCCGCCTGCGCCGCCTCGAGCGCGACCGCGACCGCTTCCGCGTCCTCAGCGGCAGAGCCGCCATTGCCGAACCATTCAAAGCCTAGCTGCAAATGCTCGACCGGCTCGTCCGATCCGCGTGGCGGCAGACGATACACCGGGCCGGACTCGTAGTAGCGCGCCACAGTCAGCGAGCGTGACGCCACCATCTGGGCAATCGGCGTGGTGAGATCAGGACGCAGGCAATGCTCTGTCCCGCTTGCGTCGGTGAACGTGCACAGGCGCGAGCGCACGGCCTCGCCGGAAAGCTCCAAAACGATTTCGGCGGGGATAAGCGTCTGCGGTTCAGCGCGAACACCGCTCGCGCGTGCGATGCGCGCAAGGGCAGCTGCGGCCTGCGCGGAAAGAATCACGACACGCCCGTTATGGCTTTGATACGCGCGACCATGTCCGATCGCGGGCATTCGAACTGTCCGGGACGCTCGCTGCGCCAGGCGTCGTTGTCCGTCATTGCCTTGGCGGCGGCAGCGCCTGCCTTCAGGTCCTTGATGGTGACGACGCCCTTCTCCCGCTCATTACCGCCGACGATGACGACTGCGGGAGAGTTGCGGCGATCGGCGTATTTCATCTGCGGCTTCATGCCGGACGAGCCGAGATACATCTCTGCGCGCACGCCTGCACGACGCAGGTCGGAGGCAAGCGTCGCGTAGTCAGCCAGCTGGTCCTTGTCGAGCACGAGCACAAGCACGGGGCCCTGCACCTGCTCTTCGCCGCTGGCAGCCATGGCAGCTGCAAGGCGGCTGACGCCCACGGAGAAGCCGGTCGCGGGAGCTGGCTCGCCGCGGAAGCGGGCGACGAGACCGTCATATCGTCCACCGCCGCCGACTGAACCGAAGCGCAGCGTATTGCCTTCTGGATCGCGGAATTCTCGCAGGAATTCCGCCTCGAAAACGGGGCCAGTGTAATATTCCAGCCCTCGCACGATCAAGGGATCGAACGACACGGACTCTTCGGAGAGGCCCAGCGCATTCAGGATGGCGTCGATCTCGCCCAACTCGGCAACGCCCTGCGCGCCCGAGCGCGTCATTCCGGTCGAGTTCGCAAGCTTGCGCACCGTCTCGGCGCGCGTGACGGATCGCGCCGTGATGAACTCCAGCAACACGTCGATCTGGTTCGCCGCAAGGCCTGCGCCCTGGGTCACGTCACCGGACTCATCCTTGCGGCCCTTGCCTAGAAGCAGCGTGACGCCTTCGACGCCGAACTTGTCGAACTTGTCGAGCGCACGGAGCACTGTGCCCCGCTGCGGCGGATCCAGCACGCCGGCCGTTTCCATGATGCCATCGAGGATCTGGCGGCTGTTCACGCGGATGACGTACTCGCCTTTCGCCGCACCTGCAGCCTCCATGGCCTCAGCGGCTATGGCGATCATCTCGGCGTCGGCGGCAGGACCTGCGACGCCCACGCTGTCGGCGTCACATTGGATGAACTCGCGGTACCGGAACGGGCCCGGCTTCTCGTTGCGCCAGACCGGCCCTGCCGAATATCGGCGGAACGGCTTTGGGATGCGCTCCCAGTTCTCGGCGACATAGCGAGCCAGCGGGGCTGTATGATCGTAGCGAAGGGCGATCCATTGCTCGTCATCGTCCTGCAGAGCAAAAACCCCGCTGTTGGGACGGTCTGTGTCGGGCAGGAATTTTCCCAGCGCGTCCACATACTCGAACGGGCCAGTGTCGAGGGCATCGAAGCCCCAGCGTTGGTAAACGGCGCTGATCGAGTCCACGAGCTTGCGTTCGGCGGCGATGACCGCCGCCGTCCGATCAGGAAATCCGCGAGGCTTGCGCGCCTCTGGCCGCTGCTGTTGCTCGTCTTTCGACATGGTGGTCATCCGGCATGGGCCTGCCGGATAGCTTATCACCCCTTACGGGGCAACATCTGGCGCGCGGCTAGTGGTAGATGATTGGAAATGCGACCAAGCCGCTGAAATCGTTGAAACGGAGGTCATATCCGCCCCGGTTCTGCGGATCGATCGCGAAGACCACCTCCGACTTGCCGTCGTTGTTATAGTCGCCCGCATCGAGGAACTGCCGCCATTCGCCGAGGTGCACTGCCTTCCCGTCTGGCGATACCGCGAAGGTCTGGGGCGCGAACGCGGTGTCTTCCATCGGGCTGTCGCAGCGATAGCCATCCAAGCTGGCCGTTATGAGCGACCAACCCTTGTTCGACGTGTAGCCGGCGAAAACGCCGATATCCTTGTCGGCGTAGGTGATTGGCGTGGGCAGGTTCTCTTCCGGGCTCGCGCAGTTCTGGACCACGTTGAAGCGCGTCTGGAAGTCTGCCCGGACAGCCGCAAGCGCTTCGTCCGTGAGGTCTGCGGGAGCCCAGCCATCCGGGTCGGCAACGTTCGGGGCCGAGATCGCGACCAGCGGGCGCTGGACTGGCTTGCCGTCACCGCCGCCGAAATCGAGCGTGGGTTCGCCCACGCGAGGAGCCGGCGTTTCTTCCGAGAGATACTGCGTGCCGACGTCGCCGTAGAGCGGCCACTCGACCTCGACGATCCCCGTGACGCTGCCCTTGGCGGCGCCCGCTTGCGCGAGCGTCCAATTCACCTCGACCGGAAACTGCGACGGCGCCTGCTGAAGGCAAGGCATGTCGCTGCATTTGGGATCGAGTGACTTCCAGCCCGTGCCGTCATTCGCGAACAGCACGCGCACCTTGAACCGGCTGGGCTGGCCATCGGTCGTGCTGGCGTGTTCTTCCAGCGCGCCGACCATCAGGCCAAGCGTCTGGGCGACCGACTTCTCCGCCGGGGCTGCGGCTACTTCAGGGGGAGCGGCGGGCGTGCAGGCCATGGCGGCCAGACCGAGCATAAGCGGTGCGAAGTGTTTCATGTCCATCCTCCAAGTTCGTTTCACTTGGTCACGCTCCGGTAACCGCGCCAATTGCCGGACTGCATTACTCCCAGGCCATTTTCGTGAAGCCTTAACGGGGTTCCAGGAAGCTACGCGCATGAAACGCCTCGCCGCCTGGCTCATCATTGCTGTCGCCCTTGCTTCACCCGCATCGGCGGACACGCTGGCGCAACAGGTTCAGGCAGAAGCGAGCCGACTCTTGCTGCAGGTGAAGTCGGCCGAAGCGGCAGCGAACGCGAAGCCGTCGGGCAAGCCAGCGCCGCTTTCCCCTGCACTCGTCTCAGACATGCAGCGCTTTGGCCTAGCGGCGGTACGGCTGTCGAGCGAGATTGATGCGTCGGGCGGTCCGAAGGACCTGCGCTGCATCTTCCGCGGCATGGCGGCAGAAACGGACAACCAGCTGAAGGCGGCAGCCGGGGCTGCCAATGGCGCTGTGCAGGCAAAAGCGCTTTCGCGCCTCAACCACATGCTGAGCGATGCGGTGCTGATCGCGCCGGCGGTGGGCGGACCTGCGCAAGCAAAAGCGGCTGCGAACGCAAGGTCCGCAGCCGCCCAGCAATGTGAAATCAGCCGAGACTTCTAGATCAGTATTTGACGTCGCAGCCATAAGGCACGGTCAGCGCCGGATCGGGCGCCTTGCCCGCCCCGAGATTGGCAAGCGCGGCGGTGACGTAGTTCGTCGCCTTCGGCACATCCTCAACCTTGTTCGACTGGATCGAGTCGATCGCGCCGTTGTAGGCGATCTTCCCATCGGGCGTGATGATGTAGATGTGCGGCGTCGTCTTGGCGCCATACGCCCGGCCCATCGAGCCATCCGGATCGAGCAGCACATGCGTCGGCTTCGCGCCGCGATCGGCAGTCAGCTTGTCGGCCTGAGCACCCGTGACATGGCCCTGTGAACTAGGCTTGGACGAGATCACAGAAAGCCAGATGACGCCGTCGTCGGTCGCAGCCGTCTGGGTCTTCTGCATGTTCTGCGAGTTGTAATGCTTCTGCACGAACGGGCAGCCGTTGTTGGTCCATTCGAGGATCACGGTTTTGCCCTTGAAGTCAGCAAGCGAGATCGGCTTACCGGCCGTGTTCAATTCGCTGAAGGCGGGGGCGGCGTTGCCGGGAGGGGCTGCACTCGCGCTCGACAGCACCAGGGCCGCCGCCGTCAGTACACCAGCAGCGCTAGCGCCGAAGAAGACCGGAAGGCGGTCACGGAAAATAGCCATGCTGCTTCTCCTGTTGCGTGGCGCAGGAGGCCCAACACCGCCTGCATTCAATCAGATCGACCCCGCCGCCTCGCGGAGCGCCTGTTCGATCTGGCCCGTTGAAAGTAGCCCGTCGAACTTGCGCGGCTCTCCGCCGGAGGCCGGATACACCAAGTAGAACGGAATACCGGCGGCGCCATGTCTCGCAAGCTCTTCGGCGATCACTTTGTCCTTATTGGTCCAGTCGGCGATGAGGAACGCAGTCTTGGTGTCGGCCATAGCCTTCTGGACCGAGGGATCGCCGATCGCGCCCTTGTTGACCTGACAGGTCACGCACCAGCGTGCTGTAAAATCGACAAAGATCACCCGTCCTTCGCCCTGCAATTCCGCAACACGGGAGGTTGACCAGGTATCTGCCTTGGCGACCACGGCCGCCTCAGCCTTGAGGGAACTCGTTGCGAAGCTGGGAACAATGAACGCGGCGAGGATCACTGCTCCCGCGATCACGCGCCCGGCCAGGCTGTTGCCGATGCGCGTCGCGAGCCAGATGCCAAAGGCCAGCGCAATGCTGCCCGCGAGCACGATCAGGATGCCATCTCTGCCCGCCTGCCCGGCGACCACCCAGAGAAGCCACAGCGCGGTGGCGAACATCGGGAAGGCCAAAACCTGCCGGAACGTCTCCATCCACTTGCCGGGCTTCGGCAGAACTTTCGCGAAGGCCGGCGTGAAGCTGAGCAGCACAAAGGGCGCGGCCATGCCGAGACCGATAACCACGAACACGGCCAGGATCATCGGGGCTGGCTGGCTGAGCGCAACGCCAACTGCGGGCGCCATGAACGGGCCAACGCAGGGCGCCCCAACGAATGCCGCCAGAAGGCCGGTGAAGAACGCGCCGGACGTGCCGCCCTTGTCGGCCAAATTGCCACCGACGCCGCCGAGCGATCCGCCGATCTCGAACACGCCAAGAAGATTGAGGCCGACCGCGAACATCAACAGTGCGAAGAACGCCGTGACCCAGGAATACTGCAGCTGGAATCCGAAGCCGACCGAGGTGTCACCCGCCGCCTTCAGCGCAACGAGGATAACGCCGACGACCGCAAAGCAGATCACCACGCCTGCGAGATAAGCCAAGCCGTCCTTGCGCGACTGCACGGGGTCGTGCGCCGTGTGCACGAGGCCAGCAGCCTTGATGGTCAGCACCGGCAGCACGCAGGGCATCAGGTTGAGAACCAGCCCACCTAGGAAGGCCAGACCGAGCAACACGATGGATCCGCCAAAATCCAAAGGCACCGCAGGTGCAGATGCTTTCGCTGCAGCGGCGGCCTTGGCGGGATCGACGCCCGTTCGGACGAACTCGGTTGTGGAAATGCCCTCCGGCATCGGCCCAGGCGCGGGCGCGACTTCCCAGCCCTTTTGCGTGCCGTCCTTGGCTTCGACGACCAGCAAGCCAGCAATGACGCTATTGGGCGTCACGAAGTCAGAGGCCTGCAGTTCGAGAACGACACCCTCCGGACCAGTCCGGGCAGGCTGCAGCGGGGGGTGGAGAATTTCAGGGCCGTTCGGGAAGAACCGCACGTCCGCCGCATCGACCAGCGCGGCGGCAACCGCCGGATCGGCGACGCCTATGCGGAAGCCAGCATCGGTGCGCTCGATCGCAGCGCGCCCCGTCAGATCGGCGGGAAGCTTTGCCAGTGTGGCTGCGATGATCCCGCTGGCTTCTTCGTCGGCCGACGGCGCAGCCGCCACCGGCAGCGTGATCGACAGCGTGATCGCCTCGGGAATGCAGACATCAGCGCAGATAAGATAATCGAACAGGCCGTTGATGGTGAGCTGGTCGCCGGGGCTGGCATCGGCCGCGATTGTGATCTCGAACGGAAGTACGACCTCGCCTTCGTAGCCGTAATTCATCAGCGGTTCGAGCGGGATTGCGTGCGGCGGCGGGAACCGGAACTCGCCTGCCGTCACCGCCGGCGAGGATGTCCACTCCACGGTTGGCGGAAGTCCGCTGTCGCCGGGATTGCGCCAGTAAACGTGCCAGCCATCGGCCAGCTTGAGACGCAACGCGCCGAGAAACGTGTCGCCAGGTGTCGCCTCTGAACGCTCGACCAGCAGCGTACCTGTTGCATGATCGCTGCTTGCCGTCGCCTGCGCTGACGCCGGCAGCACGGGCAACACGATGGCGATCGCCAATGCGGCCAGGAAGCCGAGATATCTTTGTATGAGCGTCCGCAATCGACACCTTCGCTGTACAGCAGCCTGCCCTGACTCCTCGACCTCGGGTCAAGCACCAAGACAAGCCGGAAAGGCCGCAACCGATCATTCGGCTGCGGCCCTTTATATATCGGAAGTAAGGTGCGTGCAGGGAGAAGGTCTACCCCCCTCCCGCTATCGTGAGGCGTTACGCGCCCGCCTCTTTGGCAGGCGCGCAATAACCTTAGACCGCCGGGGGCGTTGCGAGCCGGCGCATCGTGCGCTGGATCACGCGCTGCCAGTTCATCAGCGACACCATATGGGCATAGACCGCCGCGAGGGCGCCCGTGTTGCGGATATCCTGGAACTTGGCGTCCGGAAGGGCATTGAGGCCCTCTTCGGAAATCGCCCAGTAATCAGCGATCTTCTGCGTTTCGCCCGGATTGCCCTGAGCGTCCCGCGGCGTAAAGGCGACCGACTTCTGCTCGAACAGCGAGGCTTTATCGAGAAGTTCGACGAACTCGACGGTGGCGCGTCGCTGACGTTCGAATTCCTTGCAGAACTCGATCGCGTCCTGCGTAAATTTCGAGGCCTGGTCGCCGTCGAAGAATTTCACGTCCGGCGTGCTGGAGACCATCTGGGCTTCCGTATCGACGCACAGGAGCAGCTTGTCGCTCTTGGGGTCGGACGCGAACACAAACGGATAGCGACGCACGAAAGCCGGCAGGTAGGTGTCCGGATCGGGCTGGCCCGACGCGTCAATGTATTCGTTCTCATTCTGGCGTACGCCCATCACGGCGACCGGCGTCTTGTCGTTGCCGACGAAGATGATCGGAAAGCAGGTTGCGGCCACGCCGAACTCGCTGACAGTGATAGGGACCGCATGGGCCGTTTTGAGGAAGGAGAACGGGGCGGCGATCTGCTTGACGCCAAGATCGCGGTGCTTCTCCAGTGAGAGAGGCTCCGGCCGCCGGTAGAACATGACCTGGCCTGTCAGTTCTGGCTGACCGCCTGGGGCTGGAGTGCTCATTAACTAGCTCCTGACTTGATGCTGCGCGGTGCTTATCGGAAAACTTCGGCTGCCTCAACCAAAGCGAATCGTATGAATTGCAGGGATCGACAAACTTCAGCAAGAGCCCTGTTTTTCGGGTTTTTCAGCCTGTCGCTGGTGGCCTGTTCACCAGCGGCCGTCAATTCCGATCCTCAGCTTCAAGCCCTGATTGGCCAAATTGGAGAGGCGGAGGCCCATCGCCGGCCCGAAGCGGCCGAAACAATCGGGCTTTCGGAAAGCGTTTTCGGGGGCGCCTATAGCGCCCTGCTCGATGATCGCTCCATGGCGACAGCCGAGCGTACCGGCATATCCCGCCTGGATTATCTGGCCCGGCTCGAGGCGATCGACCCGGCAACGCTGGGACCAGACGGCCGGCGCATGCGCGATACGATGCTGTTCATGCTTGATGCGGTCGCGGTGGTGGAAACCCACGGCTATGGCAGCGCCGAGCTTGGCCGCGCGAGCCCGTACCTCATCAGCTTCGCCGACGGCGCCTATACCGACCTGCCCAAATTCCTGACCCTGCATGCGCCGGTGCGTTCGCGCGCGGATGCGAACGACTGGCTGAAACGCCTTGAGGGAATGGACGACGCCCTCCGCGACGAGCGGCGACGTTTCGAAGTGGATATCGAGGACGGCGCCACCCCGCCGGCAGCCGTATTGCGGCGGACGCTCGACAAGGCCCGGCAGCTTGCCCCGGCAAATCCGCGCGACCACGCACTCGTCACATACTTTATCGAGAGCCTCGCGCAGGTCCCGGATATTCCCGAGGAAGAGATCACCACGCTGGTGAAGAAGGCAGCTGATCTCGTCGGCGGGGAGATCAAGACCGAGTACGGCCTGCTGATCAAACTTCTCGAGACGACGCTGGCGAAAGCAACGGCCGATCCTGGCGTGTGGCGCCTGAAGGGAGGCGACGCCTACTACGCGGCAGCGCTGCGCCTTCATACAACAACAGGCATGTCGGCCAAGCAGCTGCACGAGGCCGGGTTGAAGCTGGTGACGGATCTCACCGCCGAAATCGATCCGCTGCTGGCCGAACTGGGCCATGCCGAAGGCGCTGTCGGCGCGCGGATCCACGCACTTGCAGTCGATCCTGCCTACCTGCTGCCCGATACGCCTGAAGGACGGGTTGCGCTGATCGAGCAGTTGTCTGCGCGCATCGCATGGGCGCAGAAGGCGGCGGTACGCATTCTGCCGGCGCAACCGAAGGCGAATGTGGATGTTCGCGAGGCGGCGCGTCTGACGCAGGATTCTGCATCGGGCGCCTTTTACAAGGCCGCAGCGATGGATGGATCGCGGCCTGCGATATTCAATGTGAACCTGCGCTCGACATTCGACTTTCCGATCTGGTCGCTGCCGACGCTGGCCTTCCACGAGGCTGTGCCGGGGCATCATATCCAGGCTGGCCTTGCGCGTGAACGTACTGGACAGCAGACGATCAGCTACTTCGTCAGCGTGCCTGCGTTCAGCGAAGGCTGGGCGACTTATGCTGAAGACCTCGCGGCCGAACTTGGCGCCTATGGCGAGGACAAGCTGGGGCGCGTTGGTTACCTGCAGGCCATGTTGCTGCGGGCGGCGCGGCTGGTGGCTGACACCGGCATTCACGCCGAGAAGTGGCCGCGCGATCAGGCCCTCTCCTATCTCGAAAGCACGGTCGGCATCAGCCGGGCGGAAGCCGAGATCGAGGTTGATCGGATGACGATCTGGCCAGGTTTGGCGTGCTCCTACATGGCCGGCCGCGAGACCATCCGCAGGCTGCGGGCCGGAGCGGAACGTGAGCTGAAAACGGCGTTCGATCTGAAAGCGTTTCACGCGGCAATCCTGGACCCCGGCGCACGCCCCCTGCCCGTCCTGGAGGCGGATATCGCGGACTGGGTGATCTCCCGGAAACCGCAACCTCCCGCCGAATGACCTAGATTACGCCTGTAGTCTGGCGTAAACCCGCCCCATTCCGCGAGCCAGATCGCCCCACTGAATCAACACTGATCAGACAGGGGACATCAGCCATGACACGCTTTCATCTCGCGGCGCTCGCAGCAGTATCGTCAGTCGCACTAGCTGCCTGCACGTCTTCCGGACCGGTTGATGACGGCATTGCCGGCCAGACCGCCGAGACCCGCGCCGACAGCGCGAAGCCGAGCGCCGAGGGTGCATCCCGCGATACCGCGGTGGTCACCGGATCGCTGATCGCGCCGCCCGCTCCTCCGCCTCCGCCGGCGCTGTACGCGCCTCCGCCGCCCGTCGGCATGGCCTCGCAACGGATGGCGACGGTTGCGCCCTATCCCCAGATCGCGCCGCAGCCGATGCCTGGTGAGGTCAATCGCGACAACTATGAAGACGTCGAGATCAACGCCGTGAAGGTGGTGGCTGAGGAGCCGGTTTCAACCTTCTCGATCGACGTCGACACGGCGAGCTATTCGAACGTTCGCCGCATGATCAACCAGGGATACCTGCCGCCGCAGGACGCGGTGCGCATTGAGGAGATGATCAATTACTTCGACTACGAATACGCCCTGCCGAAATCGAATGACAAGCCGTTCGAGACGACGGTGAAGATCGTGCCCTCGCCCCGGGCCGAGGGACGCCAGCTGATGCACGTCGCGATCCAGGGCTATGACATCAAGCCGGACAAGCGGCCGCCGCTGAACCTTACGCTGCTGGTGGATGTGTCGGGATCCATGTCTGATCCGAACAAGCTGCCGCTGGCTGTGCAATCTCTGAAGCTGCTGATCGATCAGCTGAGCGAGAAGGATCATGTGGCGATCGTCGTTTACGCTGGCGCGGCCGGAGCCGTGCTGGAACCGACGGTGGGTTCGGACAAGGCGAAGATCCTTGCAGCGCTTGAGCGACTTCAGGCGGGTGGATCGACTGCGGGCGGCGAAGGGCTTCGGCTTGCCTACAGCCTCGCCAAGCAGAACTTCCAGAAGGACGGCGTCAACCGCGTGATGCTGCTGAGTGATGGCGACTTCAATGTCGGGATCAACGATCCACGGGCGCTGGAGGACTTTGTCAGCCGCGAGCGGGAGAGTGGCGTTTACCTGTCGATCATAGGGCTGGGCGGCGGCAACTATAACGACGCGCTGATGCAGAAGCTGGCGCAGGCCGGCAACGGGATGGCTTCCTATATCGACACGCTGAGCGAGGGTCGGAAGGTTCTCAACGATGATCTTTCGGGATCGATGTTCCCGATCGCGAACGATGTGAAGATCCAGGTGGAGTTCAACCCGGCCAAGGTCGCCGAGTATCGCCTGATCGGCTACGAGACCCGGATCCTGAACAAGGAAGACTTCAACAACGACAAGGTCGACGCGGGAGAGATCGGCGCGGGCACGTCGGTGACGGCGATTTACGAGATCACGCCGGTGGGATCGAAGGCTGTGCTGAATGATCCGAGCCGCTATCAGACGCCCAAGCCGGTTGCGGAGGGAAGCGCCAACGAGTTTGCGTTCCTGAAGATCCGCTACAAGACGCCGGGCGAGGACACGTCGAAACTGATCAATCGGCCCATCACGGCCGCTGATCAGGTGAGCAGTCTGGCGAGCGCGCCGGAATCGACGCGGTTTGCGACGTCGGTTGCAGCTTACGGATCGCTGCTGCGCGGTGATCCCTACCTTGCGAAGACGTTCAGCTGGGACCAGGTGATCGACTTGGCCAATGGCGCGAAGGGCAAGGATGAGTTCGGCTATCGCGCCGAGTTCGTGCAGCTGGCGCGCCTCGCCAAGTCGGCGGCGTCGCAGCAGGCGCTGAAGCCGGTCGGCGGCGGTGTCGGGCAGTAGTCACCGGCCGCAATAATCGATCCCACAAAGAGTCGGGCCCCGCGGAGTGATCCGCGGGGCCCGCTTCCCGTCAGGCACTTCGGTGTGGAGACCAGCGGAGACTGAACGCCCACGCACACCGAACGACGAGGTTCTGTTGAGGCTGCGCCTTAAGCGGCGATGGCCATGGTTTCGAGGGCCAGTTCGCTGCCGGACGCGAAGACCGGATCGAGGCCGTTCGCGAGGTCAGCCGCTTCGCGGCGGCGCGCGGTGATATCCATGTTGCGGCGGATGAAGATGGCGGTCGCACCGTAGCGGCGCGCTTCACGCCAGCGCCAGAAGGTGGAGACATCGCCCTCAGTACCGCCCTGGTCGGCGACGCGGATGACGCGCCAGCCCTTCCCTTCGGGAGCCGCGAAGAGGACGACGCCCGGGACTTTCGCCCAGTCCTGTTCAGCGCCCATGCGCGTGAACTGGTAGGAGGCGCCATTCGCGCCGCAGAAGTTGGCCGTTCCGTTGTTCAGCGCGCTCATGTTCTTGCTCCGTTCTTTTCGCGTTTGTATTCCCTTTTTGTTCTCACGCAAGATCGTGGTGGGAAGTTTTTCGTAAACAGCGGGTTAAGGATTGTGGCGCGGCGCAAAGGGCCGCGACCTCGCAGGCAGCTGCGAGGCGGGTTGGTTGATTCACGACGACATCGAAGACGGGTGGCCCGCGAGTTCGCGCGTGGGGCGGTTCAGCCTCGTCCTTCGACGGGCGCACGCTTCGCGTGCTGCTCAGGATGAGGCTGAACACACCGGTGCCAGAAACAGCCACCGCCTCATGGTTCGACTTGATTGCGGCTCCGCCGCGGGGCGAACCATGGGCTGCAAGCCCAAGCGGATCGGCGTCGCGCTGGCGCTTGAGACGCGCTGCCTGCAACTGCGCGAGGCGTTCGATATCGGCGCAGTATCGCGCGAGGATCTGGATGCGGCGGATGAGATCGACGAGTGATCTCGCGTGTGTGGGACGGTGGAGGGTTTGCATCGCGGGGCGAAAGCGCAGGCCGGCGATCTGGTGGGCGCGGCCGGCGATGGCGAAGCGGAGCGTCGACTCGTAGTCGATGAGGACGGCTTCGATATCGATGCGGGCGAGCGGGTCGCTGGCGAGATCGGTGAGCGCCTCGTCGTTGAACACGATGGCGACCATCGCGGCGGTGCGATCGCGCAGCGCTTCGATGCACTGGCGCACGGGGTCCAGTGGGAAGAGGTAGCGCAGGATGATCCAGAGCCATTCCATGCGGTGAACATAACCCGGCCCAGGGGCCGGTGAG
>Ga0105048_10007936_pt1 | contig 17004 bp, 13 predicted proteins | sample MAT05_FD_78382 | JGI IMG/M metagenome (GOLD analysis project Ga0105048, IMG submission 78382) | Freshwater microbial communities from Lake Fryxell liftoff mats and glacier meltwater in Antarctica - MAT-05 | ecosystem: Environmental > Aquatic > Freshwater > Ice > Liftoff microbial mat | place...
AACCTTGTCTGCGTGGCCCGGCAGGTGCCCATCGGCTCATCCAAGGCCGCCGCCTACCTCGGGGCCGGCGGCGTGCATCCGAGCGACCATGTCAACATGGGCCAGTCCTCGAACGACACGTTCCCAACCGCGCTCCACCTCGCCGTGGCGCTGGCGGTAAGCAACGAGCTGATCCCCGCCCTCGCGCGGATGCACAAGCGGCTTGACCAGCAGGCCAAGGCCTGGGACCGCGTGGTCAAGATCGGCCGCACGCACCTGGCCGACGCCACGCCCATCCGCCTGGGGCAGGAGTTCTCCGGGTATGCCAGCCAGCTCAAGCACGCCGTCGGCCGCGCCCAGCGCGCTGTTGTTGTTCTCTGCGAGCTGCCCATCGGCGGCACCGCCGTGGGCACGGGCATCAACGCGCACGAGCGGTTTGGCAGGCTGGTCTGTGCCGAGCTGGCGCGTCAGACCGGCGTTTCTTTCCGCGCGTGCGACAACCACTTCGAGGCCCAGCACGCCAAGGACGCCTGCGTCGAGGCCAGCGGGCAGCTCAAGACCATCGCCGTCAGCCTCAGCAAGGTCGCCAACGACATCCGCTGGCTCGGCTCGGGCCCGCGCTGCGGGATCGGCGAGCTGGTCCTGCCCGCGGTCCAGCCCGGCAGCAGCATCATGCCCGGGAAGGTCAACCCCGTCATCGCCGAGAGCCTCATCATGGTCTGCTGCCAGGTCGTCGGCAACGACGCGGCGATCACCTACGGCGGGTTCGGCGGCGTCGGCAGCTTGCTGGACCTCAACGTGGCCATGCCTCTGATCGCCGAACGGCTCATCGAGAGCGCGACCCTGCTGGCCAGCGGCAGCGACATGTTCACCACCAACCTGCTCGCGGGCCTGCGCCCCGACGAGCAGCGCTGCGCCGCGCTGATTGAGGGCTCGCTGGCGATGTGCACCAGCCTGGTGCCGGTGATTGGCTACGACAAGTCTGCCGCGGTGGCCAAGCAGGCCTTCAAGGAGGGTAAGACCGTGCGGCAGCTCGCCACGCAGACGCTGGTGGGCACAGCCGACCTCGCGGGCAGGAAGATCACCATGGAGACCCTGGCCGACGCGCTGGACCCGTGGAGCATGACCCTGCCCGGCGGCGCGGGCGACGCCTAGCCAATCGGCAGCAACAGAGGCCGGGCCCCGACATCGCCGCCTTTGTCACAGCCAGACCTCGCACGGCTGTCACGCTCTGGCGCGGTGGGGGCGGTGGGGGCGAGCCGCGTAGATGTGAAAACGCCCCTCGCGATCGCGCCCAAGAAGGCGTGAGCGAAGGGGGCGTGGATATCAACCGGCCATGACCGCCGCCTGCACTAGTTGTCTTCCGGCGTCACCACAAAGACCATCGCCGACTCGGGCGTGTAGTACTTCTTGAACGTCGCCAAGACCTCGTCGGGCGTGAACGCGCCGTACGCCTCGCGCGTCCCGGCGATGTCGTCCAGCAGGCGGTTGCGGTACGTCAGGCCAGAAAGCTGGCCCGTCCAGTAGCCGGGCGACTTCATCTGCTCGTCAAAGGTGTTGTAGATCTGCTTGACGGCAACCTCCATCTCCGCCAGCGTGATGCCCTTGTCCGCAAACTCGGCGTACAGCCCGCCGATGGTCTTGACCAGCTCGGGCACCTTGGGCGTGTCCGTCGGTGCGCTGGCAAAGAACAGCCCGAAGCCCGGCCAGGCCACCGCCGGGCGTGAGCCCGCGCCGATAGAGTAAACAAGCTGCTTCTCTTCGCGGATGACCTTGTTCATCCGCACGCTCAGCACGCGTGATGCCAGGTTCAGCAGCCGCACGTCGCGGACGTTCTCCGCATCAGCCCCGAAGAAGCCCGAGAGCACCACCGCCTGCTTGGTCTCGGTCTTGACCGTCCGCTCAACGTTGCGCGGGCCGGGCGCGCGCTTGATGCTCCGCTTGGCGTCCAGCGTGCTAACGCTGATCCGCTCACGCGCCGGCAGGCTGCCCAGGTACGTGCTGACCAGCGCCATCGCACGCTCCTGCGGAATGTCGCCAACGACGCTGATCTCAATGGGCGCCGTCGCCACGACCCGCTTAAGCCAATCCTGAGCGGCCTTGGTCGTCACGCGGTCAACCTGTTCGGCTTCCAGCGGGGTCGTTCGGGCCTCGCCCGACGGGAAGACACTCCCCGCCACGATCTCGGCCATCACGCCCTGCGGAAGGTTCTTGCGCTGCGCGATGCCCTGCTTGGTCGCGGTCTTCCACTGGTCAAGCGCCGCGGGCTCGACCATCGGGTCCGTCAGCATCAAGTGCGCCAGTTGCAGGCCCGTCTCGAGCTCCTCGGGCGAGCCGGAGATCGAGAGCGAGACCGTGTCCTCGCCCGCGCCGCCGCGGACGCTGACCTTCTTGTCGCTCATGAACTCGCGGATCTCGGTGCTCTTGAGCGCGCCGGTCGCAGGACGGCTGAACGCCACCGCGGCCGCCTCGGAGATGCCCCGGTTGTCCGCGGTCTCCTCGATCGCCCCCGCCGCCAGACTGACGACGATCGTCACCTGGTTCTTCTCGATATCCATGAACTTGTAGTTGACCCGCGCGCCACTGGCCAGCCAGGCGCTCGTCACGCCCATGGCCGCGTGCGTCGTCACGTCCACCGGGCTCGAGGCCGCCGGCGCCTTGCCCATCAGCTGCGTGATCTTGGTCCCCGCGGCCTCGGCGGCGGGCGTCACGTTGAAGGCCTCACGCCCAAACTTCGTCAGCTCAGCCTCGGTCGGGATGCTCCCGGAGGACGGCAGCTCGGCGATGAACTTCAGGTTTGTAGGGTCAAACTCGCTGGCGAAGCTCGCTGAGACCTCCGCCGCCTTCATGCTCGGCAGCAAACGCTTCATCAGCTCAAGGGTCTGCGTGGGCGACATGATCGGCTCACCATCGGCGACCTGCCCGTTGTAGCTGCGCAGCAGCGCCTGCGCAGGGACGGTCCCCTCGCGCTGAGCCGACTGCTCGGCGTTGCTCATCAGCGTCTTGACCGCCGAATCGACCTCCTCCTGCGTGAACCCGTGCAGGCGCGCACGCTGGACCTCGTTGGTCAGGTCGCGGAACGCATTGCTCCACTTCGCGGGCTCGGCGGTAATCTGCCCGCCCGTCCAGCGCACGCTGCGTGCGAAGGTGCTCACGCTCACGTCAGCGTTGATGAACGCGACCGAGCCGGCCTCGAGCTTCTTGGCCAGTCGCTGGTTCAGGCACCACGTCCCGATCAGCTCAACCAGGTCGCTCCGCGCCTGGCTGACCGTCGTCGTCGGCGGCCGCGCGGCCGCAACCTTGGCAAAGCTGATCTCTGCGCGCTGCTGCTCAGGATCGGTCACCACGATCGCCGCGTCCTGCGTATAGGCCTTGACGCCCACGTCCAAGTCCGGCGGCGTCTCGCGCCGGGGCTCAGAGCCAAAGTGCTTGACGATCGCGGCCTTGACGCCCTCGGGGTCCATGTCGCCCACGACCATCACCGTCGTGTTCGTCGGCGCGTACCAGGTCTTCCAGTATGCCTCAAACGCCGGGCGCTGCACGCCCTTGATCGTCGCCTCAGTCCCGATCAGCGGGATGTGCGTCTCAAATCTCGATCCGGGCATCAAACGCTTGAGCACCTGGTCTCCTACGCGCTGCGCCGGGCTCTGACGAGAACGCTTCTCTTCCAAGATGATCCCGCGCTCTTCCTCGATCTCCTTGGGATCAAGCGTCAGCCGAAAGGCGACGTCAGAGAAGAACAGCAAGGCCTTGTCGAGGCTCTCGGGCTTGTTGTCGGCCAGCTCGAGCTGGTACGCCGTCTGATCGATGCTCGTGAAGGCGTTCTGGTGCCGCCCGAAGGTCAGGCCCAGCTCCTCAAAGAACTTGACCACCGAGCCGGGCGGAAAGTTCTTCGACCCATTGAAGGCCATGTGCTCGAGGTAGTGGGCTACGCCTAGCTCCGAAGCCTCTTCATTGAGGCCACCGGAGTTCACGTGCATCCAAGCCGCCACGCGCCCGGGCGGGTTGCTGTGCTTGCGGATGATGTACCGCACACCGTTCTCAAGCGTGCCCGTCAGCAGCGCCGGATCAGTCGGGAGCTGTTCGTCCAGAAGAATCGCGCCCATCGCGCCCAGCGGCGCAACGCCCGTCACCGCCGTCACCGGCAGCGGCCCGGCCATAGACGTGGGAAGACCGACCGACACCGCCAAGCCAGCGGCCAGAACAATCTCGAGCGTTCGACGCATGTATGTGCCTCGGAAATCCGCCCAACCCGGCCCGCGCACAACAATGCACCGGCCAGACGCAGGCGTAGGGATCGACAAGTCTAGGGGTCGCTGCGCGAGCCTTCTGCCCCTCACGGAATCGATACTCCCGGCCGCGGCACGCCACCCGCTCCCGGTTCCGCCGTCGGAACGCGATCAGATTCACCGCCATCATCACCGCCACCCCCACCTGCTGCGCCGCCGCCGCCCACCCGTCCGCGCGCGGCAGCCGGCCCGGGCCACAGCACCACGGTCGTCACCGCGCCAGGGCGCCCCCACGCCGACACCTCGTGCGCCACCTCATCGATGCTCAAAGTCGCGAGCACCTCCGGCGCTTCCCCGAGCTCGTCGATGTGCACACCCAAAAACCACGCCGCCGGGAGCGCCCCGCCCCAATACTCGCGCTCACCTAGCCGCTGCTGCGCCTCGCGAACCACCCGCGCACGCGCCGCCTTGAGCGCCTCGGCTTCTGGCCCGCGCGCCGCAACCTGCGTTAGCCGCTCGCGCACCGACGCCGCCAGCTTCCGCCCCGTCTGCTGCGCAAGCTCCGGCTCAACCCGCACCAGCATCGTCCCCACGCACAGGCCCAGCTTCGGATAGACCCGCCCGGGCAGGGGGCTGGCGACCACCAGCATTGCGTCAACGCCCGCCTGCCGCGCACTCGCACGCAGCTCGCCCTCCATAAGCACCGCGGCAATCAGCCCCGCGCGGCTCTGGCGCAGCGCCGCGAGCGAGGCGGCCGGAACACTCACGCTCACCATCACCTGCCCCGCGGGTAGCCGCCCCACCACCTCTACGTCCTTGCCCGGCTCACGCTCGATGCCCCGGCGCTCATCAAGGCGATCACGCACACGCGCGCGCACTGCGCCAAGCACCGCCCGCGCCTCGCGCAGCGCATCTTGCACCTGAACTTGCCCCACAATCGCCACATCAACGGCGCTTACCCCCGCAAGATCGCCGGCCACAACCCGCGCACGCTCGACCGTCAGCGCCGCCAGCGCCTCGGCCGTCGGCGGGCCCAGCGCGCCCTCTGCCCCGGGCGCAATCAGCCCCAGCATGGCACCAGCAACCTGACGCTGCGCGCTGCTCTGGCCTGCCAGCGCCACCCGCTCCGCGCGGGCCAATTCAAACCGCACGGCGTCCAGCTCGGGCCGGTCCAGTGTGGCAACCAGGGCCCGCAGCGTCGAGGCCAGGTCCGCCGGCTCACACCGGGCCCGCAGCACAAGCCCCTCTGGAGTCGCCCTCGCCGTCCAGGACCCGCTGGGCTCTTGCAGAGATGCCGCAATCAGCCCGGTCATCCCCCGCTCGCTGGGCAGCTCGCGCAGCTCAGTCCCCGCCAGCAGCACGCTGATGAGCACGTCGGGCTGGCCGACCATCGCCCGCGCGTGAACACGCACGCCGTTGCTCAGTTCAAGGCTCGTCACCCCCGCGCGACGATGCACGCTCAGGGCCACCACCGAGGCGGCATCGCCGCCCACATCAGGCGCGCCCGCTGCCCGCGGCACCAGCGCGCCCCAACTGGCCGCCAGCGTCACCGCCATCAGCCGCACCCACCGCGCCCGCACCACCAAGCTCCAAACTGCAACTGAATCACGCACACCGGTTTATAGCCGATGGTGCCCGTGTCGTTGCGATCTAGACCAGCACCCATCGCCCCCAGCCCTCCCCTGTGCCCGCGCCCGGCACCGTTCGCTACGCTCCCTCCATGCCGCACATCCATCCCTTCAGCGCCATCCAATACGGCCGACTGCTCAGCGCCCCCGCCGCACGCCAAGGCATCCCGATCGATGCCTCAGACCTCATCGCCCCGCCGTACGACGTTTTAGACGCAGCCGGCAAGGCCATCCTGCTGGCCAAGAACCCGGCCAACATCGTCGCCATCGACCTGCCCCACCTCCCCGCCAAGGCCCTCGGGCCAGACTCCACATACGCCTCCGCCGCCCTGCGCCTCACCAGCTATCTCTCCAACGGCACCCTGGCCAAACGCTCAACATCCTGCAAGTTCGTCTACCGCCAGAGCTTCGATTTCGCCGGCACGCGTCACGCCCGCACCGGCCTGGTCTGCACCCTTGACGTCCAGCCCTTCGGCAAACGCCCCGGCGGCGGCATCCTCCCGCATGAGCAAACCTTCAGCGGGCCCAAAGAAGATCGCCTGGCCCTTATGAACGCCACCGGCACCCAGCTCTCGCCCATCTTCGGCCTGCACCCAGACGCTAAACGCCACGCCGCACAACGCCTCGCACACATCGCCGCCCTCCACCCGCCAGACGTCACCGCGCGGACCGACGACGGCACCCTGCATGAGCTTTGGGCCGTCGACGACCAAACGCTTCTCGCGCAGCTCGAAGGTGACCTGGCGGGCGAAGACGTCTTTATCGCCGACGGGCACCATCGCTACACCACGGCCCAAAACTACCTCGCACAGCTCGAAGCGGCCCAAGGTCCACTCCCCGTAGCGCACCCCGCCAAGCGCTGCATGTTCGTGCTCGTCTCTATGCACGACGCAGGGCTCGTCATCGGCCCGACCCACCGCGTGCTCGCCGGGATGCCGGGCTATTCATGGGCGGCCTTTGAGCGCGCCAGCAAGGGCGTGCTCGACCTCACGCCCGTCAAGGGCGGCCTCGGCACCATTACCGGCGTGATGAAGACCGCCGCCCGCCACCAGGGCCGCAACGTGCTGGGCCTTTACGACTTTGAGTCCGGGCACGCCTTCATCGCCTCACCCACGCACGCCGACCCGCTCAAAGACCAGTTCTCCGAGAAGCCGGAAGCTTGGCGTACGCTTGACGTAGCCCTCTGCCAGCACCTGATCGTCGAGCGGATCTGCGAGGCCAAGCTCATGGGCCTCCAAACCGGCCCTCACGCAACCGCCAGCGTCCGTTGGGCGTTCCCGCACAGTATTGAAGAGGTTCAGGCCATCGGCAAGGGCGAGCAGACCAGCGCCGGCGGCGGGGCCGACTTCGCCGCCCAGCTCGCGGTCATCGTTGATCCCACGCCGCTGCAGGCCGTGCGTGAAATCTGCGTCGCTGGCGAGCTGATGCCGCAGAAGAGCACGTTCTTCTACCCCAAGCTCGCTACCGGGCTGTTCATGCACGCGCTGAAGTAGCGCCGCGCTCGCGCTCACGCCGTCACATCGATCAGGCCCGGGACCGAGTCCCACCACGAACTCCGCTGCCCGCCCCAACCGCCTTGGCCGCTGAGCCCCGCCGACTCCCAAAGCCGCGACGCGAGCTGCTCATTGCTCAGCGGCTTGTCGATCAGCCCGCCGAACAACCCCGAGAGCCCGGCCTGCGTGACGCTGCTGAACGCCGCCTGGTCCATCACCGCGTAGCGACGCACCGCACTTAAGAAGTCCGGCGCGGGGTCGAACGCGCCCTCAAGCACCGACGCACGGCTCGCAAACCCCAGCGCCGATCTCAACACCGCCGCATCGCCCACACCGGTCATCCGCTCCGCGAACGCGCCGAATCCCGCCTGGCCGAATCCCGCCTGGCCGAACCCCGCTTGGCCAAACCCCGCCTGGCCGAACATGCTCGGCCCATGCACACTTGAACTGCTGGTGATCACACGAGACTCCTGACTGAAAGCCTCCCTTCCGCGTTGCGCCTACGCCAGCTTTGCAATTGCCCAGCCCGCATCTCGGACCCACCCACGCCATACGCTCAAAGCGTGCTCATCCGCCCGCGTTCCAGCGCGCCGCCCGACCCCAACGACATCCTGCCCCCGGCACTGGCCGCGCGGATCGAGTCGCTTGACGTCCGCTCGCGCCGCGTCCTTGCCGGGCGTCTGCAGGGTGAGCGCCGCAGCAAACGCCGCGGACGCTCCGTCGAGTTTGAAGACTTCCGCCCCTACGCCCCGGGCGACGACCTGCGCCACGTAGATTGGAACGTCTACGCGCGCACAGACCGGCTCTTTATCAAGGTGTTCCAGGAAGAAGAGGACCTCTGCGTCCAGCTTGTGCTTGACGCCAGCGCCAGCATGCGCGCGGGTGACCCCAGCAAGCTGCTCGCCGCCGCCAGGGTCTTAGCCGCCGTCGGGTGCCTGGCCCTGTCAAGCAACAACCGCGTGAGCCTCAGCATCATCGGCCTGCCCGAGCGCGCGCGTGAGCACCTGCCCGCGCTCTCAGCCCTCGGCACGCTCACGCTCCCGCCCGCGCGCGGACGCGCCGCCACCCCGCGCCTTGTCGCCATGCTCCGCGACGTGCTGGCCATCCCCGAGGCATCGCACCTGGCCTCGGCCCGCGACAGCGCGCCGGTTAGCGGCACCCCCAACAGCCCCGCCGACCGCTTCGCCGCCGCCCTCCGCCAGCTCGCCGCTACCACTACCGGCAAGGGCGTGGTCATCCTCGCCAGTGACTTGCTGATTGCGCCGCTGCTGGCACCCCGCGGCCAGAGCCCGCCAGCCTTCGAGCCCGGCTACGCCACGGGCCTCAAGTTCCTGACCCAGGCCAGCGGGTATGACGCGCTGCTGCTGCACACGCTGACCCCCGGCGAGCTCGACCCCGCCAAAGAAATGGCCAGCTCAGCCCGCGCCGCGATCACCGGCGACCTCCGCCTGCTCGACGCCGAGACCGCCAAGAGCCTCGAACTCACCGTCAGCACCGCCGCACTTCAGGCCTACCGCCAACGCGCCGCCGCCTTCGTCCAAGACGCCCAAGCGTTCTGCACCGCCCGCGGCATCCGCCACTCGCTGCTCACCACCGACGCCAGCGCGCAAGACGTCATCCTCGGCCCGCTCCGCCGCGCCGGCGTGCTGGGCTAGCGCGTTCGCGTGTTGAGCAAGCGCCCCACACACTTGGCAAGCGCCCCACACTCTTGGCGAGGGCCCCACACGCTCGGTCTACCGTGCCCCTCAATGAGCACCCAGAACAGCCCACGCGCCGCAGGCATCTGGCTCATTGCTTTCACGCTGCTCTCATGGGCCAGCGTCCCCCTATTCCTGCGAGACTTCGCCTCCTTCGGGCTCGACCCGTTCACCTCCAACGCCTGGCGCTACTTCATCTCGGCGGCGTTCTGGCTCCCGCTGCTCGCCGTCACCTGGCGCGCGGGCAACCTGCCCAAGGGCATCGCCCGCGCCACCATCGTCCCCGTCGCCTTCAACATCGCCGGGCAGACCTGCTTCGCCTGGGGCCCAAGCCTGCTTGACCCCGGCTTCTTCTCGTTTGTCTTCCGCGTCCAGATCATCTTCGTCACCCTCGGGGCCTACATGCTCTTCCCCGCTGAGCGCGGCCTGCTGCGCTCGCCCAGATATTGGCTGGGCGTCGCGCTGGTCGTGCTCGGCTCCGTCGGGCTCTTCGCGTTCCGAGATGGCACAAATAACGCCGCGCCCACGGCCAACCTCATCGCCCCGGGCCTCACCGGCGACACCCGCTTCTACCTCGGCGTGGGCATCAGCCTGCTCGCGGGCGTCCTCTTCGCCGGCTACGGCCTCAGCGTCCGCTACTACCTCTCACGCTACACGCCCGTGGTCGCCTTCGGCGTCACCTGCCAGTTCACCGCCATCGGCGCAATCCTCATGGGCCTGACCTTCGGCACCCACCACGCCATGACCGCACTTGACCTCAGCACCGCGCAGTGGGTCAAACTCATCGCCTCGGCCTTCATCGGGATCGCCATCAGCCACGTCAGCTATTACGCCAGCCTCCGCCGCCTGGGCGTCTCGATGACCGTCGGGGTCATCCAGCTTCAGCCGGTGCTCACCGCCGTGGGCTCGACACTGCTCTTTGACGAACGCCTCGCCCCCGCGCAGTGGGCCGCCGGGCTCGTTGGCGTCACCGGCGCGATCGTCATGCTCTGGGCCGGACGCACGCCGACACCCAAACCGACCCAGAACACGCCCACCCTCGCAAGCGCCTCCGCCGCCTCAGAAACGTGAACTCTCCACCAAAGCTCACGCCCCCGCCGCCCATCGGCAATCGTCACCCAATCGCTGCGTTGATCCTGCGCTACGGCACTCCAATTGGCGATGACACCGTCGGCTCAACCACGCTCCACTTTGACCCCAGGACCACCCCATGAAGCACGCACGCGCAGCCGCCTTCGCCCTCGCGCTCTCCGCTGCCGCCGCCGCCCACGCGCAGTACGACACCTCCGCCGTCACCAACCTCTGCCAGAACGCGCTCGTCGGCCAGCAGATCGGCAGCCCGATCCGCGGCTTCGAGCTTCTGCTGCTCAAGGACGGCCGCCCCTTCTACCACCGCGCCTTCGGCACCGGCACCATTGACCGCCCAACCAACGCTGACAGCTCCTCCAAGACCGTCTCCGCCGCCGTCATCATGGCCATGGTCGACGCGACCGCCAACAGCCCCGTCCCCTTCACGCTCGACACGCGCGTCAGCACCATCTTGCCCGGCTTCACCGGCACCAAGTCGAACATCAACATCCGCCAGTGCTTCGCGCACACCGCAGGGTTCGGGTTCAGCACCGCCATCAGCAACCCCGCCATCACGCTGCAGCAGGCCGCCGCCGATATCGCAGACGACACGCTGGCCTACCTGCCAGGCACCACCTTCAGCTACGGCGGCACCTCGATGCACGTCGCCGGCGCGGCCCTCGAGGCCTACGCCGCCACCGGTTGGAACACGCTCTTCCAGCAGCGCGTCGCCGTACCCCTAGGCATGAGCACCACCGTCTACCAGCTCACCAGCCCCACCAACCCGCGCATCGGCGGCGGGTGTGAGACCACCGCACGCGAGTTCGGCTCACTCATGGAGATGATCCGCCGCGGCGGCCTGCACCGTCGCCCCGACGGCACCGACCTCCGCGTTCTCTCAGCCGCCAGCGCCCAAGCCATCATCACCCGCCAAACCACCCCGGGCATGCCCATCGCCAGCAGCCCCCTGCCCGGCAGCAGCGACTACGGCGTCGGCGTCTGGCTCTGGACGCGCAACCCAACCTCAGGCAACCTCGAACGCGCACTCGCCGCCGGCGCGCGCGGCTTCTCAGCCTACATTGACCTCGACGACGGCATCACAGGCGTCATCTCGACCGAATCCACCTTCGCCAGCAACGTCACCCCCTGGCTCGCGCTCGTTGCTGACGCCGCTCAGGCCGCCGTCCGTACCACGCCGTGCACCCCAGATGTCGCCAGCCCGGGCCTCGCCATCGGCGGCGACGGCGAGCTGACCGCCGACGACACCATCGTGTTCGTCAACTGGTTCATCTCACGCGACCCCCGCGCCGACATCGCCGGCCCAGGGCAGTCAACCCTCAGTGACCGCGAGCTGACCGCCGACGACATCATCGTGTTCATCAGCCGCTTCACCCAAGGCTGCTGAGCCCCGCCCCTTACAGCACACGCCGGCTGCGCGGGTAGCTGCCCAGCACATGAAGCTCCTGGCAGTGCCGCCGCGCGAGCTTGATCGCCTTTGCCACCGGCTTCTGGCTGTGGTGCCCGTGCGCGTCAATGAAGAACGTGTACGACCAGTTCTCCCTCCGGCTCGGGCGCTTGTCGATGTGCGTGAGGTTGACCCCGCAGCGCTCGAAGTCGCCCAGCACTCGCGCTAGTGCGCCGGGCTTGTTCAGCGCCGCGAACAGCACCGACGTCTTGTCGTCGCCGCTGGCCTGCGCCTCCTGCCGCCCGATGACAAAGAACCGCGTGATGTTGCCCGGGTTGTCCTCGATCGCGTCAAACAGCACGTTCAGCCCGTAAAGGTCCGCCGCCAGCGTGCTGCCGATCGCCCCCCAGCCCGACCGCGCGCCAGCCGCCGCCACGTCCTGCACCGCCTTTGAGCTGCTCGCGCTGGGCACCAGCTCGGCCCGCGGATACTGCGTCGCCAGCCACGTACGGCACTGCGCAAACACCTCAGGCTTGCTCAGCACACGCGTCACCTTCGCCGGTGCGCACGCGCCGATCAACGCGTGGTGCACGCCCAGCTGCACCTCCGCGTATACACGCAGCTTGCCCGCGTGCGCCACCAGCCCGTCGAGCGTCTCGGTAATCCCGCCGATGATCGAGTTCTCAATCGGCACCAGCCCATAATCTACGTGCCCGCGGACCACCTCGGTAAAAACGCCGTCGATCGCGCCCATGTCCGCCAGCTCTACCGACGATCCAAAGTGCCGCACCGCCGCCAGGTGACTGAAGCTCCCCGGGGGCCCCAGGTACCCCACGCTCAGCGGCTTCTCGAGCGCAAAGCTCCCGCTCATCAGCTCGCGGTACACGCCCTCAATCGCCCTGTCCGCCAGCGGACCCGCGTTGCTCGCCAGCACACGCTTAAGCACCTCTGCCTCGCGGTGCGGCGCGTAGATCGGGATGTTGTTCGCACGCTTGAGCTTGCCGACCTCAACGACCAGGCTTGACCGCTCGTTGAGCAGCCCAACCAGCCGCTTGTCCATCTCGTCGATCCGCTGGCGCAGATCACCCAGCGCCAGCGGCGCTCGCGTGGACGCGGTGCCTTTGTTTGTCGCGCCCTTGGCCGCGCCCTTGGCCGCGCTCTTGGCCGCGCTCTTGGTCGCGCCCTTCGCCCGGCCGCCGCCAAAGACCTTCGGCGCGGCCACCGACGCCCCAACCGATGCACCAACCGACGCCCCACCGACCGCATTCTTCGACGCGCGCTTGCTCATGGCACAGGTTATCGGCTCGATCATCCGACGCGCTCAGCCGCAGCCGTCAGTCCTCTGCAACGCCCGCCGCCGCCGTCGCACTTTCGACCGGCCGCTCGCCACGCGCCCGCTGCCCGCCGCGACTGCCCCGCGCGCCAGAATTTCCCGCGCCTCCGCCAGCCGCCTTCGCTCCGCCCGTCGCGCCACCGCCCTTGCCCAGCAGCTCGATCGGCACGCTCAGTCGAAGCATCCGCTCCAGCGCCACCAGCCCCCACCGCCGCGCCTCGGGGTGCACGCTCACCACGTTGGGCGCCCGCGCGCCCTTCACGCCCAACTCAACCTTCGCCAGCTCATCAAGCACCCACAGCACGTGCGGCTGGTCGATACGGTACATCGTCGTGCACAGGCACTGGCACTCGCTCAAAATCCGCACGCTTACCCCGCGCTTGGCCGCCTCCGCCGCCTCGCGCATCACCAGATGCACCTCGGTGCCCACGGCCCACCTGCTGCCCGGTGCCGCGCTGCGCAGCGTTTTGATAATAAACTCAGTCGACCCGTCCAGGTCGGCCAGCTCAACCACCTCGCGCAGGCACTCGGGGTGTACCAGCACCTTGGTCCGCTCCGCCCGGGGCAGCTCCGCCTCCGCCGCGCGAATCGCCAGCACATGCTCAGGCTTAAACAGCTTGTGCACCGAGCAGTGCCCCGCCCACAAGATCGTCGTGGCGCTCATGAGCTGCTCGGGCGTGGCACCCCCCAGCGGCTCGCCCCGTGCCGTCTTGCGCGGGTCGTAAACCACCGTGCCTGTCGCTACCTCAATACCCAGCTTGGCGCTGGTGTTCCGCCCCAGGTGCTGATCAGGCAGGAACAGCACCTTGACACGCTCGCCCGCCTTCAGCGGCTCATCGCCGCCCCGCAGCGCCCACTCCATCACAAACTGCGCGTTGCTCGAAGTACACACCGCGCCGCCGCGCTGGCCCACAAACGCCTTGATCGCCGCCGTCGAGTTGATGTACGTCACCGGGATCACGCGGCCCTTGAACCCTTGGCCCTTCAGCGCCGCGTCGATCAAGCCCCACGCCTCGACCGCCTCTTCATAGTCCGCCATGTCCGCCATCGAGCAACCCGCCGACATATCCGGCAAGATCACCCGAACGCCCTCGGGCGTGAGCATGTCGGCCGTCTCGGCCATGAAGTGCACGCCGCAAAAGATCACGTACTTGGCACCATCACCATCGCCCCCAGCCGCACCCCCGCCGCCAACCTGCCCCGCCGCCAACTGGCTCAGCTTCAGGCTGTCACCAGTAAAGTCCGCGTGCTGGATCACCTCATCGGTCTGGTAGTGGTGCCCAAGGATCACCAACTTCGCGCCCAGCTCGCGCCGGCGTGCCGAGATCCGGGCCCCCAGCTCGGCGGGCGTCAGACGCAGATAGTCATCATCAAGTGCCGGTTGCCACAGCATGGCGAATACTACGAGCGCCGCCGCCAAACCGTTCACCTACCCAACCAAACCCCGGCAGACTCCCTTCGGCGTGAACGCACCCGCGCACCCGCGTATCCTTCGAGCAGCATGTCAACCCAGCAGGCCTACAAGACCGGCGCCCGCGTCCGCGTCACCCAGCAAGTCCCCCGCCCCGTCGGTGCCATCCGCACCAGCATCGAGGGCACCGTCGTGCGCTACGAGCAATCCAAAACCGGCTCGTGGTACGCGCACGCCAAGGACGACCGCCTCTGGCTCGACCGCCTCATCCTCAAGCGTGACGACGGCGAGATTGTCCACCTGAACCTCGACCAGCACTCGCAGGTTGAGCCCGCCTGACGTCCGATCACACGCCCCGCCCCGCACCGCACACCGTCACGCCATCGTGCCATACCTCACGGAGTTCTCCATGGCCCTCGCCCGCGCCCTCTCTATCACCGCGCTGCTCGCCACCGCGGCGGTCCTGCCCGCCTGCATCGTCGTCAGCAAGATCGAGGCCCCCGAGGTCTCCAAGCTCACCGCTGACGTCAGCGCGCCAAAGGCCGTCATCGACGCCTTCTTCGAGGCCTGGATCAAAGAGCCCGGCCAGACCTTCACCACCGACCGCCTCCAGCGCACCATCGTCGCCAACGATGAGTTCCTCTCCTTTGACGGCATGTCACCCAACGACACCGTCATCCAGAGCTGGAACGAGTACGCCGGCGTCTGGGGCCCGGGCATGAACCAGTTCACCCGCGCCACCCTCAAGCCAACCGACCAGTTCAAGCTCGTCCGCAGCGGTGACCTCGCCGTCTGGGCCGGCCTCGTCCGCATCAACGGCGAGATGCCCAACGGCCAGACCCTCGACCTGCCCGGGCACATGACCCTCGCCCTCCGCCGCACCAACGACGGCTGGAAGATCATCCACGAGCACATGTCCACGGGCGTGAAGCGCTGAGCCGCTAAGCCGACCGTCCGACCAGCTCGACTCGATTACCTGACATCTCAACCTCACACGCACGCGCCGCTACAACACCGGCACTTCGCGTTTGCGCGCCCGCACCGCCAGCGGCAAGCTCAGCAAATACAGCCCCGCCAGCACCGCCAGCGTCAGCCACGCGTCCTTCGCCAGAAACACCGCCAGCACCCCGATCCCCACCATCAGCGGCACCAGCACACGCCGATCAACCTTCATGTGCTTCACCGACAACATCGGGATCGTGCTCACCATCAGCAGCGACACACCCACCGTGTGCGCAAGCACCACCCAGGGCAGCCACCCGCTGTTCACCCACGTGCCCCCAACGTAACGCGTCAGCGTCGGGCTCAGCGCCGCCAGCAGCGGCAGCAGCACCACAAACCCCGCCGCCGGCGCAGGTAACCCCTGAAAGAACCGTGACACCGCGGCCCCCGCGGGCTTCCGCCCCGCCTGTCGCGCAAACCGCGCAAGCCGAATTGCTGCGCACAGCGCGTACATCACCACGACGGCAAAGCCCAGCTCATCAAGCCCGCCCAGCAGCCACCGGTACAAAATAAACGCCGGCGCCAGCCCGAAAGCAACAAAGTCTGACAAGCTGTCAAACCGCTCGCCAAAGCGGCTCGTCGCACGCAGCAGCCGCGCCAGCCGACCGTCCAGCCCGTCCAAAATAAACGACAGACCGATCAGCCCCACCGCCCGCATCAGTGGCCCGTGATCGCCCGAGCCCGGCACGTACCGCTGCGCAAAGTAGATGCTCGCCACGCCGGCGCACAGCGCACCAGCCGTCAGCAGGTTCGGAAGCAGCTTCCGAAGCTCAACCTCGCGCGTCCGCAAGCTGGCCGTACCGCCCCGCCCACCCCGCCGAACACCAGCACGCCCACGCGCCCTCCAACCACTACGCGACCGCACCGCGCCCGCCGGGCCCTCGCCCCCAGAGGCGGCACCTTCCGGCCCCCGCACTGGCGGCAGCGCGCTCAACGCACACCATCCGCGCCAACAACGCTCGCCGCGCCAACACCACTCGCCACGCCAACACTACTCGCCACGCCAACACCACTCGCCGCTTGCGCCATCGTCGCCAACACGCTCACGCCCGCCGTCACACGCTGGCCCACCTGCACATCCACCCGCGTGCCCGCAGGCATCCACACCTCGGCACGGCTTCCGAATCGGATCAACCCAAAACGCTCACCCGCCGCCACGCTCTGCCCCTCGCGCAGGTGGCACACGATTCGCCGCGCCACTAGGCCCGCGATCTGACTAAACGCCAGCACACGCCCCGCGCCATCAACCATCAGCGCCGCGTTCCGCTCATTATGCGTGCTCGCCTTGTCAAAGCTCGCGTTCACAAACGCCCCCGGCGTGTACGCCAGCTTCACAATCCGCCCGCCCACCACCACGCGGTTGACGTGCACATCAAACAGGTTCAAAAAGATGCTCACACGCACCAGCGGCACCAGCGGGTCGTGCCCCAGCCCACGCACGGCCTCCGCCAGCTCCACAGGCAGCGGGGCCAAATCAACCTTGATGACCTTGCCGTCCGCTGGCGAGATCACACTCTCTGCCGTTGCCCCCTCCGGCACCCGACGCACCGGGTCTCGAAAGAACCACAGCCCCCACAGCACCAGCAGCCCAAGGCCCGCGCAGATTACCCACGCCGCCCATGGCGCAGGCCAGCCCAGCCACGCCACAAGCCCGCCCAGCAGCAGGCTCGCCACGATCATCGGGCCCAGCACGATCCATCCTTCAGGGGCAATGCGCACGCACCAGCATAGTGGGCAGGCCCACAGCGCGGGGCCCTAT
>Ga0105048_10007937_pt1 | contig 17004 bp, 16 predicted proteins | sample MAT05_FD_78382 | JGI IMG/M metagenome (GOLD analysis project Ga0105048, IMG submission 78382) | Freshwater microbial communities from Lake Fryxell liftoff mats and glacier meltwater in Antarctica - MAT-05 | ecosystem: Environmental > Aquatic > Freshwater > Ice > Liftoff microbial mat | place...
GCCCCTGCCTCCAGCTGGTGGTACCTCGCCGAGCAGGAAAACGGGCCGGTGGCGGCATTGCTCGAATCCGTTGCCGCAGCGGCGCGCGAGGGACGCCCGGTTCCCGACGCGATCCTCGCCGCGGTCGAGGCAAGCGGCTCCGCCGACGCCGATGCGTGGCGCGGGCTCGCCGCGGCCTGGCGGGTGGCGACAGAGGCCGGAGCGCCGCTCGCCCCGACCCTGCGCGCATTCTCGCGATCCCTGCGCTCGCTGTCCCAGATGCGGCGTGACCTCGAGAGCGCACTGGCCGGACCTGTCGCGACCGCACGCCTGGTCATGGTGCTTCCGGTGGTCGCGATCGTGTTCGGGCTCGCCCTCGGATTCGACACCCTTCAGGTCCTCGTCACGACCTCTCCCGGCCTGATCTGCCTGGGCGGCGGTCTCGCGCTGATGGCGATCGCGCGATTCTGGACCGGGCGCCTCGTCGCGTCGGCGTCCCCGACCGAGGTGACCCCCGGCCTCGGACTGGACCTCGTGGCGATCGCCGTGTCCGGCGGCGCCTCAATCCCCCGTGCCGTGGCCGTCGTCGACGAGGCGCGGCAGAAGGTCGGGCTCGCGCGGGACAGCTCCGACGGTGCTCTCGACGGGGTGCTCGAGTTGTCCCGACGGGCGGGGGTGCCCGCCGCGGCGCTCCTGCGCAGCGAGGCGGACGAGGCCAGGCGCGTGTGGCGCAGCGACGGCGACCGGCGGGCGGCCACCCTCGCGGTGACGCTCATGCTGCCGCTCGGGGTGTGCGTGCTTCCGGCGTTCATGCTGCTCGGCGTCGCGCCACTCCTTATCTCCGTCGTCGTGTCCACCATCTCGACCCTCTGAGTGGCTTCGGTGCGAGGGGCGTCTGTCCGCTCACAGGTGCCCCCTGCGCGGGGTTGCCCACCGGTCGGCGCCGAGCCGGCACCGCCGCGTCGGTCGCGACGACACTGAACGGGAGCCGCCCAACACAGAGACCAAGGTGAAACCCCATGAGAGATCGACTCCGAACAATGCTCGCGCGCGCCGCGCGCGACGACGGTGCCGCGACGGCGGAGTACGCGATCGCGACGATGGCCGCCGTCGGATTCGCCGGGCTCCTCGTGGTGATCCTGCGCAGCGACGCAGTGCGCGCCATGCTCACGGACCTCGTGCAACGTGCACTCACGTTCGCCGGCTGATCGCGGGCTCGGATCGGAGCGGGGGGCGGTGGCTGCCGAGTTCGCGGTGCTCGTGCCCGCGGTGGTGCTGCTCCTCGCGCTCTGCCTGTCGGCGGTGCAGGTATCGACCCGGCAGCTGCGGCTGCACGACGCCGCCGCCGTCGCCGCGCGAATGCTCGCGCGGGGCGAGGCCGAGCGGTCCGTCGCGGGGCAGGCCGCCGCGCTGCTCGCCGGCTCGTCGTTCGAGGCACACCGGCGCGGCGAGCTGCTCTGCGTGCGGCTGAGTGCCCCTGGCCTTCCCGGTGGCGGAGTGTTCTCGCGCGTTGCACTATCGGCGACGAGCTGCGCTCTCGACGATGGCTGGTGATCGCGCAGCGCCGCCGTGCCACGCTGGACAGTGGCCGGTGAGACCCGGCCCGGCTGCGCCACGCCCGGCAGCGCCGGCGTGCCCGGCAGCGTCGGTGTCCGTGCCTGCGCGCTCCTTGCGGGCGGGCGACCGCGGTGCCGGGTCGGTGCTCGTCGTGGCGGTGGCCTCGGCATTGCTTCTGACTGTCCCCGCAATCGCGCCCGTGTCGCTCGTTCTGTCCGCGAAGCGGGTCGCCGGGGGAGCCGCCGATGCCGCGGCACTGGCTGGGGCGGACGCGGCGATCGGCCTCGTCGCCGGCCCGCCGTGCACCCGAGCGGCGGAGGTGGCGGCGGCGAACGGCGCAACCCTGTCGGCGTGCCAGGCCGACGGCGCCGTGGTCACGGTGCGCGTTACCGTGGAGGTGGCGGGGCTCGCGATCGCGTCGATGGCAACGGCCGGTCCCTCGCCCGGGCGGCCGACGAAATAGGTGCGCTGACCGTTTGAGTGTGTATGGTGTGCGTGTCGGCCGCTTCATCCGGCATCCAGCGGGATGCGAACGCCGAATCACCCACATCGTCGTGCGAGGGAGCCCTTCCTCGCCTCTATTGCCAACGGCAACAGCACCACCTGCCGACGGCAACAGCACCATCGAAACAGCACCATTAAAGGAGTCCCTTGCCGGTCACGAAGAAGCTGGTCATCGTCGAGTCGCCCGCGAAGGCCAAGACGATCGCCCAGTATCTCGGAGATGGTTACGAGGTGCAGGCCTCTGTCGGTCACATCCGTGACCTCATCGAGCCGAAGAACCTTCCCCCGGAGCTCAAGAAGGGCTCGCTCGGCAAGTTCTCCGTCGACGTCGAGAACGGCTTCGAGCCGTACTACGTTGTCTCGGATCAGAAGAAGAAGACCGTCGCGGAGCTGCGACGCGCACTCAAGAACGCCGACGAGCTCTACCTCGCAACTGATGAGGACCGCGAGGGAGAGGCCATCGCGTGGCACCTCCTGCAGGAGCTCAATCCCAAGGTGCCCGTGAAGCGCATGGTGTTCCACGAGATCACCAAGGAGGCCATCGAACGGGCCCGCGAGAACACGAGGGATATCGACACCGCGCTGGTCGACGCCCAGGAGACCCGCCGCATCCTCGACCGGCTCTACGGGTTCGAGATCTCGCCCGTGCTGTGGCGAAAGGTCGGGCCCGGCCTCTCCGCCGGCCGGGTGCAGTCCGCCGCTACCCGCCTCGTCGTCGACCGTGAGCGCGAACGTCTCGCCTTCACCGCGGCCAGCTACTGGGATCTCTCCGCCCGGCTCGCCGCCGACGAGGGCCACTCCGGCTTCGAGTCGCGCCTCGCCCGCGTCAACGGCGCCCGCATCGCGCAGGGCAAGGACTTCGACGACCTCGGCCAGTTGAAGTCCGAGGTGCGGATCCTCGATTCCGTCGCCGCCGAGTCGCTCGCGAGCGCCCTGCGCAACCCCGACGTGGCCGTCGCGGTCGCCTCGGTCGATTCGAAGCCGTACACGCGGCGCCCGGCCGCGCCGTTCACCACCTCGACGCTGCAGCAGGAGGCGGCGCGCAAGCTGCGGTTCACCGCCCGGCAGACGATGAGCGTGGCCCAGGGCCTGTACGAGAACGGCCACATCACCTACATGCGAACCGACTCACCGAACCTGTCGCAGCAGGCCATCACCGCGGCGCGCTCGCAGGCGGCCTCGCTCTACGGAGCGGAGACCGTTCCCGACAAGCCGCGCCTGTACGCCGGCAAAAACAAGAACGCCCAGGAGGCGCACGAGGCGATCCGACCGGCCGGCGACATCTTTGCCACCCCGGCCGAGCTGCAGGGGACGCTGCGCGGCAACGACTGGAAGCTGTACGACCTCATTTGGAAGCGCACCGTCGCGTCGCAGATGGCGGACGCGAAGGGCGCCACGGCGTCGGTCGTGATCGCCGCGACGGTCACCGAGGCGCTTTCGGCGTTCCCCGGCGACGGGCCGACCGTCGCCGAGTTCACGGCGAGCGGAACGGTCATCACCTTCCGCGGATTCCTGTACGCCTACGAGGAGGGGCGCGACGAGGAGCGCAACACCTCGCCGGAGCCCGCCGAGGCGAAGCTGCCGCCGCTGACCGCCGGCCAGGCCCTGTCCATCGCCGAGGTCGAGGCGAAGGGCCACGAGACCAGCGCCCCGCCCCGGTATACCGAAGCGAGCCTCGTCAAGAAGCTCGAGGAGCTCGGCATCGGCCGTCCGTCGACCTACGCCTCCATCATCTCCACCATCATCGACCGCGGATACGTGACCCCTCGCGGGCAGTCCCTCGTGCCGAACTGGATCGCCTTCTCGGTTGTGCGCCTGCTCGAGGAGTTCTTCGGCGACCTCGTGCAGTACGACTTCACCGCCGAGATGGAGGACGACCTCGACCGCATCGCCGACGGCCAGGAGGACCGCGTCGCGTGGCTGACGAGCTTCTACTTCGGCAGCGACAGGCACAGGGGCCTCCGCAACGTCATCGACAATCTCGGCGACATCGATGCGAAGACCATCAATTCGATCGCGCTCACCGATGACATCACCCTGCGCATCGGCAAGTACGGTCCCTACCTCGAGGTGCCCTCGGACGACCCGGATGCCGCCGACGGCACCCCGGCCACCCCGCGCCGGGTCAACCTGCCGCTCGACCTCGCGCCCGACGAGCTCACCGCAGAGAAGGCGCAGGAACTCGTCGACGCCCCCGTCATCGGCGACCGCGTCATCGGCGTCAACCCCGAAACCGGCAAGCAGGTCGTCGCCAAGGATGGCCGCTTCGGCCCCTACATCACCGAGCTCGAGCCGGAGCCGGTGGAAGCGCCCGTCGAGGCGGCTCCCGCTCCGGAGGTCATCGACAAGGCCACCGGCGAGGTCGTACCGGCGAAGCCGAAGCGCAAGCCCGCCGCGAAGAAGGCCGTCGTCGTCAAGCCGCGCACGGCATCGATTTTCAAGTCGATGGACCTGGCGACGGTCGACCTGGCTACCGCGCTCAAGCTGCTCTCGCTTCCGCGCGTCGTCGGCCAGGACCCGGAGACCGGCGACGACATCCTCGCCCAGAACGGGAAGTTCGGCCCGTACCTCAAAAAGGGCACCGACACGCGGTCACTCACCGAAGAGGACCAGATCTTCGAGATCGACATGGCTGGCGCGCTCGAGCTCTACGCGCAGCCGAAGTACGGCGCCCGCAAGGCGTCGAGCGCCCTCAAGGAGTTCGACGCCGACCCCGAGAGCGGCAAGCCGATCCGTATCAAGGACGGCCGATTCGGCGCCTACGTGACCGACGGAGTGACGAACGCCACGATCCCGCGCGGCGAAACCGTCGAGGAGATCGACTTCGACAGGGCGGTGCAGCTGCTCGGTGACAAGCGCGCGAAGGGCCCCGTCGCCAAGAAGCCGGCCGCGCGGAAGCCGACGGCGAAAAAGCCCGCCGCGACGAAGCCGGCCGCGAAGAAGCCCGCCGCGACGAAGCCGGCCGCGAAGAAGCCCGCCGCGAAGAAGCCGGCCGCGACGAAGCCGGCCGCGACGAAGCCGGCGACGCGTGCCCGCGCAGCCAGCAAGCCCGTCGTGCGCAAGCCCGCCGCCGAGCCAACGGCAGAGACGGCCACCGAGTAGCCGTGGCGGGACTGTTCATCACCTTCGAGGGCGGGGACGGCTCGGGAAAGTCGACCCAGTCGGTCCTGCTCGAGAGTTGGCTCAGGGAGCAGGGCCGGGAGGTCGTCGTGTCCCGGGAGCCGGGGGGCACCGACCTCGGGCTCGAATTGCGGAAGATCATTCTGCACCGCCGCGGATACATCGCCCCGCGCGCCGAGGCGCTTCTCTATGCGGCCGACCGGGCGCACAACGTGGCGACGCTCGTGCGCCCGGCGATGCAGCGCGGCGGGATCGTCGTGCAGGACCGCTACCTCGACTCCTCCGTCGCCTACCAGGGCGCCGGCCGGGTGCTCGATGCCGACGAGGTGCGCGACCTGTCGGTCTGGGCGACGGAGGGTCTGCTGCCCGACCTCACGGTGCTGCTCGACCTCGACGTGGCCACCGGCCGCGCCCGGCTCGACGCCGATGACAAGGCCTTCGACCGGCTCGAGGCGGAGAAGGACGAATTCCACTCGCGCGTGCGCGAAGGGTACCTCGCGCTCGCCGCGGCCGAGCCGCAGCGTTTCGTCGTGATCGACGGCTCGCTGCCCGCCGACGAGATCGCCGCGGTCATCCGTGACCGCGTCGCCGCCCTCCTCTGACCGCTTCCGGCGGCCGCGCGCGGTGCCCACAGCGTGCCGACGGTGGCGCGAGCTAGGCTTACCATATGTCCGTATGGGATGAATTGACGGGCCAGTCCGAGGCGATTGAGACGTTCCGCGCGGCCGCGGCGCAGTCGGTCGGCGGCGAGGCGAACCGCTCGATGACGCATTCGTGGCTGATCACCGGGCCGCCCGGGTCCGGGCGCTCGAACCTCGCCTTCGCGTTCGCGACGGCGCTCCTCAGCCCCGGCGACACGGATGGCGACGAGGCGACGCGGCGGCAGGTCGAGGCCAGGTCCCACCCCGACCTCGGCGTGCTCAGCACCGAACGGGTGATCATCACGATCGACGAGGTGCGCGCGCTGGTGAAGACCTCGCACTACTCGCCGTCGGTGGCTCGCTACCGTGTGATGATCATCGAGGATGCGGACCGCATGCGCGAGACGGCGTCGAATGTGCTCCTCAAGGCCCTCGAGGAGCCGCCGCCGCGCACGGTCTGGATTCTGTGCGCGCCGAGCGAGGCCGACCTGATCCCGACGATCCGTTCCCGCGTGCGCAGCGTGCGGCTGCGGGTGCCGAGCGTCGACGATGTCGCGGCGCTGCTCACCCGCCGCGATGGAGTCGACCTTCAGACCGCAACACGCGCCGCGCGCGAGGCGCAGAGCCACATCGGAATGGCGCACCGGCTTGCGACGAACGAGCATGCCCGCCTCCGCCGCGAGAAGACGCTGCAGGCCGCGCTCGGCATCCGGTCCGTCTCGGATGCCGTGATCGCGGCCGCAACCCTGCTCGAGCTGGCCGGCGACGACGGCAAGGCCATCACCGAGGAGCGCGACGCCCAGGAGCGCGACGGTGCGCTGCGTTCGCTGGGGATCCAGCCGGGGGGAACCGTGCCGCCCGCCCTGCGCGGCCAGCTCAAGAGTCTCGAGGAGGACCAGAAGCGCCGAGCGACGCGGAGCCTGCGCGATGGGCTCGACCGCATCATGGTTGACCTCCTGTCGCTGTACCGCGACATTCTGCTCCTGCAGCTCGGCGCGCGCCGGGCGACCGACGACGACGAGCTCATCAACTCCAGCATCCTGCCCGACCTCATGGCGGCGAGCCGCAGGGCCACCCCGGAGCAGACGCTCGCGACGATCGACGCGATCACGTCGACCCGGCGGCGCATCGAGGGCAATGTCGGACCGGCGCTCGCCCTCGAGGCGATGCTCATCTCCGCCGCGCGCACGGCGTCGCCGTCGTGATCGCCCGCCGTCTCGCCGCCATCGCCGCGGCGCTCGTGCTGGTGCTCCCGCTGAGCGGCTGCGTCACCGCGTTCCTTCCGCAGCAGCAGGGCGCCGTCTCGACCCCGACCGGCGAGGAGGTGCCGGCGGAGCTTGAGGGGTTCTACTCGCAGGTCCTCGAGTGGAGCGCGTGCGAGGGGGACTTCCAGTGCGCGACTGCCGAGGCGCCGCTCGACTGGAGCGACCCTGGCCGGTCAACGATCGACCTCGCGCTGATCCGGTCGACGGCGACGGGGGCCAGCACGGGGTCGCTGCTCGTGAACCCCGGAGGTCCCGGCGGCTCCGGGTACAACTTTGTGCGCGACAGTGTCGACTATGCCGTGTCGGAACGGCTGCGTGCCAGCTTCGACGTGGTCGGTTTCGACCCTCGCGGCGTCAATCAGTCGGCCGCCGTGTCCTGCTACGACAGCCCGAAGGAGCTCGACGCATACCTGTTCGACCTGCCGCAGAGCCCGGCGGGATCGCCCGACTACCTCGCCGACCTCGAGGAGTCGTCGGCCGTGTTTGGGCAGGCGTGCCTCGAGAACACGGGGGAGCTGCTCGGATTCGTCGACACGGTGAGCGCTGCCCGCGACCTCGACCTCTTGCGCGCGATTCTCGGCGACGACAAGCTCAACTACCTCGGCTACTCCTACGGGACGCTGCTCGGGGCCACCTACGCCGACCTCTTCCCCGAGAACACGGGCCGGCTCGTGTTCGACGGGGCCGTCGACCCCGCGACCACCGAGTTCGAGGTGAGCGCGACCCAGGCGCAGGGCTTCGAGAGCGCCCTGCGTGCCTTCCTTGCCGACTGCCTGACAACCGCCGAGTGTGCCTTCGATGGCACGGTCGACGAGGAGATGGTGGCGGTGCGGGCACTGCTCGACTCCCTCGACGCGAGCCCGCTCGGCGCGACCGACGGTCGCCAGCTGGGCAGCGGGGCGATGTTCTACGCGATCATCCTTCCCCTCTACAACTCCGACAACTGGGTGTACCTAAATGATCTGTTCGCGGGGGTGCTGGGCGGCCAGGCCGACTACGCGCTGCAGCTCGCCGATAGTTACTTCGCGCGCACCGCGGACGGCACCTACTCCGACAACTCCACCGAGGCGTTCATCGCGATCAACTGCCTCGACTACCGCTCTGACCCCGCGGCGGAGTCGCTCGAGGCCGAGGCGGCGGAGCTGGCCCGACTCGCGCCCGTCTTTGGTCCGTCGATGTCGTACGGTGCGCTCGGATGCGCGAACTGGCCGTTCCCGTCGACGAGGGAGCGGGTCGAGATCGAGGCGAAGGGGTCGGCCCCGATCCTCGTCGTCGGCACGACGAACGACCCGGCGACCCCCTACGTGTGGGCCCGGAGCCTGGCGGAGCAGCTCGAGAACGGTCACCTCGTCACCTACGACGGCGAGGGGCACACGGCGTACAACAAGTCCAACGCGTGCATCAACGACGCGGTCGATGGATTCCTGCTCGACGGGGACGTTCCGGAGACCGACCCGCTGTGCTAGTGACCCTGTGCTGGTGACCGGCTGTGCCGGTGATCGCCTGTGCTGGTGACCGGCGCGCAGGGAGTTTGTGCAATTTTGCACAGCCTGCAAGAATAGTCGCATGACCATCCCGCCCGTCGGCCTGCGCGAGCGCAAGCGGCTGGCGACGCGCCGGGCGATCCACAAGGCCGTGCTCGATCTCGTCGAGGCCAAGGGCTACGACCAGGTGACGATCGAGGAGATCAGCCACGTGGCCGACGTCTCGCCACGAACTTTCTTCAACTACTTCCCCTCCAAGGAGGCGGCCGCGATCGGCGACGGGCCGAGCCTGCCCCCCGAGAGCGAGCTGCGCACCTTCATCACGGCGGGTCCGGAGCAGGACCTGCTCTCCGGCCTGTCCGAACTGCTCGGCAGGGCCGTGGAGTCCGCGGCCGACGACGTCGAACTGCTCGGGGTGCGAAAACGCGTGCTGAGGGAGTATCCACAGCTGTTCGCCCTGCGGATGGCGACCATGCGCAGCTTCGAAGACGACCTGAGTGTCGTCGTCGCCCGCCGACTCGAACACGACGATCCCGCCCTCGCCGCGGACCCGGTCGCCCTCGCCGACCGATCGCGCCTGATCACCCTCGTCGCCTTCGGCGCGATGCGCCACGCCTGGCTCTCGTGGGCCGACTCCCAGGGAAGCGTCTCGCTCGCGGACAAGCTCGTGGGCGCCTTCGGACAACTCTCCGAGATCCTCGCGACGGTGCGACCCAAATGATCGGCTAAGCTTTCTAGCTGTGCCACCGCTCGCGGGGCACACGCCGCCTTAGCTCAGTTGGTAGAGCATCTCACTCGTAATGAGAAGGTCGTCAGTTCGATTCTGACAGGCGGCTCTCCCAGATCGCCATCGTGGCGGCCCTTTCCGGATCCGGATTCTCCGGTTTCCCACAATTGCCCCGCCAGCGGGGCGCGTCCGTTCGGGCACCCGCTCCGGTGTGGTGCTCCCGAAGTGCCCGTATTGTAGTCAGGTGGCCGACCCCCTCATGGACCAGTACCGAGTTTTCCGGATGCCCGCTCACCGCGGTGCCGCACGGCAAGGCTTTCTGCTCCTGCACGGCATCGGGCTCTCGCACCGTTCGTATACCCAGGCGGCCAAGATCCTCGCCCAGCACGGTGACGTGATCGCGATCGACCTTCCGGGTTTCGGCGGGACTCGTCGGCCGAAGCGGCCCCTGAGCGTTGAAGACTATGCCGACGGCATTGCACGCGTTCTCGACCGCGCCCACGTCGGTCCGCTGGTGGTTGTCGGCCATTCGATGGGAGCACAATTCGCCCTCGAGCTCGCGTTGACAAGGCCCGATCTCGTGACCGGTGTCGTGATGATCGGGCCCGTGGTCGATCCTCAAAAACGAACGCCCTGGCAGCAGGCGTTTTCCCTCGCACGTGATGCCGCCCTCGAGCCGATCCCTACGAACCTGATGGTGCAATTCGACTACGCCCGTTGCGGCTTCGTGTGGTTCCTGAGCGGGGTGCGCTCCATGCTCGCCTACCCGACCCACGAACGGATCCTCCGCCTGGAGCAACCGCTCCTGGTGCTCCGAGGTGAGCACGATCGGGTCGCGGACGCGCGATGGACGCGCTGGCTGGCCACCCGCACGCCCGATGGCGAAGCCCAGAGCACCTCGCGTCACCGTCACAACGTGGTCCACTCCTCGCCTGCGGACACCGCGCACAGGATCATCGCGTTCGCCCGCCGGGTGAGCTACCGCGTAGCAGGGAAAGGCTGACTCTCGGGGCCTCAGCCCACCCGCCGGTTGCGTGCCGCCCAATCTAGGCCGTGCGTGGCCTGCTCCCGTGTGAGGGCGGTCGTGCCCCCGCAGTTCGTGCAGGTGACGAAGTGTCGCCGTGAGACGGTGACTAGCGGAACGAAGAAGACCGAGAGTTTCGTTGCGCTCTCGATCACGTTCTGGGGTGCCAGGGCGCCGCAGAACTCACACATGAAGATGACGACGACGAGGACCCGGTCGCGCGGGGCCATGCCCAAGATCAGGAACATCCCTCGATCGTACGCGGCGTATCCGGATCCGCGAAGGTGCTTCTGGGAGATCCTGCTCCCCGCTTCGAGCTGGCACTCGCCAGGTTCCTGTCAGTGATCTGCGCACGCCGCGTCGCGGTCCCCCGTCGCGGGAGTGCGTGGCACCCTGTTAAGCGGAACCCGCGGCACGCGGAGTTCATCATCCCCCGCGAGAGGACATTGCATGAGCAGCCACGACAGCGACGCCGGCGAGAAGAAGCCCGGCGGACTCGGAACTGACGCCACCATTCCGCCCGACCCCGACGGGATCGCGGCCGGCGTCGGGGACGAGCCGTCGAACTTCAACCCGGAGGAGGACCCGGAGTCCGCCGCGAGCGACGAGGACGAGACCGACGGGCAGCGCGAGTAACGCCCAGCAGAGACTGAGTAGTCTCGAAGATTCGGCCACGCGGCGTCGTGGCGGGCGGCACCGGCGGGACGTGCCGGAAATCCGATCGGAGGGCCATGGGCACCAGGCGCATCTCGGCCATCGTCGCGACGGCGCTCGTCGCGCTGCTCGCCGCCGGATGCGCGTCGGAGGAACTGGCTTCCCGTGACGCCGCACCGCCGTCGGCGGGGGAGTCGGCGCAGCCGGGGAGGCCGGCGGACGACGCCGTCAAGCCCCCGTTCGGCACGAGCGACTACACGCCCCTTCCAGTGCGGCAGCGCCCGTACGAGGTGACCCGCCTTGTCGACGTGACAGATGCCGCCCGGCATCCGGTCGACAAAGGCGGAGTGGCCGTCTACGTGGCAAAGTCCGGCGAGCAGCTGAATCATCCCGTCGTGCTCACCCAGTACGGGATCTCCGCCCTCAGCGAGTACCGGGAGACCGGCGAGCCCGTCTGGCTCGAACGGGCTGCCGCGAACGCGAACAGGCTCCTCGAGATCGCGGTCGAGCGCGACCGGGCCCTGTTCTTCCCCTATGAGTTCGACTGGACCTACTACGATCGCACGCTCAGCGCGCCGTGGTTCTCTGGCATGGCCCAGGGGCAGGCGCTCTCGCTGTTCTCCCGGCTCTCCGAGGAGCAGCCGGGCGAGGCCCGTTGGCGCGACGCCGCCGACCAGACCTGGGCGAGCTTCGAGCAGAAGCGCTCCGAGTCGGAGCCCTGGACGACCCTCATCGACCGGGGCAACCTGTGGTTCGAGGAGTACGCCGGCGACCAGCCCCCGCTGCTCGTGCTGAACGGCCACATCTTCGCGATCTTCGGGCTGTACGACTATTTCTCGATCAGGAAGCAGGATGCCACGGTCGCCGAATACTTCGACGGCGCCACGACCACAGTCCTCGCGAACATGGCACTCATCCGGAAGGCGGGAGGCCTGTCCTACTACTGCGCGCAGGCCGACTACTGCAGATCCGACCTGTGGCAGAACAGCAAGTACCACGGAATCCACCAGGACCAGCTGCGGATGCTCGGCGAGATGACGGGCAGCAAGGAGTTCGGCGAGTGGGCCGACACGCTGGAGGCGGACCTCGCCGTGCCGTGACCGCACACCGGCCGGCCTGATACGTTACCGATCGCGAGTGGACCGTGCGGTTCACGAGGAAGGATTCCAGTGCCGGGCACACTTCGATGGGGCATTCTGGGCCCGGGCGGCATCGCCGAGGCACAGACCAGCGACCTGATCTCCAACGGGTTCACGGTGACGGCGGTCGGCTCGCGCTCGATCGAGTCCGCCAGACGGTTCGCCGAACGATTCGGGATCCCAGCCGCCCACGGGAGCTACCGCGAACTCGTCGAGGATCCGCAGGTCGACATCGTCTACGTCGCGACGCCGCACGCCTTCCACTACGAGCAGGCCAGGATGGCACTCGAGGCCGGCAAGCACGTGCTCGTGGAGAAGGCCTTCACCGTGACCGCGCAGCAGGCCACCGCGCTCGCCGACCTCGCCGAGGAGTCGGGGCTCGTGGTGCTGGAGGCGATGTGGACGAGGTATCTGCCGCACATGGTGCGCCTGCGCGAGATCATCGCCGCCGGCACGATCGGCGAGGTGCGCACCCTCATTGCCGACCACAACCAGAAGCTGCCCTCCGACCCCGGGCACCGACTCAACGACAAGGCGCTCGCTGGCGGCGCCCTTCTCGACCTCGGCATCTACCCGATCTCCCTCGCCTGGGATATTTTCGGGGAGCCCGTGTCGATCAAGGCCGACGCGGCGATGAGCGAGACGGGAGTCGACCGGCAGACCGCGGTGATCCTCGGATACGCGGGTGGCAGGCAGGCGGTGGTGCACACCGCACTCGACACCGCGGGACCGACCACCGCGGCGATCCTCGGGACGGATGGCTGGATCGCCATCGACAGCGTCTGGTACGCGCCCGCAGCCCTCACCGTGTACGACGGTGCGGGAGAAACGATCGAGCGATTCGAGAGGCAGGTTGCCCCGCGCGGGATGCAGTTCCAGGCCGCGGAGCTCGAGCGGCTCGTTACGGAGGGGCTCACCGCCGGCGAGGTGCTGCCGCCGCGCGAGAGCGCGCGCATCATGGCGACTCTCGACGAGATCCGGCGACTCATCGGGCTCGAGTACCCGGCCGATATCATGAAGGTGTGACCGACAACACCGAGCAGGCCGGGCGCCGCGCGCTGTTCATCATCGACGTGCAGAACGACTTCACCGAGGGTGGGGCGCTCGGCGTCGACGGGGGAGCGGCCGTCGCCGCGCGTATCAGTGCACTGCTGCACCGCGACCGCGACCGCTACGACGAGGTGTTCGCCTCCCGCGATTGGCACGACGCCGACAACGACAACGGCGGGCACTTCGCGGTGGGTGCCGAACCCGACTTCATCGTGACCTGGCCGAGGCACTGCGTCGCCGGGACCGCGGGAGCCGAGTACCACCCCGACCTCGACACGAGCACGGTCGGCTGGCATGTTCGCAAGGGCCAGGGCGTGCCGGCGTACTCGATCTTCGAGGGCACGACCGACGACGGCGCGATGGTGGGCGAGAAGCTCGACGGCCTCGGCATCACCGACATCGACGTGGTGGGCATCGCCACTGACTACTGTGTGCTCGCCTCGGCACTCGGGTCGATCGCGGCCGGACGCCGCGTGCGCGTTCTTCGTGACCTCGTCGCGGGAGTCGCCGAGAGCACGAGCGTCGCGGCGCTGGCGCAACTCGCCGCGGCAGGCGCGACCATCACCGACTCCGACTCCGACTCCGACTCCGACTGACCAGAATTCCACCGAACCGGGCGCGCCCGTCGGTGTCCGACCCCGCGACATCCATCGACACGATCTCACAGGAGACACCATGACGATCACCGAATCCGACCTCCTCGCGAAGGTCCCCACCCAGCTCTTCATCGGCGGAGAGTGGGTCGACTCGACCTCCGGCCGTACGATCGAGGTGCGCGACCCGGCGACGGGGCTGGTGATCGCCCGCATCGCCGACGCCTCCGTCGCCGACGGGGCCAGCGCCCTCGACGCGGCGGACGCGGCGCAGGAATCGTGGGCGGCGACCCCCGCGCGCGCGCGCGGCGAGATTCTCCGGCGCGCGTTCGAGCTCGTGCAGGAGCGCAAGGAGGAGTTCGCGCTGCTGATGACGCTCGAGATGGGCAAGCCGCTTGCCGAGTCGATCGGCGAGGTCACCTACGGCGGAGAGTTCCTGCGCTGGTTCGGCGAGGAGGCCGTGCGCATCTCAGGTCACTACGGCCCCAACCCCGAGGGCAGCGGCACGATGATCGTGACGCACCGCCCGGTAGGACCGTCGTACCTGATCACCCCGTGGAACTTCCCGCTCGCGATGGCCACGCGCAAGATCGCCCCTGCGATCGCCGCCGGCTGCACCTCGATCATCAAGCCGGCCGAGCTCACCCCGCTGACGACCCTCTACTTCGCGAAGTTGCTGCAGGATGCCGGCCTGCCGGCCGGGGTGGTCAACGTCATCACGACGTCGACCTCCCGCGAGGTGAGCGAGCCGATCATCGCCGATCCCCGTCTGCGCAAGCTCAGCTTCACCGGCTCGACCCCCGTTGGGGTCGCGCTGCTCAAGCAGGCGGCCGACGGCGTGCTGCGCACGTCGATGGAGCTCGGCGGCAACGCCCCCTTCGTGGTGTTCGACGACGCCGACCTCGACAAGGCGGTCGAGGGCGCACTGCTCGCGAAGTTCCGCAACATCGGCGAAGCGTGCACCGCCGCCAACCGGTTCATTGTGCACGAGTCGATCGCGGACGAGTTCGCCTCGCGGATCACCGCCGCCGTGAAGGACTTCCGGGTTGGCCGGGGCACCGACGACGGGGTGCGCATCGGCCCGCTGATCGACGCCGACGCGGTGAAGAAGGCGAGCGCACTCGTCGACGACGCCGTGGAGCGCGGCGCGACCGTGCTCACCGGTGGCGCGGCGATAGAGGGCGCAGGCACGTTCTACGCGCCGACCGTCATCAGCGGCGTCGTTCCGGGAAGCGACATCCTGCGCGAGGAGATCTTCGGGCCGGTGCTGTCGATCACGACGTTCACCAACGAGGCCGATGCCGTGCGCCAGGCGAACGACACCGAGTATGGCCTCGTGAGCTACGTCTTCACGAGGGACCTCGCGCGCGGGCAGCGGATGATCCAGAGCCTCGCGACCGGCATGATGGGACTCAACGTGGGCGTGATCTCGAACGCGGCCGCGCCGTTCGGCGGTATCAAACAGTCCGGCCTCGGGCGCGAGGGGGGCACCTCGGGAATCGCCGAATACCTGGAGACGAAGTACACGCTCACCCCGAATCCCTTCGGTTGATCGCGCCGAGGTGGTCGGTGGGGCCGCGCCTCGACCCTATCGGGGCCAGGATCTCGACCCGGCAGCGGGCGGCGCGCCCGATCGGCGTTCTCCGGCAGGGGCGCCGCGGGTGACCGCGCGCGTCAGTGAGATCACCTCCCTCGACGACCCGCGGCTGGCCGACTACGCCCACCAGACCGACGTCGCCCTGAAGAAGGCGCGCGGCACCGAGCACGGCCTGTACATCGCCGAGTCCCTGCTCGTGCTGCAGCGGGCGCTCGCGGCCGGTCACGCGCCGCGTTCGGTGCTCGCGCTCGGCTCCTGGGTCGACGACGCGCTCGAGGCCGTCGGCGACCGCGACATTCCGGTGTTCTCCGGCCCAGGGGAGCTGCTCGAGGAGCTCACTGGCTACGCGCTGCATCGCGGCCTCATCGCCGCGATGCACCGCCCGGCGCTGCCGAGCGTGTCGTCGCTGCTCGCGACCGCGACCCGCGTCGTAATCCTCGAGAACGTCGCCGACCCCACCAACGTCGGCGCCATCTTCCGCTCCGTCGGCGCGATCGGGGCGGATGCCGTGCTCGTCACGCCGCGCTGCTCCGACCCCTTCTACCGCCGCTCGATCCGGGTGAGCATGGGCTCCGCGCTGCAGGTGCCGTGGACGAGGGTCGGGGACTGGCGCTCGACGGGCAACCTGCTCGCCGCATCCGGCTTCCACGTCGCCGCCCTCGCCCTGACCCCGGACGCGGTCGCGCTGCGCGACTTCGCCGCGACGGCGCCGGCGAAGGTCGCGATCGTGCTCGGCGCGGAGGGCGAGGGGTTGACGGCGGAGGCGATCGCGGCGGCCGACACGATCGTGCGCATTCCGATGTCTCACGGGATCGACTCGCTCAACGTGGCCGCGGCGGCGGCGGTGGCGATGTACGCGCTGGCCTGAGCAGGTCTCGGCTACTTCGCGTTCCTCAGGGTGCGCCAGGCGAGGGCGCTCGCTGCGACCATGAGCACGGCTCCGATGCCTGCCGTAGTGACGATCCCGCTGTCGAAGGCGTGCCGCGCGGAGTCGATGAGCTGCGAAGCGACCGGGGCCGGGAGGTCGCCAGCCACGTTGATCGCGCCGCCGAGGGTCTCGGATGCGGTCGACTGCTGCGCGGAGGAGAGGCCGGCCGGCAGGTCGATCGCGCCGCGGTACGAGAAGGCCAGGATGCTGCCGAGCACGGCGGTGCCGAACACCGCGCCGACCTCGTAGGCCGTCTCGGAGATTCCCGACGCGGAGCCCGCCTTTTCCGCCGGAACGGCCGACACGATGATGTCGTTGGAGAGGGTCTCCGAAGCACCGATTCCTGCCGAAAGCACGGCGAACGCGACCGCGAGGGCGACGCCGGAGGTGCCGTTGCCGACGACAGCGATGAGGCCGTAGCCGAGCGCGGAGAGCAGCAGCGACGTCGCGACGACGATCCTGGGATGCACGCGGCGCACGATTCGCACGACCGCGAGCCCAGTCACGACCATCACGAGCAGCCCGGGCAGCAGCAGCAGGCCCGACTCGATGGGCCCCAGCCCGAGCACGAGCTGCAGGTGCTGCGCGCCGAAGTAGAGAAATCCAGTGAGCGAGAAGACCGCGAGGAGATTCACCAGCACCGCCCCGCTGAACGGGGCGTAGGCGAACAGGCGCACATCGAGCATCGGCACGGCACGCGCGAGCTGGCGACGCACGAACCAGATTCCGGATACGGCAGCGA
>Ga0105048_10007943_pt1 | contig 17002 bp, 10 predicted proteins | sample MAT05_FD_78382 | JGI IMG/M metagenome (GOLD analysis project Ga0105048, IMG submission 78382) | Freshwater microbial communities from Lake Fryxell liftoff mats and glacier meltwater in Antarctica - MAT-05 | ecosystem: Environmental > Aquatic > Freshwater > Ice > Liftoff microbial mat | place...
ATCCGGCCCGCTCTGCACGCTGCCCTCGATGCCGAGGGCCTCGCCGACCGACGGCGTGTAGCCCGACTGGGCCTTCATGTAACGCGCCAGTTCGCGGAAGCGCGCCTCGATGCCCGGCGCCACCGCCGGGACCGCCGGCGGGAAGCCACCCGTGCCGGGCGCGAGGCCGGGATCGCCGCCATCGCGCATGAGATCCTTCCAGCCGGTCCATTGCTCGGCGCAATTTCTGCACACCGCCTGCACGGCGATCGCGTAGGTAAAGTAGTCCGCGTCGGCGGCCTGCGCAGCCATCTGCGGGGCGCTGATGTTCAGACCGGCGGCGTAGCCCCCGATGTTGTTTTTGAGCAGGTTGAGCTGCGCGGCGAACGGGTCGTCGGCGCCTTTGATGAAGTCGGCTTTTGGCATGTTGTTTCGTTTTCGGGGTTTGGCAGGAGGAAAACTGGCGGGGGTGGGGTCGGGGACGTAGCCGGGGTCACCCGGCTCGAGGAGGTAACTCGGGCTCCCCCAGCGAAGGTTCGGGTCGTTCCAGCAGAAGTTGGAGTCCCATGAGGCGGGTTTCATGGCGGGGAAAGAGTGGGGCGGGGTGACGAACAGGCTGTTGAAATACGGGCAGAAGGCTCACGCAAAGGTCGCCAAGGGCGCGAAGGTCTCGGAAACCGTTCCCCTTGGCGTCCCCTGCGCCCTTGGGGTAAGGCTCTTTTGCCAGATTATTAAGGGGGTGAAAGGTGGCGAAAAATGACCATTTCGCGCCAGGCCGTTGATTCTGAGCACTTTCCGACGACCCGCGGACGCCAGCCGATGATTTCCGCACGCCAGCCGACGCCCCGCGGACGCCAGCCGATGCCCCGCGGACGCCAGGCGACGACCCGCAGACGCCAGCCGACGACCCGCAGACGCCAGCCAACGACCCGCGGACGCCAGCCGATGATCGGCAGGCGTGCAACGGCGCTGGAAATGCACCCATCCAGACCCCGTTTGTGTGCTTTGAAAACGAAGCCCGATCTTGTCCGGAAAACCTATGCGCGCCTGCGCGGAGTCGCGGAGTCGCGGAGAGCGCTGTCGCGGAGTCGCACAGCGCGCTGTCGCGCCGGGAAGCTAATCGCACGGGAGAGGTTGCCGCCTTCATCGGCGCGGAGGAGATTCAAAGCCCTGCGAAATGGCAAGGCAAAAGTGGGAGACGATTTCGCATTGGGCGCATCTCAATTTCTTGCATGCTGGCGTCGGCCGAATCCGAGTCCCCGGAGGGGACGATCGAGAATAGCCCGGCGATTCATCGCTGGGAACCGTGGCAGAGCGAGCCGAGTCCCGGAGGGACGGCAGAAGCCCCGTCCGAGCTTCTGCCGTCCCTGCGGGACTTGTGCCGGGGCATCGCCTCACCCAGCGATGAATCGCTGAGCTATTCTCGATCGTCCCTGCGGGACTGCGGGCATGCCCGGCTGCCAATGCGGGTACCGTGCGAAATACTGAGATGCGCCCTTTCGCAGTCAGCGCCCGAGGCGGAAGAAACCCGCGGGCTGGCCGGCGAGGGGTGCCGGGATGTCGATGACCGTCTCGGTGCCGCCGGCGGGGATCTCGCTGAGGATGCGCGTCCAGACCGTGAGGTCGGTGGAATGGTCGAGCGCGTAGGTGTCCCCGGGCTGGCTGGTGAAGCGGAGCCGCCGCCCGCCGCCGGGGCCGGGGATGATTTGAGGCCGGAGGCTGGGGTCGGAGATGACGACTTCATCGAGCCAGCCCGCGTCGGCTCCGGCGCTTACCGAAGCGTCTTTGGTAAATAGCCACCGGAGCGTCTGCGGGCCCGCTGGCAGGATGGCCGTCCTGCGCTGCCAGTCGATCTCGCCGGAGATGCGGGTTTGCTCGGTGCCGTTCACGCGGAATACGAGAGGATCCCAGGTGCTCTCGGACGAAACTTTCCACCAGAACGAAACCCACGCGGGTCCCTCGATGGTGGTTTCCAGCGTGCTCGCCCCGCTGTCGGCGATGTCTCCGCTTTGCAGCGCATCCACCCAGTTCAGATCGCTGCTGCCATTGAGTTTCGAATTGATGTACGCGGCGCTGAGCCCCCGCGTGGCGAAGGTCGTATCCGTGTATGCTTCAAAGAGAAACTCGTTGATTCCAAATTGGAACGAGTTGCCGCCCGCGCCCTCTTCATATTGCACGCGGATGCGGTAGAGGCCCGGATCGAGCACCGGCGACAAGTCGCCCAGGACGGCGCCCTGGCCATTGCCCCAGTTGTTGTTCACGAGTTCCCCGGCGCTGAAGGTGCCGTCCCCATCCCGATCGATCCACATCCGGCTGCTGTCATCGCTGATCGTGCCGAGCAGAAACTTGCGGCGGACTCGCATGTAGCCGTCCCATTGCACCGAGAAATCATCCCAGTCCGCATCGGTGCCGCCCGTCAGCCCGACCGCAGCGCGGGCTCCCCAGCTACTGGTGGGAAATTTTACCGGATTGTCCACACGAGCGGCGGAAATCGTCTTGGAGCCGTCGGTCCAGTCCGTGTCCGTGCTGCCACGCAGGTTCGCATTCACATAGCTGCCCGTGAGACCGCGCGTGATCTCTCCGGCGGTCGTGAAGAATTCCATCGAGGGCACCTCGACGATGCTCACCTGGAGGTCGAGGTATTCATTTGGCGAACTGCCGCCGCCACCGAGATTCGTGATGCGCAGCGTCTGCGTGGGGTCCACCCACGTCTGGCCCACGGCGAGCGCGCCATCCTGGCGATCGGTCCCCAGATTTTGCCCGGTCGCGGAGAGCGGCGTGGTGTCGAGGATGCGATGCTGATTGTCCCGGAACGCCCACACGATGGTCGCCTTCCCGGCGGTCTCGGCGAAGTTCTGGCGCAGCCCGGCCCAGACGACGTCGCCATTTCCATTCGAGCAGCGCAGGCCGAGCTTGTTGCCGGGAGCGCCGGCACTCGCATGGTCGAAGCGATGCACGCGATACACGCCGGACGCCACCACGTCCTGCACCTGTGCCGCATCGATCCAGCGCAGGTAGCTCTTCTCGCTCATCGCGAAATGGCCGTTCGGATACACGGTCACGCCGCCGACTGAGCCGAAGTCCACCGCCATGAGATCGAACGGATCGCCATACTCGTGGTCCTCCTTGCCGCCCAGCCGCGAGAAGAAGCCCGTGCCGGAGTAGCCGGCAGTCGGAGCGCACCTCGTAATCGCCGATGGCGCTGAACGGCTCCTCGACCTGCGCGCGGATGTCCGCCGGCAGCGCGACCCATTCGTGCAGCGCCAGTGACCGGTCCAGCGCGTGCGAGGGATTCTCGCGGATGAGCCGCTCCATCACCGGGCGTCGCGCCGCGGCGAGCCCGCGGCCCTCGGCCAGCAAATCTTCCGCGACAGCCGGCCCGCCCTTTTGCGCGGCCAGCGCCGCCGGAAGAAATCGCGTGAGCCACTCGGAAAAAGCATCCACAGCAGCCGTCTGCGTCCCGGCAGCGTCCGCTCGTGCCGCAGCCACCGCAGCGTTCGCGGCACCGGGAGGCGTGGTGACGCGCTCACCAGGCGCGGGAGTCGCCTCCGCGGGAGCCCTCGCTGCTGCGGCATCCTCCATGCCCGAGCCGACGCGCGAATCACCGGGCCACCACCACCAGCCGAGCAGCAGGACCACGACGGCAATCAGCAGGATACGAATAGGAGTCTTCATAAGCAAAGTCAGGAAAGCAGGGAATCTTCACGGACTCGCGCATTCTCAAAAAACAAGCGGTTGAAGACCGCTGAGAAAATCCAGAATCGATCAAATCCCCTCGCAGCGGAGGGTGTTCGTAGCGGCTCGCGGGCCGCTGTCAATCCGCCATTCCTGCACTTCGAAAATCCGGGCGCTCCCGCGCACGCCGTGAGGCACTCGGACATCATGCAGCGCGACAATGCCCCCGGCGGCATGCTGCCGAATCTCGGCGATCTGCTGACGAAGCGCGAACTGCGCGACATCGTCGGATACGTGGCGTCGATCAAACAGCCACGCGCGGCAGCCGCTTTACGCCGCCTGCTCCTCGGTCATCACCGTGACGCCGGCTGAAAGCGCCGAGACGATGTTCAGCGAATCGACGTAGCGCTGGTTCGCCACGCGCAGGCGGCCACCGGCCAGTTCGAGCACGGCCATCGCGAGCTTGAAGGCGGCGCGTGGCGAGGATTCGCCGAGCATCCGCATGAGGCCGGTGGTGACTGTCATCACCATGCAGTCCGTCACCGCCACCACATCGGCGGTGCGCGGCTGGCGGTCGAGCAGAGCGAGTTCGCCGAAGATGTCGCCGACGGCGAAGCGAGCGACTTCGATCTCCAGGCCGTCCGGCTGGTGCAGGACGCCGCGTGCGCGGCCTTCGGTGAGGAGAAACATCGAGTGGCCCATTTCACCCTGGACGACGATTTTCCTCCCGGCGGAAAAGAGACGCGGTTCGGAGAGTTCCAGGAGTTCGTCCAGTTCCGCCTCGGTGAAATCGCGGAAGAGATCCTGGTCCTTCAGTTTGGCATTGGCCGGGTGGCAGTATGTCATTCTGGCAATTATAGCAGAAGCGGTGCCCGGTTGCGCTCCGCCCTGCGAACGTGAATCCTCGCCCGCATGGCACGCGCTGATCTCCCCGGAGAACCGAATGACCCGCCCTACCCGCCCCGCATCATCGCGGAGACGGAGGAACTCATCGTCGTGGACAAGCCGCCATTCCTCCGCATCCACCCGAGCAAGCCCGACCAGACCGACACGCTCTGGAACGAACTCCGCGCCCTCCTCGCCTACGAAATCGCGAATGGCGGCCAGGTCAGCATCATCAACCGCCTTGACCGCGAGACGAGCGGCCTCGTGCTCGTCGCCAAACATCGCGCCGCCGCGAGCCGGCTCTCGCAGCTCATGGAAAGGCGCGGCATCGGCAAGGAATACCTCGCGCTCGTGTGGGGCTGGCCGGAGCGCGACGAGTGGAAAATGGACGCGCCCTTGCTCCGGCAGGGCGACGTGCGGCCGTCGCCCATCTACCTGAAGCAGTGCATCGATCCAAACGGTGCGGCGTCGCTCACGCGCTTCCGCGTCGAGCGGCGATTCGAGCGGACCGGGGAGAAATTCGCGCTCGTCCGCGCCTTCCCGCAGACCGGCAGGATGCACCAGATCCGCATCCACCTCGCCGGGAGCGGCCACGCCGTCGTCGGCGACAAAATCTACGGCCCCGACGAAGGCTGCTACCTGGAATTCATCGAGACCGGCTGGTCCCCCGCCCTCGCGAAGCGCCTGCTCCTCCCGCGCCACGCCCTGCATTCCTGCGCCCTGCTGGCAGGGAATGAAGAATGGCGCACCGGCCTCCCGAGCGACCTCGCGGAATGGTCCGGCCTGCCATCCGCTTGAAGCGCACCTCCAGCACGGGGCGTGACTGAATGTGAGTCCAAAGGCTGGTTGTCGGCCAAAGCTGAGCGGCGCGTGAGTGCCGCGAGGCTTTGGAGTGCGCGCGGCTCGACGCCGCTTTGGCTTTGCGCAGGAGCGATGGGCGAGATCGCGGAATGCGCCGCGCGGACGCAAGGCGCTGGGTTGCCTTGCGGGGCAACGGCGAATTTGCACATCGGGCCCGAGGCGAGGGAAAAGCGGCGTCAAGCCGCGCGCAGTCCAAAGGCTGGCGCCACGCTCGGCACCACCATTTTACTCATCCGCCGGATTCACTTTCAATCACACCCTCCATCACGCACCGTCCGTTCGACCGGCTAAGGAACTTCGGCGCGATCGGTTTCCACATGCCACAGGCAGCAGATCCCCACAGAAAGAAATCTTCCCCATGACAATCCCTCCCCTTCGCGCCCTCGCGCTCGCATGCGTCTCCCTCATCAGTGCCATCGCGGCTGACTCCGCAAAGTCATCCGGAGAGCCGGCATCCGCCGAATGGTGGAAGACCGCCGTCTCTGCCACACCGGGTCTCCCCTCAACCGTGCTCGGCCAGCATCCGGACGTGAACTGGTCCATCACGGCCGGGGCGACTGCGAAGGAAGGCGCGCCGTTCACTGTCGAGGAGGATGCTTTGCTCGGGCGGCCAGTCCTCGTTTGCGGATCGAAGCCGCTGACCCTGGAGGGTCGCACGGCATACGGCGAGGTGGAGATGGATTGCCGCGTGCGGCTCGCGCCGACGGCGGAGAAACCCAGCTCGGCCTTCAGCATCGTCATGGCGAAAGACCCGACGGACAAGACGAGTCGCGGAATCCCCGTGTCGCTCACCGGCACTTACGATGGCGGGCTCTCCATCAACGCCCTTGGCACCGCGGTGCCCTACAAACTCCGCGCCTACGACCGCATCCTGCCGACGTGGGACGAATCCGTCCGCGTTCCCATCGAACACGACATGGCCGGCCTGCCGCTCTGCCAGGACAAGTGGATTCACGTCCGCTGCCGGCTGACGAAGGAGAGCGTGCGCGTCTGGGTGGATGATCGGCTAATCATCGATCGACGCGATCCGACGCTGAAGATCGGCGGCATCGTGCGCGCCACGCTGCAACCGGGCACAAGGCTCGCGGACCTTTCGGTGCATGCGCTGCCACCGACGGAGCAGGGCTTCGAGGTCGTTCCGCTCGACGGTTACGTTCACGACCGCGCTCTGCTGCGAGGTGCCGCGGTCGCGCCCGATGCCCTGCCATTCGGCCAGACCGTGATCGTGGACGGAATCCCGTTTTCCTTCGCCGCGCGCGCCGGGAAGACTGCGCCGGACCACATCGACGTTGGCCGCAGCGTGCTCCGGCAGGCGAACATGGAGGGCTATCTCCAGTCGGGCGATCACCGCTTCGCCGGCGCATTGTGGGTGGACCCGGCGCGCATTCAACTCCGCATCCCGAATGGCCGCTACGATGCGCTGCATCTCGTCGCCGCATTCGATGGCGAGGAAAATAGCATTCCGGAAATGAGCGCGATGTTCTACCGGCCAGGCGCAGGTTTTGCGCAGGCCTTCGAATGCACCGTGCCGCGCGCGACCGACCGGACCGCGGCGGACGCGCGTCCGTTGCCCATCCGCCTCGACAACGGCTCGCGTGCGAATCTCTGGCTCATCCGGGTGCCGCTCGATCCCGCGCTGCTCGCGAGCTTCTCGGACATGGAGACGCTCGATCTGGAACTCACCAAGCGGGTGCATCAGTACCGCAGTTATCCCGACCCGATCCTGTACGGCTGGCACGGCGCGGGTCTGCCGAGCGGCGTGCATGTCTATGCGCTCTCGCTGCATCGGGCGGAGGTGACGATGTCGCTGGAGCCGGCAGCGGTCGGCCATGTGTGGACGACGCCCGCGGTGCCTGCCTACACGGTCGCATTCGAGAATCAGTCCGCGGCGAATCGCACCGTCTCGATCCAGATCGAAACCAGGAGCCACGACGGCGAAGAGACCACGAGGCAAACCAAGTCGCTCAATCTCCTCGCGGGCAAACCGGGCAAGCTGAATGTCCCCGTCCCGGTGAAAAAGAACGGCTGGCACGAGATGACCGTGACGATGAACGACGGCGGGCGCTCGTGGACCGAGAAGCGGAATTTTGTCCGCCTCGCCAAAGACACGCGCGCGCCGTTTTGGGAAGAGGGCAAGGGGCCGATGTTCGGCTACTGGTCCTACCACGGCGGGCATCACACACCGCCGGCGCTCGACACGATGAACATCATGCACGCCGCCGGCGCGCGGGCGACGATGCATCACCCGAAGGCCGACACGCCGGAGGGCAAATTGTTTGCCGAGTGGAAATGGCACGGGGGGCCGGACGCGTGGGCGGTGACACCGCAGCGCGACTGGGCTTCCGCGGAAAAGCCCGACCCTGCCCGCTACGAGGCGTACAAGACCACCGCCGTCGAGGCGCTCCGCAAGGTGCAGGGCGACCATCCGGACATCGTGTCATTTTTCGCCGAGCCGCACATCTCACGCGATCTCACCGCGGGCAATCTGCCCGAGTACTGGGGCGAGCCGCCGTATCCGCTCAATGCCGACGAGCAGCGCGATCTGCGCACCTTCATGAATACCGCGCGCGCCGCCGCCGAGGGCGTCCGTGCCGCATGGCCGAAGACGAAGATCCTCATCCCATGGGGCGACCCGCTCTTCGTCGTGCCGCTGTTGCGCGCCGGTTTTCCGAAGAACCTCATCGATGGCAGCGGGCTCGACATGATCGGATTCGAGCGGCTGCCCGAGCAGCAGCTCTACCAGATGAGCACGCATCGCCTTTACCTGCTGCGCGAGGAATACCGCAAGGCAGGCATCCCAGATCCGATGCTGGCCTACATCGAAGGCACCTTCGTGCCGACCGAGCCGGGCGCATGCACATGGGAGGAACAGGCCGAGCGCTATCATCGCTGGACGCTGCTTTCACTGGCCTACGGCGTGGAGCGTTTTTACTCCGGCTGGTTCGCGCACGACTGCGGCAACTATTACGGCGCGGAGCACTACGGCGGCTGCGGCATCATGCGCCGCATTCCATACTCCGATCCGAAGCCGGGCTTTGCGCATTTTGCGACGATGACGCGGATGCTCGAACGTTCGAAGTTCGACCGGTGGCTGCCGACCGGTTCGCTGACCGCCTACGCTTTGAAATTCAACAAGCCCGATACCGGCGCCATCTACTCGCTCTGGACCGTGCGCGGCAAACGCGCGGCCACGCTCACGCTCGAAAAGGACGGCGCGGTGACTGTCACCGACAGCATGGACAACGCGGCGACGCTCAAGTCCGCAAATCGCGCGGTGACTGTGACGATCGGCACGTCGCCCATCTACATCACCGGCGCGGGCGAAGTGCAGTCCATCAGTCTCGGCGCACCCGATCACTCCGACAGCGTCGCGTGGTCGCGCAACCGCAACCAGGAAACATGGCAGACCGGCCCGGCGAAGCGCCGTCCGCCGATCGGCGAGGAAGTAACCATCGCGAAGCTCGGCGACGGCACGTGGAAGCTCGTGGAGGAGCACGACACAACGTACGAGAACAACTGCTTCGACACGAAATCCTACCTCGGGCACATGAGCGCAAAGGTGACCGGTGACGAGGAACGCAAGGGAAGCTTCCTTGCCGTCCATCTTCTGCCGCAGGAAAAAGAGCGGAAGCTCATGCCGTGGTATTCCGTCTTGAAGCCGCAGAAGCCGCTCGTCATCGGCGGCAAGCCGGTCGCGCTCGGACTGTGGGTGAAGGCGTCGAGTGACTTCGGTCGCGTGGTGTACAGCCTGCGCGACGCGAAGGGCGAACGCTGGCTCAGTGCCGGCACCAAGGACCAGTGGAACTGCAACGACGTGCATGGCTGGTCCGCGTTCAATTTCGACGGCTGGCGCTACGTGCGTTTCGAGCTGCCCGGCCATGCTGAGTGGGACTCATTCCGTGAATTCGGGACCACCTGGTGGGGAAGTTCCGGCGGCGATGGCATCGTGGACCTGCCATTGCGCCTCGAAAGCATCATCATCGAGCGCCGCACGCACGTCCTCCATGTGAACGACGTGCAGCCCGCAAATCCCGCCGACGTGCTGCTCGGCGACCTCGTCGCGGAGTACGAAAGTGCATTCGACTCCACGGACAAGGCCACCGCATTGAATCAACTGCGGGCGCCCAGGCCGGCCGGCGACTTCGCCCTCGCGAATCCGATCGCGAAGCTGCAGACCGCGGGTGAATTCGCGCCGGTGAAACTGGAGAAGATCACCGTGCCAGACTGGGGTTACGACGGCACGCGCTGCCACGTGCATTTCAGCGAAGCGCCAGACGCGGCGGAGTATCAGGTGTGGGTCTCCGCTTATCCCGACGGACGCGGCGCTGTGCAGATGGGCCGGATGAAAACCCCCGGCGGACTCATCGGCAACCTGCGCCCCGCGATGAAGCTCCATCTGTGGGTGACATATTCGGTGGATCCATCGAAAGGGCGGAAGTCACCGACGACAATGAGCCCGCCATCGAACCGTCTCGAAATCCAACTCGTGGACGCATTCAGCCAGAAGTGATTCCGCTGTCCAAAGGGGAGCAAGCCGCGCTATCAGACACATACTCCCATGAGAACTCCCCTCTTCTCCCGCGCGCTCTTTTTCACTTTGTCCCTCTCGACCGCGTTTGCCGCGGATGATGTTTCGCGCGCGGAGGCGGATCGCATCCTCGCGGCATCGGGCGTAAAGGGCGGCATCGTGGTGCATCTCGGTGCGGGCGATGCGAAGCTCACGGCGGCGTTGCGGAAGAATGACAGCTATCAGGTGCAGGGTCTGGAGAAGGATGCGGCGAAGGTGGCGGCGGCGCGCGAGCGGCTGCTTGCGGACAAGGTGTATGGCGAGGTGTCGCTGGACGTGTGGCGCGAGGGGCAGCTCCCTTTCATCGACAATCTGGTGAATCTCATCGTCGCCGAGGACACGGGCGGCGTGCCGATGGAGGAAATCAAACGCGTGCTGGTGCCGGATGGCGTGGCGCTGATCAAGCAGGGCGGCGGGTGGAAGAAGACGGTGAAGACGCGGACGGACCAGATCGATGAGTGGACGCACTATTACTACAGCGCAAAGGGGAATGCGGTGTCGAAGGACAATCAGGTGGGGCCGCCGTCGCGGATGCAGTGGGTGGGTTCGCCGCGCTGGTCGCGGCATCACGACCGCATGTCGTCGGTGAGCGCGCAGGTGACGAGCGGCGGGCGGCTTTACTACATCATGGATGAAGGGTCGCGCATTTCGATCCTGCTGCCGTCGAAGTGGAATCTGATCGCGCGGGATGCGTTCAACGGGACGATCCTGTGGAAGAAGCCGATCGAGAAATGGAGCGAGCACATGTGGCCGCTGAAGTCCGGCCCGACGCAGCTCACGCGGCGGCTCGTGGCGGATGGCGACCACATTTTCGTGACGCTGGGAATCGGCGAACCGATCAGCGTGATCGACGGCGCGACGGGCAAGGTGCTGCGCGATTTTCCCGAGACGAAAGGCGCGGAGGAAATCCTGCACGTGGACGGCATCATCTACGCGCTGGTGAATCCAAAGGAATGGTCGCTGAAAGATTTTGCACCGAAGCTGCAGAGCGACCAGGGCCGCGTGGCGAATGAATACGAATGGGACAAGCAGCCGCGCAATCTCGTGGCGGTGGATGCGAAGAGCGGCGCGCTGCTGTGGAAGAAGGAGCAGGCGAAGATCGCGCCGATCACGCTTTCGGCGGATGGGAAGCGCGTCCTGTTTTACGATGGCGATGAGCTGGTGTGTCTGGACGGAAAGAGCGGCGCGCAGAAGTGGACCAGCGGCCCGGAGCCGAAGCGCAAGCTGCTGGAGTATAATTTCGGACCGCGCGTGGTGATCACTGGCGAGACGATCCTCTATGCGGGCGGTGACGGTTCGCAGAAGGGACTCGACGCGGAGACCGGCAAGGAGCTGTGGAAGGCGCCGCATGAGAAATCCGGCTACCGTTCACCCGAGGACCTGCTCGTCGCAGGCGGGCTCGTGTGGAATGCGGGCACGACCAGCGGGAATCAGAGCGGTGAATTCATCGGTCGCGATCCGCGCACGGGCGAGGCGAAGAAGCAGTTCGCACCCGATGTGCCGAACGGAACCTACTGGTTCCATCACCGGTGCTACATCGCGAAAGGCACGGAGAATTTCCTCATCCCGTCGCGTACGGGCATCGAGTACGTCGATATCGAGAAGAAGCACTGGGATCTGAATCACTGGGTGCGCGGCGCGTGTCTCTACGGTGTGCTGCCGGCGAACGGGCTCACGTATGCGGGGCCGCACAATTGTGCGTGCTACCCGGAGGCGAAGCTCGACGGGCTGAATGCGATGTCGATCGATACCTCGCCCTTCCCTCCCGTGCCGTCGGATGAACAGCGTCTCGAACACGGACCGGCCTGGGCGCAGCCGCTCGATGCGAAGGCGCACGAGATCGGCGACTGGCCGACTTACCGGCACGACGTGGCGCGCAGCGGTGCGAGCGACCAGCCATTGCTCCCGGATCTCGGCACCGCATGGGAAGCGGATCTCGGTGGACGTCTCAGCGCGATGACCATCGCGGATGGCAAGGCATTCGTCGCGCAGGTGGATACTCACACGCTGCACGCACTCGACGCCGCGACGGGCAAACCGGTGTGGCATTACATCGCGAGCGGACGCATCGATTCGCCGCCGACGTATTCGAAGGGCCGCGTGCTCTTCGGCGGAATGGATGGCTGGGTCTATTGCCTGCGCGCCACCGACGGCGCGCTGGTGTGGCGTTTCCAGGCTGCGCCGAATTCGCGCCAGCACTGCGCATTTGAACAGATCGAGAGCGTGTGGCCGGTGCATGGCAGCGTGCTCGTGGAAAATGACACGGTGAACCTCGTCGCCGGGCGCTCCGTGTTTCTCGATGGCGGGATGCGCTTCATCCGGCTCGACGCCGCGACCGGCAAGAAACTCGCCGAGGTGGTGTACAACGACAAGGACCCCGAGACTGGCGGCGACTTCCAGGAGCGCCACAAGACGCTCCAGATGCCGGTGGGCCTGAATGACATTCTCTCCAGCGACGGCAAGGTGATGTATCTGCGCTCGCAGAAAATTCTCGCCGACGGCAACCGCATCGAGATCGGGCCGATCAGCGCGAACGCGGCGGAACAAGGCGGCGCACAGAAGGGCGAAGGCCGGCACCTTTTCGCACCGATGGGCTTCCTCGACGACTCGTGGTTCCACCGCAGCTACTGGGTTTACGGCCGGAATTTTGCCGGCGGCCACAACGGCTATTTCCAGGCGGGCAAATACACCCCAGAAGGCCGCATCCTCGTGCATGACGAGAAGAACGTGTACGGCTACTCGCGTCTGCCGCAGTATTACAAATGGACGACGACGATGGAGCATCAGCTCTTCGCGGCGGCCAAGGAAGCGCCGGATGTGCAGGTCGCTGCGGAAGGCGGTGGCGGCAAGCGCAAGCAGGCCGGCAAGGCAGCCGCGATCCCTGCGCCGACGCCGAGCGTGAAGTTCGACGCGGAGAAGATCGATCCGTCGAACAAGGCGCTCACCGTGGAAGCGTGGGTGCTGCCGGACGGCCCCGATGGCGTGATCGTGCAGCACGGCGGCGGCGTCACCGGCTACTCGCTCGCGCTGGAAGATGGCCGCCCCGGCTTCTCCGTCCGCGGCGACAAGACCTCCGTCGTCGCACAAGCCCAGCGCGCGCTCGGCCAAGGCTGGCATCATCTCGCCGGAGTCCTCTCCGAAGACAAGCGGATGGTTCTTTACGTCGATGGCCAGATCGCGGCGGAGGCCAAGGCAACCGGCCTCGTTACCAAGAAGCCCAATCAGGGACTCATGCTCGGCACCGCCGCTGTATCGGCGGTGAGCGACTTTGGAAAATCGGCACCCTATACGGGATTGCTCGATCAATTCGCCGTGTGGCCGAAAGCGCTCAGCACTGCCGACATTGTCGATCATGCGAACGGGTCGAACTTCATCCAGCGCGGCAACGGCGCGCTCGTCGCCTGCACCTTCGACAACGGCACCGCGAAGGACGACGCGAACGGCACGCTCATCGGCGCGATGAGCGGCGTCGAAACCGGCAAGGGAAAGATCGGCGCCGCGCTGTGGTTCCGCAAGGCGGGCACTGCACCGTCCGTCATCGCCGCTGGCGGAGGCAAGCCCGCCGCTGGAGGACCGGCAAAAGGCAGCTTCGTCGAGCATCAGTGGAACGCGCAGTCGCCTGTCTTCGCCCGCGCGATGTGCATGGCGAAGGACACCATCTTCGTCAGCGGACCGCCGGACATGATCGACGAGGAATACGCCTTCGAGCGCATGTCGCAGAAGGATCCCGCCATTTACAGGGACCTCGCCGCACAAGACGCCGCGCTCGACGGCAAGAGCGGCGGCAGCATTCTCGCCATGAACAGCGCGAAGGGCGAAATCGGCAGCACCGTGAAACTCGAAAGCCCGCCTGTGTGGGATGGCATGGCCGTCGCCCAAGGCCGCCTCTACGTCGCCAGCCAGGACGGCAAGGTGCGCTGCTTTGGAAAGAAGTAGAATGAGTCGCGACGCGCAGAGGGATCTCCGGACAGCACGTGCTTCGCTCACGCCGGGTGCGCGTCTGCTCGGCGTCCTGTTGCTTTGGGCCTGCACCGCCACAATCCACGCCTGCTCCATCCCGGTCTTCCGGTACGCACTCGATCGCTGGCAAGCGGATCCTTTCCAACTCGATGTGTCCCCTGCCGATGCGCAGGACGAGGGCGTCGCACAGTTCCTGCGCAATTTCACGGACACCACGCCGCTCAATCTCACCGTCGTGCGCTCCAAGGACGCCGCGAAATCGAGCCTCACCTTCCCGCATCCCGAACCCGGCGACACCGAGGCCTGGAGCGGCAAGCTGGACGCGGCAACGATCGAGCGGATGACCGCCTCACCCGCGCGCACCGAGATCGTCAAACGCACACTCGCCGGCGACTCCACCGTTTGGGTGGTCGTCGAATCCGGCCGCAAGGACGAGGATGACCGCGCCGCCGCTGCGCTCGAAAAGCGGCTGCGCTACCTCGAACAAGCCTCAGAACTTCCACCGATCGATCCCAACGATCCGAGCAGCAAACTCGGTCCGGGGCCTGCGCTCGGTGTGAAGTTTTCCGTGGTCCGAGTCCGGCACGACGATCCGGCGGAGCAGATTTTCCTGAAGATGCTCACCGGACCGAAAGCCACCGACGCCCCGTCCAAGGGACCGTGGATTGCCGCCGTGTTCGGTCGCGGACGCGCGCTCGGGGCGTGGTCCGCGGAAGGCTTCGGCGACGAGCAGATCGAAGAGGTGTGCTCCTTTCTCCTCGGAGCATGCTCGTGTGAAGTGAAGCGGCTCAACCCCGGCTGGGACCTGCTCGTGAACGCGGATTGGGAAGAACGACTCGATGCCGCCGAACAAGCCCGCCTCGCCGAGCCCGTCGCCGAAGGAAAAGCGCCGCCGCAGCGAGCGGCAGCAGTGATGCCCGAGACGGTGACAATTCGTCCCCCTGCCCCCGCTCTCGCCCCCGCCAAAGTGCCCGGCAACAACCGGACGATGATCCTCATCGTCGGTGGTGCGCTCGGGCTGGCTGCGCTAGCTGCATTCCTCGCAAAGCTGCGACCGTCCCGCTAGCGCGGCTCTGACTCAACTGCAATTGGGGCAACAAACGCCTTCGCTTTGGTTCAAGCACTACCGTCAGGTCGCTTTCCGAAAGGACGCGGAACGCTACTGGAGCCTCTTTCGCAACGCCGAAGAGCGAACCGCCTCCGAGGGCGCGCGCAAGAAAGCTAGGCGCAAATCGATGGCTGCGTAGGGCCAAATCTGTTTCGCGACAGTTACGGGAAACGATTCACAAGCAACGGCTCGGGAACTTGGCCGTCTTGCCTCTGTTCCATTTCTTTGCCCTGCTCCACGGGCAGCACACTTTTCGCGATCTGTTTGATTTCGATCTCGTCGATCGCCGGATCGGTCTTGTCGATGAGGTTCCGATAACGGGCCGGCAGCGGCGCGATCCACTCCACGGCGAATTTCTGCAAGGCGTTCACGAGGCCGATCAAGCCGCGTCCAGCGAGACGGACATCGTGCGAGAGAAACGCAAGCTCCATGGCTGTCGCGAGTTCGCGATCTCGTGGAATCCCGCGGAGGATGGGGCGGCAGGATGCAAGCGGACCACGAGGACGTTGGAGATCCAGGGCGAGCGGTCGGTCGCTACTCCTTGTGATATGCGCGCGGAGTTCGGCTTTGTTCGGGGTGAAGATGCGCACGCTCCCATGTGCAGATTCAAGCGGATCCGGGCAGCCAAGACCACGACATCACGCCGCGCTGCGGAGGCGGAGGAAGCGGAAGAATTCGGCTCCTTCGCGTAGGCGGCGTTTGGCTTCCTGCCAGTCGGTGAGCATGGTGCGGACGATGCGGGCGATGGGGCGCGGGCGGAAGTAGTAGGCGCGGTAGAATTTTTCCACCCACGCAAAGATCTCCTCGCGGGAGAGGCCGTCGTATTCGAGCGCGGCGGTCTGCGTGCCGCCGGCGCTGACGAGCGTGGCGTCGCGACCGAACCATCCATTTTCCATGGCCTGCCGGTAGAGTTCGGTGCCGGGATAGGGCGCGGCGAGGCTCACCTGGATGCTGAAGACATCGAGTTCCTTCGCAAACTCGACGGTGCGCCGGATGGTCTCGGGGGTCTCGCCGGGCAGGCCGAGGATGAAGGTGCCGTGGATGGTGATGCCGAGCCGGCGGCAGTTGCGGGTGAACTCACGGGCTTCCTCGATGCGAACGCCTTTTTTGATGTTGTCGAGGATCGTCTGGCTGCCGGTCTCGTAGCCGACGAGGAGGAGGCGGAGGCCATTGTCGCGCATGGTTTTCAAGGTCTCGTAGTTGACGTTCGCGCGGGCGTTGCAGCTCCAGGTGATGCCGAGTTTGCCGAGTTCCGCGGCGATGGCGCGGGCGCGCGGGGCGTAGGCGGTGAAGGTGTCGTCGTCGAAGAAGAATTCCTTCACGCGGGGGAAGAGGGCCTTTGCGTGGGTCATCTCGCGGGCGACGGCTTCGGGGGAACGGGCACGGTATTTGTGTCCGCCGACGGTCTGCGGCCAGAGGCAGAAGGTGCATTGCGCGGGGCAGCCGCGGCCGGTGTAGTGGGAGACGTAGGGGTGCTTCAGGTAGCCGATGGAGTAGCGCTCGATGTCGAGGTCGCGCGCATAGACGTCCATCACGCTCGGCAGTTCGTCGAAGTCGGCGATGAGTGCGCGCTCGGGGTTGTGGATGATTTTTCCCTCGCGGCGGAATGAGAGGCCATCAATGCGATCGAGCGGAAGCCCCGCGGCGACGTCGCGGCAGGTGTAGTCGAATTCCTTGCGCGCGACCCAGTCAATGGCGTCGCTGGTGCGCAATGTTTCCTCCGGGAGCACGGCGGCGTGTGCGCCGACGAGGCCGAGGGAAAGATCGGGCTGCTGGGATTTGAGGGACTCGGCGAGTTCGGCATCACCGCGCAGCGTGGGCGCGCTGGTGTGGATGACGACGGCCTCGTAGTCGCGCGCGATGCGGAGGATGTCGTCCTGTGTGAGATCGTGCGGCGGGGCATCGACGAGACGGCTTCCCGGGATGAGCGCCGCCGGCTGCGCGAGCCATGTGGGGAACCAGAATGA
>Ga0105048_10007944_pt1 | contig 17001 bp, 7 predicted proteins | sample MAT05_FD_78382 | JGI IMG/M metagenome (GOLD analysis project Ga0105048, IMG submission 78382) | Freshwater microbial communities from Lake Fryxell liftoff mats and glacier meltwater in Antarctica - MAT-05 | ecosystem: Environmental > Aquatic > Freshwater > Ice > Liftoff microbial mat | place...
CAAAACAATCTGATCGAGTCCGCGGCCAACGCGGGAACGCGCAAACTGCTCTTCCTCGGCAGCTCGTGCATTTACCCAAAATTTGCCCCGCAACCCATCCCGGAGAACTCCCTGCTGACGGGGGCGCTGGAGCCCACGAACGAGGCTTACGCGATCGCGAAGATCGCCGGGATCAAACTCTGCCAGGCCTACGCCCGCCAGTATGATCGCAATTTCATCTGCGCGATGCCGACGAATCTCTACGGTCCGGGCGATAACTTCGACCTCGAAAACTCCCACGTGCTGCCGGCGCTCCTGCGCAAGGTCCATGAAGCGAAAGTGGCCGGCGCGGCGGAGGTGGTCGTGTGGGGAACGGGGGCGCCTTTGCGGGAATTCCTGCATGTGGCCGACCTTGCGAGTGCGTGCCGCTTTCTGATCGAAAACTACGACTCGCCGGAGATCGTGAACGTCGGCTACGGCGAGGACGTTTCGATTCGGGCGCTGGCCGAGCTGATTTGTGAAGTGGTGGGTTTCGGGGGGCGGCTGGCTTTCGACCCGAGCAAGCCGGACGGCACCCCGCGCAAGCTGATGGATAGCTCCCGGCTGCACGGCCTCGGCTGGCGACCCCGGATCGCGCTGCGCGACGGGATCCGCCAGACCTACGAGTGGTATCTGCAGCAGCAGAAATGAGGACCATGCCAGCGAACGCCGATAGTCCGAACCGACCGCGAACCGCGCCGCAGCGGGCGAACGACTATGACCGGCTCCTGCTGATCAAGGAACTCGAGTGGCTGCGCTCGCTGACTCACGTGGCTCCGGCCGGCATCTACCGCGTGAATCCCCGTGGCCAGCTCACCTACGTCAATGAACGGTGGTGCGAGTTGACCGGCTACTCAGCGCATGCTGCGATCGGCGAATCATGGGACCAGGCGGTGCATCCCGAGGACCGGGAAATGATGAAGGAGGAGTGGCGGCGCTGTGTGGCCGAGCGGGTGAAATACCGCGCGGAGCATCGCTTTATGCAGCCAAACGGGCGCATCGTCTGGGCGCTCACGGAGACCGTGCGTGAAGTGGATGGGCGGGGTGAGACAACCGGCTACACGGGGATGACGGCGGACATCACCGAACTGAACCACATTCGCGAGGAACTGCGGCGTTCGCACCAGGCGCTGGAGGTGCGAATGCGCGGGCGTACCGCGGAGCTACAGCGCATGGCGCGGATCGTGGAAAACATCGACGATGCCGTCATCAGTTGCGATCTCGCGGGCCGGGTGCTGACGTGGAATCGAGGGGCGGAGAAAATCTTCGGCTACCGACTTGGCGAGATGAAGACGCAGTCGATTTTCGTGATCATGCCGGAATCGAAGCACGAAGAAGTGCGAAGCGCGCAGGAGCGGATTCGGCGGGGCGAGGAGATACTCCGGATGGAGTTGCCCGGCTTGAGCAAGACGGGAGAGTTGATCGAGCTGGCGATCTCGGGCTTTCCGCTCCGCGATGACGGCGGCGAGATCTGCGGGACGTGGGCGATCATGCGCGACATCACGGCCCGCAAGAGTGCGGAGCGCCGCCTGCATCGGCTCTCCTGGAGTCTGATGAATGTGCAGGATGAGGAGCGGCGCCGGATCGCCCGGGATCTGCATGATTCCACGGCCCAGTCCGTGGCCGCGCTCGCGATGAATCTCACGGCGCTCGCGCGCTACGAATCTCCGCTCCCCGAGGAGCGGCGCTGTCAGTTGATCCAGGATTCGCTGGCCCTCGCGGAGCAGGTGACGAGCGAACTGCGTACCACGGCGTATCTGCTCCACCCACCGCTGCTCGACGAGCGTGGGTTGGGTGCGGCGCTGGGCTGGCTGATCGAGGGCTTTTCCAAGCGCAGCGGGATCAAGGTCAATCTTTACGTGGCGGCCGACTTCAAGCGGCTCGCCCCCGACGTGGAGGCAGCGCTTTTCAGCGTGGCGCGCGAGGCGTTGCATAATGTGCATCGTCACGCGGTTTGCCGCAGCGCAAAGCTGCGGCTGACGATCGAGGGCGGCCACGTGCTGCTCGTGGTCCGCGACTGGGGCCGCGGCATGCCGATGGCGCCGGACGAAATCGCGGGCGTAGGGATCGCGGGAATGCGCGAGCGGTTGCTGCAATTTGGCGGGACACTGGAGCTGGAGGCGGCCGATCCTGGCACGCAGGTCATTGGTCGCATCCCGCATCTGGAATGACTTTATGAATGCCGTCGCTTCACTCAAAATACTGCTCGTCGATGACCATGAAGTAGTGCGTCGAGGGTTGGCGGCGATCCTCGAGGGCTACGAGGGACTCGAGATCGTGGGCGAGGCTGCGGACGGTTGGGCGGCAGTCCAGCTCGCGATCGATAAGCAGCCGGATGTCATCGTGATGGACGTGGGATTGCCGGAGCTCAATGGCTTCGAGGCGACTCGGCACATTCTCAAACTCCGCCCGGCGACGGAGGTGCTGATCCTGACCCTGCATGACGGCGAACAGCTCGTGCGCGAGGTGCTCGCGGCCGGGGCGCGGGGCTACGTGATGAAGGGCGACGCCGGTCGCCATTTACTCGAAGCGGTGCGCTCTCTCTCGCGGCACGAACCCTATTTCACCTCGGAGATGGCGGCTCGAGTCTATGCTGAATCCCAGCGCACGCCGCGCCCCGGGCGCCCCACGGCGAGCGGCCTCACGCAGCGCGAGCGGGAGGTGACGCAACTCCTCGCCGAGGGGAAAAGCAATCGTGAAGTGGCGGAGCGCCTGGGGCTCAGCTCCCGGACCGTGGAGACGCACCGCGCGAACATCATGCGCAAGACCGGTACGGGTTCACTCGCGGAGTTGGTCATCTACGCGGCGCGCGAAGGGATCATTCCGGGCGCTTAGCCGGGCCGCGATTTGGATGATGGCAGCTTGGGAGTAAGATTTTTGACCAGCACGAGTTCGGTGCCCTGCCGCTTGAGGTTGTAGTCCACCTGGTCGAAGGCGCGGCGGATGAGGTGAATGCCGAGGCCGCCGGGTTGCACGAGATCGAGCGGGCGGCCCTGGAGTTGTTCGGGTTCGCACTGCTTCCCGTAGTCGCGCAGTTGGAAGACGACACGATCCTCGTGCAGGTGGCAGATGAGCGCGATCAGTTGATTGGTCTGCTGATGGTAGGCGTAGCGGATGACGTTCGTGCAGGCTTCATCGAGGCCGAGGACGATGAGATCTTTTTCCGTTTCATTGAGCGTGAGCGGGCGCAGAAATTTGCGGACGAAATCGCGGACGAGGGAGAGGTTCGCGGGGTGGCTGGCAAACTCGATCTCGTGTTTCATTGCAGGCTAAAGACGAGCAGCGTGAGGTCGTCGCTGGGATGCGCATGGCCGCGGTGGCGGAGCTCACCGAGATTGAGCGCATCCACGACTTCGGTCGGATTCTGAAAGGGACGCGCGAGGAGTTTCACCACGCCTTCGCGGTCCAGAGGTTCGCCGTCAGGGTCGAAGGATTCGGTCAGCCCGTCGGTGTAGGCGACGAGGTTTTCCCGCGGCTCGAGCGTGATCGTCAGGGACCGGGCGGGGATCTCGAGGAGCAGACCGAGGGGCGGGGAACCGGCGATTTTCACCTCCTCGGGCGGCCCATCCACGGGCAGGCGGTAGGGATGACAATGCCCCGCGCTGCAGAGCTCCACGTGGCGGCTGGCCACATCGATGCGGCCGAGCAGCGCGGTGATGAACATGCCGCGGATGGTGTGACCGACGAGCATTGAATTCCACCGCGCCATGGCCGCGATCGGCGAGATGCCGGGCTTCACGATGAGACGCAGGATGCTGAGCGCCTGCGCCATGAGCAGCGCGGCGGGCATGCCCTTTCCCGAGACATCGCCCACGACGAAATAGATCTCGCCCGGCGCGGGTTCGATCACATCGTAGAAGTCGCCGCCCACATTCAGCGCGGGCCGGTAAAACGCGGCAAAGCTCGCCGCGGAATGCTGCGGCAGCGTCTGGGGGAGAAAGCTTTTTTGGATCTCCTGGGCAAAGGCAAACTCCTGCCGGATGCGCTCCTGGGCCTGCTGGCGCTCGATGGTGCGCAGCTTATCGATCGCCGTGGCGGCGAGCGTGCCGTAGGCGGCCAGCACCTCGAGATCCGACTCATCGAAGCTCTGCCGCCCGAGCGGGTTCAGCACCTGGAGGACGCCGATCTCTTTGTCGCCGCGCAGGAGCGGCACGGAGAGGATGGAGCGCGTGGTGAAGCCGGTGAGTTTGTCTGCTTCCTTGAAGAACCGCTCGTCGGCATAGGCATCGCGGACGAGCAGCGGCTGGCGATTTTGCAGGACCCAGCCCGAGATGCCGCGGCCCCGCGGGACCACGATGCGCTGCGTCGCGCTGGCGCCATGCGCCGCGCCCCCGCTGGCGGTGGCGAGTTCCAGTTCCCCAGCCGCATTGACGAGGAAAAGCGAGGATGCCTCCACCTCCAGGACGCGGCGCGCCACCTCCATGATCGCGGGCAGGAGCTCTTTCGAGTCGGTGATCGCATTGATCAGCGCGCTCACTTCCACGAGTCCTTTATAAACCTTCAGCTGGCGTTCGAGCGCGGCGAGTTCGGCGGGCATCTGGACGCCACTATGGGACGACGATGCCGGAGGAAGAAAGCGGAAATCTGCTGGAGCGAATCCGCGCTGGAATAATTGGCGCGGACATTCCATCGTTCAGCTTTCGATGAAGTCCCTCCTTCGCCTCGGCCTCGCCACGATCACTCTCACTCACTCCGCCCTCGCGGCCGAGACGGCCTACTCCGCCCTGCGCGTCTATGGCAAAAAGGAAGGCGAGCAGGCGCTCTATCGGGTGCTGGAGCTGCGGGGGAAATCCGGCGTGCCGCAGCCCGCAACCTGGCGCCTCACCATTGAGGAGCCGCGTGCCCGCGGCGGCGTGCGGGAGATCGAAGTGCGCAGTGGACGGATCGTCGGCGAGCGCACCCCGGTGGGACGGGACTTGGGTGCGCCGATGAATTTCACCCGGCTCAATCTCGATTCCGACGGGGTTTTCACGGTCGCGAACCAGGAGGCCGAGAAGCGCGGCGTGCCGTTCGATCGCGTGGATTACACCCTCGCCAGCGGGAGCGGTGGCGGCGCGCCACTCTGGGTCGTGGAGCTTTTCGATGGTTCGAAGGGGCGGGTGGGCACCCTGCGCATCTCCGCCGATACGGGAGCGATCGTCGAGCAGCAGTTCGGCAGGGATCGGCGCTACGCGGAGGACCGCTCGTTTGTCGAAGAGCGGCGCCCGCCCGGGCGCGAATCCGACCGGCGGCAACGCGAGTATCGCGGTGAGGAGCGTGATCCTGGTGAGCAAATCGGAGCGTTCTTCAATCGCGTCGGCCGGCACTTTCAAAAGCGCGGGCGGCAGTTGAGCAACTTCTTCACCGGCAACGGCGACGATCGGTAATTTCCCGGCAGGGCGGTGCGGGAGCGCCGCAGTTTCGAAGGTTGCCAGTCCCGTGGATGGCCGCTAATCACGAGGCCTACTTATGTCTCCCTATATCCTCGGGTTCGTCGGGTTCGTGGTGGTCGTCATCGCGATCATCCTTTTCAATTTCATCGGCATCTGGGTCCGTGCCTGGACTGCCGGTGCCTACGTGGGACTCTCCACCATGATCGCCATGCGGCTGCGCGGGGTGCCCGTGGGCTTGATCGTGGACAGCCGCATCACCGCGGTGAAAGCGGGGCTGAACATCGATAGCGATCCGCTCGAAGCCCACTACCTCGCCGGTGGCGACGTGCAGAAAGTGATCCTCGCTCTCATCGCCGCCGATAAGGCAGGCATCGCCCTCGACTTTGACCGCGCCTGCGCGATCGATCTCGCGACCAAGGGCACCGGAAAGACCGTGCTCGAAGCGGTGCGCACCAGCATTAACCCAAAGGTCATCGACTGCCCCAACCCGGCCTCTGGCAAAACGACCATCGACGGCGTGGCCAAGGATGGCATCGGAGTGAAAGCGAAAGCGCGCGTGACCGTTCGCTCGAATCTGGAACGCTTTGTCGGCGGCGCGACCGAGGAGACGATCATCGCCCGCGTCGGCGAAGGCATCGTCAGTTCCATTGGCTCGGCGGATTCCTACAAGATGGTGCTGGAAAATCCCGACCGGATCTCCAAGACCGTGCTTGCCAAGGGGCTGGATAGTGGCACGGCTTTTGACATCCTCTCCATCGACATCGCAGACGTGGACATCGGCGAAAACATCGGCGCCAAGCTCCAGGCCGAGCAGGCCGATGCGGACAAGCGCGTGGCGCAGGCCAAGGCCGAAGTCCGCCGGGCGGCGGCCGTCGCCGTCGAACAGGAAATGCGCGCCCGCACCCAGGAGATGCGCGCAAAGGTGGTGGAAGCCGAGGCGCAGGTACCGCAGGCCATGGCGGACGCCTTCCGCTCCGGCAATCTCGGCATCATGGATTACGTCCGCATGAAGAATATCGAGGCGGACACCCAGATGCGCGGTTCCATCGCCGGCACGGATAAAGCCCAGGAAAACGTGAAATGATCGTCGCCGCCATCGACGGCGACTGGGTTGTCCCGTTGCTGGTCGTCGTCATCGGCTTCATCAACTGGATCTCCGGCAAGCTGAAATCCGCGGGCGCCCCGACCCCGACCGTCCGGCCGACCCCGCCCGCGCGATCGCGAACCGCGGAGACTTCCGAGGAAGAGCGGATGCGCAAGTTCCTGGAGGCGCTGGGGGTTCCCTCCGACGCGCCGCCCGTGCCGGCAAAGCCCATCCCGCGCCAACCTCCTCCGCTTCGTCCCGAGGCGCGCAAACCGGCCCGCCCGGTGGTCGCCCGCGAAGTAAAAGCTCCCCCGCCTCTCCCGATCGAGCCCTCGCTCGATGAGGAATCGGCGCCGAGTCTGCCCGTCGAACAGTTCACGCTGCCAAGCTTTGTCGTGCCGGAGTTTCAGGAGTTCACGACGGTTTCATCGACCATCGGTGCGATCCCGACCGAGCGTCCCATCACCGCGACGGCGATCACCGACGCTCCGGCGCGCAGCGACCTGCTGCGGTACTCGCTCGCCTCGCGGGAACAGCTTCGCTCCGCCTTTCTTCTCCGCGAGATTCTCGGTCCACCTCGGAGCTTGCAAAGCGAAGCGGCGACTCCTAACCTTCGCACCCTCTGAGCCGCCGGCGTGGCGAAACTGGCAGACGCGCTAGACTCAAAATCTTGTTTCCGAAAGGAAGTGTGGGTTCGAACCCCTCCGCCGGCACTTTTCAGTAATCGCGGCGGACGCTGATGGGTAAATGGGCTGCTGGCGCTCGGTCTGCGGGCGCTCCCGGAAATTCGGCACGCGCGATTTTTCTGACAGATCCATGACGACGGCGCGAGCCGGCGAGCGAAGCGCGCAGACAGTTCCCTCAGGGCTAGGGAGTTGCGAGGGAGCGCCGGAGGGCGCCCTTGCTCGAAACAGGCCGCGAGCAACGTGAGCCATTCGGAATCCGGCGCACGGAACTACAGCCGGCTTTCCGGGAACGTTTGCACCGTCGGAGCTTCGTAAGTGATACGCGGGTCGCCCGTAGGGACTCGACCTCCGGGAAGGTCGCCATGCCGGAGGCCCGAGGGGCTCCAGTGAACAGAGGGTTTTGATGCTGGCATCGGTGTTGTAATACGAGCGGGTGCCTGCCCTTCCCGTTCCGCTCTACCGCTTGGCTCCGCATCGAAACATCTCCCGTTCCCCCGGAAACGCAGACGAGCGAGGGACCGAAATCCCTCGCTCGTTACGTTGATTTTTTCCGGGGTGATCGGCGCGCGATCACTCCCGCGTTTTGCCCTGGCGGAATCCGGCGGCCTTCACCGCTGGCCCGCGCCGATGGTTAGATCACGGCCAGCTTCAGGTCGCTGTCCACGATCGGCAGTTGTGCCGTGGAGTAGCGGGTCCCCGAGTATTGGATGAACTGGCGGAGACCGTCGACCGCCACGCCGAAGGAGCGGCCGGCATTCAGCGTCTCGCTGCTGCCCGCGATGAACCGATCGAGCACGCCGCCCGTCGCGACTTCATTGCCGTCGAAGAAGGTGCCGTCGCCGCCGGCATTCACGCCGACTGCGAGGACGCTGCCAGCGCCCCAGGTGCCGACGGTCACCGTGCCGGCATTGCCCTGCACGTCGAAGATCGAGTCCGAGACGCGGCCGAGCACGCGGAGCGAAGTCAGCGCATGCTGGTCAGCTGCGAGCCCCAGACCGGAGAGCCTGATGCTGCTGTCGTCCACGTTGCCTTTGACAAGGAATGTGCCGAGCGCCGTCGCCTCCAGCGCGCCGCCGGACCAGCTACCGGCCCGCACCGAAAGGATGCTGCCGGCGAGCGTCACGTCGGACTCGATGCGCCCTTTGACGGAGAGCGAACCGAGCGACATCCCCGAGGTGGCACCCGTCGCGACGATGTCGGCCTGGAAGTCACCGAACGAGCGGATCGACTGGAACCACGGCGCCTGGACGACATCCGGCGTGGCATCGGTATCGAGCCAGCCGCGGACGGTGAGCGACCGCACCGGCGTGGCGCTGGTCAGGTTCACGTCTGTGACGTGCCCGAAAGTCAGCGCGACGGTGCGAGTCGAGTTCACCTCGGAGCCGATCGTGATCTGGCTCGATCCACTGACGTCGCCGAGGCGAATCATGGAGGCGTTCCCCGCGATCGAGAAGTCACCGAGGAGATTCACCTTCGGAGCCGAGAGGAAGTTGATCGAGTTGGTCGAAACAATCTCCTGCACGTCCGTGGTCGCCCCGCCCTTGGTCGAGATCTTGACCCGCGACAGTTCGTTGGTGCTGGTGAGGTAGATCTCCGAGAAGTCGGAGCCGCCGATTACATTACCCACGCCCCGGCCGTCGAGTGAGAAGGTGACCATCTTCCCATTGGAGTCGGGCACGGTCAGCTTCACGTTCTTCCGGTCAGCGAAGCTGCCGAAGCGCCACACGACTTCCAGTCCGTCGGAGAGGACCGCGGTGTTGTTAGCGTTGTTCGATTCATCCAGCGTGTTGCCGGAGTCGATATCGGCGAGGACGAAATAGGTGCCGTTCTGCGCGCTCGTCGGGATGATGGCGCTCGTCGAGATGATCTGTTCGCCATTCGGGCCGACGTTGATCGCCACGTTCTGCAGCGATTTCAGCAGGATGTCGGTGTTCGGATCCACCGTGCCGTCCACGGAGAGGTAGAACTTGATGTCGGCCTTGCCGATCGCCGCGATGTTGCCGGAGTTTTTCACCGGGAGCTGGAATTTCAGCACATCGTTCGGGATGCCGATCGTCGGCAGCCTGCCGCGGGAGAAGTCTCCCGTGAGATCGATGAAGGGTTGGTTGACGTTCACGACATTCGCGGCTGAGGCGACGTTGTTCACCTCGTCGATCTCGGCGATCTGATTCTTGCCGTCCACCCGGACGAGCACCTGGTAGCTGCCGACAGCCATTCCCGTGGGGATCTGCGCGTCGAACGAGAAGTTGCGGCTCGCACCCGCGCCGAGGTTCAGCGTCGAGTCGATGATGCCGCCGAGCGCGATGTCGCTGCCGTCGATCGTGCCGTCCTGCGAGAGGAAGAACTCGACGTCCGCCGTCCCGACAGCCGGCGAGTTGCCCGCGTTCGTCACCTTCGCGGTCAGCGTCGTCATGCCGCCCAGCAGAGACTGGGGAGCAAAGGACTTCGTGATCGTGGGCTGGAGGTCGACGAGCACCGGCAGGACTTCCACCATGCCTGCGTCGACGACGTTGTTCGTCTCATCGCCTTCCGCGAGCACATTGCCCGAGTCGATGAAGGTGAGCAGGTGGTAGTTCCCGGCGGCCGTGCCGCGGGGCACCGTCGTCCGCGCGGAGAACTCCGGAATCTCGTGACCCGGACGCAGACGCCCGAGCTTGTTCGAGGTCTCGCCGATCAGCACATCGCCCGCGTCCAGCGTGTCATCGAGCGACAGGTAGTAGGAGATATCCACGAACTGGTTCCGCACCTCCTGGTTGCCGATGTTAAAGATCTTGCTCACAACCGTGCCGCCCTGGCCGGGCAGGAGCTGCGCTGGGATCGCGACCTTGTTCACCGTGCCGATCAGATCGACGACGTCGTATTTGAAGGTCGTTGTCTTGCTCCCGAGGAAGTCCTCGATCGAGGAGTAGGTCCACGTCCCGCGAGCCGAGGAGATCGTGCCGTCGAGGCCGGTGCGCGTCCAGACGTTGGCCGTGGTGTAGGCCGTCACGTCGATGAAGTCGCTGCCGCCATTGCCGGTGATCGAGCCCGCAGCGAGCAGTCCCTGGCCGAGGATCTTGTCATCCGAGAAGATGAAGCGGTCATTCGCGCTGCCGCCGATCAGATGGGTCATGCCGGTGAAGGCAAAGGTGCCCAGCGGGGTGACGACATTGCCCGAGCCATCCCCAGTGATGTTCCACCGGAGATTGGCGGTCCAGGCGGAGAGATCGAGGGTGTTGATCCCATTGCCGCCGTTCACGATCGCGGGAGGCAGCGTGTTGTTGCCATAGGCGAAGGTGTCGTCCGCCGCGCCGCCGCTGGAGCTGCCCACGTTCTTGAAGAAGAACTGGTTGCTGATGTTCCCCGCATAGAGCCCGGTGATTGCCCACACGCTATTGGTGCCGCCGCCGACCAGCGAGTTGGTGTTGGTGAAATCGGAGTCGCCGATGAACTCCTCGACGCGATCGAAGCGGCCGCCAATCGCGGTCGCGACCCCGCCATTCGAGCCGTCGAGCGTCACCGCTGCGGTTGCGCCGAAGTTGGCCGTGTCGTAGTCGAGGGTATCGCGCAGCGTATGCCCGCCGCCGTCGAGATTGCCGGTGATACTGCCGCCGGTGGCGAACTGGAAGGCGTCGTCTCCCGTTCCGCCGGTGAGGCTTTCAAAGCCCGAGAACTTGAAGACCGTCGGTCCGCCGATGTCGCCGGCGTTGGTGCCGGTGATGTGCCATGTGCCGTTCGCATTGGCACCGATCAGTTTGTCGTTCGCATTGGTCGTCGCCTCGATGGCTTCGATGCCGGAGAAGGCCGCGATGCCCGTGGCCGACTGCGTCTGCAGATTCACCGTGACCGGGCCGACATAATCGTCACCACCCAGGCCATCGTGATCGTAGATCACGGTATCGGAGTCCGCACCGCCGTGGAAGGCACCAGTCACGCTGCCGCCCGCCTTGATGAGCAGTTGGTCGTTACCATCGTTGCCGATCACATTCTGGACCGCCACCGAGGTGGTCACCTGGTCGTTGCCGGAGCCGGCATCGATGGTGCCGGTGCCGAGGGTGTTGCCGGTCGTGATCGTGACCTCGTCATTGCCGCCGCCAGTATTGATCGCCACGGAGGTGAGGACGGTGTCCTTCACCAGCACCGTGTCATTATCGGCACCCGTCGTGACCTGGAGGCGATTTGCGCGGACCGCGCCGTTCAGCGTCACCGCCGAGCCGACCGCCGTATCGAGGTCGCCGTGGTCGCCGCGGATATCCACCGTGCCGCCCGTGGCGCTCAGCGTGACGCCGAGAGTGAGCGAGACATGGTCGCCGCCCTGCAGCTCGATGCCGCCGGGAGACGCCGCCGTGAGGTCGGCATTGAGGGTCAGATCGTCGCCCGCGCCCGCCGTATCGGCAGCCGTGAGCAGGATGTCGCCGCCGGTGTTCGAGACGGCTTCATTCACCGTCAGTGCACCCTGCGTGGTGATCGTGATCTTGCCTCCGGTTGCGGAGACTCCCCCGAGGCCATTGGTCACGCCGCCGAGTGTCAGTCCGCCCGAGGCGTCCGCCACGTTGATTCCGCCAGTGCCGCCGGATCCTTCGAATGCCGTCACCACCACCTCGATGCCAGCGCCGGCCGTCCCGACTCCCGCGGTCGCCGAAAGCATCAGGTTCTTGGCCGTGACGTTGTTCGTCGCGCCGTTGTTGTCGGTGATCGCGCCGCCAGTGGCCGTGAGGAAGAGATCGCCGGTCCCGACATCGAGCGCATTGATTGCCACGCCGCCCGCGGTATCCGCGAGGTAGGCGCTGCCGCCGTCCGTAGCGATGGTGAGGCTGGTGGCGTTGATATCGAGTTGGGTCGATTCACCGATTCCGATCCTGCTCGTGGCCCCGGTGACCTTCAGGTCCACGTGTGCAGCCACGATGTCGGCAATGTTATTGCCCGGAGAGACCGAGGTGATGCCGCCCGCGATGGCTTTCAGATACAGGTCACCGGTTCCGGTATTCGCCGTGCCGATGACGACTCCGCCGGCAATGTCGTCGATGAAGGCGTTGCTACTCGCGGTCGTCAGATCGAGACGCGTGGTCGCATTGATTTCGAGCGGGTTCAGCAGAGAGCCACCGACGGCGCCGCCAGCGCCGTTCGTGATCAGATTCACGATCGCACCGAGGATGTCGGCGGAACCGTTTCCGGTCATCGGCCCAGTGAGCATGCCGGTTGCGTTGACGGTCACATTGCTGGCTCCCGCCGCGGCATTCACCGCGCCTTCCTGCACCGTGACTGCGCCGCCTGCCGTCAGGTTGATCGCCCCGATCGAGGTTGCCAGGCGATTCACAATGAGCGCGTCGGATTCACTGACCGTGATTCCGCCCGTGCCCGTCACCAGAATATCGGCGCTGTTTGCCGTGGTCGTGATCGTCACGTCGTTCACGGCCTTGACTACGAGCGCGTCGGCCGTGATCCGGCCACCGGTGAGCATCGTGAGCGATCCAGTCGTATCGAGAGTTACGTCTCCCGCGCCCGAGCCTGCATTGATTGTCCCAGCCTGCAGAAAGCCGCCATTCGTCGTTTTAAGGAAGATGTCGTTGGCGTCGGCATCCGTCTGCGAAACAACGCTGGTGGCGACGAGGGGGCCACCGGCTTCCACCGAGATGGCGCCGTTCGCGGTCTTCGCTGAGGTCAGCGTGATGCCATTGGCTTCGCGGATCTTGAGGAAACCGCCGCCGGTCACCGTGGCGTCGAGACTGGAGATGTTGGTGTCGAGTTCCAGCCCCGTGGCCGCGGTCGCGGTGAGCGTCTGCGCCGTCACTTCCGCGCTGCCGGTGTGCGAGTCGATGATTGAGCCCGTGGTGCTGAGCAAGGTGACCGCCTGGCCCGTGGCTGTGATCGTCTTGGTGAAGGTCAGCGAACCCGTGCTCGTGATGCCGACCGCGCCCGCGGAGGTGACGCCATGGGTAGCCGTGATCGAACCGATCTCGAGCGCTCCGATGTTCGTGATTCCGACGGTTCCAGTCGTCGCCTTCAACGCCACGACTCCCGTCGTAGTGTGAATGGGCGCGACGATAGTGCCCACCGAGTTCGCCGCGATACCGAGGAACTTCGGCGCCTGGATCGAGCCGCCGCCGTCGATGATCGACCCGCCGGCACTCAGGCTCACTTCAGTCGGAGCGTTCGTCGTGCCGGTGACAAAGATGTCACCCGTCGCCGCGATGGAGACTACGCCAGACGTGCCCGACGCCGAGACACCGCCGAGGCTGAAGTCACCTGCCACGGCGAGGTAAACGCTGCCGTCCGCCGTCGTCGCATTGATCTGGCGGGCTTCCACGCCGAGCGGATTGGCCGCCGTGCCGATGACGTTATCCTGATCCTCGGCCGCGATCGACTGATCGCGCACCTGGAGTGCGTGATCCCGCGCGATGGCCGCGACATCCGCCGCTTTCTGCGCGATCGACGTTGCTTCATTGAAGGCCTGCCAGGTCGTGAACGAATCCTGAAATGTGGCGCTCAGTGCCGTGAATTCCGCGCCGGCCTTGACCAGACCGTTCGCCTTCTCCTCCGCGGCGTCGCCGAGTTGATCGGCCACGATGCCCGCGACGAACGCCGCGAGGTCCGCAATATTGGCCGCGACATCGAGCACGGAGTAACCCGTCATCGCGCCCCCGTCGCCAGTGAGCGGAATCGCCTGCGCGGCCCCCGCCGGGATCGCCACGATATCGCGAGCGATGCCCAGCCCAGTCGCGACGCCATCCAGCGTCGTCGCGACGATGTATGCAGTGAGCGCTTCGGCATCGGCGGATTCGGATTCACTCTCCGCCTCAGACTCTTTGGAGGCGGCGTCATCCTTCGCGGACAGCGCGGACTTCTGCTGCGCATCCATGATCACCGTGGCAGCGCCAAAGGACTGCGCGCTGGTGAGCTTCGCGGCAGCTTCCGAGCGGATCGCCGAATAGTCGGCCGTCCGGATTGAAGATTCGAGCTGCGCAATGCGGTCGCCCGGCAGCGCACCGGAGAGTGTCACCACATTGCCGATGATGTTTTTCGCCGCCCCGTTGCCATCGATGATCACGCCCGCCTCGGAGACGACGGTGACATTGCCATTCCCGAGCGTACTGAGCAGCCCGATCGTGACGTGATGATTTGCGCGGACCTCGATCGCGCCGCCAGCCGTGGTGAGATTGCCGACTACAGCCACTGCGCCCGTATTCGGATACGCGGGGGTGATGCCCAACCCGGCGCTGATGCCGATCGTCCCCGTGCCCGTGGTCACGATGGAGTCGCGGGTATCGAGAAAGACCACATTCCCCGTGCGGGCCGTGAGCTGGATGGAACCGTTCAGATCGAGCGTCGCGGCATTGTCCGCCATATCCAGGATCGTGATGGAGTCCGCCTCGATCGTGAGCTTCGAGGCACCGCGCCCTTCGAGCGTGGCGTCGGTCAGCGAGATCGCGCCCACATTCGAGATCGTCACGCCGCCAGTGCCACCATTCGCGGCACCGAGTTGGTTGACGTTGTTTTGCAGTGCACCGATTCCCGCGGTCGCCGCGATGTCGAGTTGATTGGCGGTGATGTTCAGCGCCGATCCATTGCCGTCCGAGATGTTGCCACCGGTCGAGCGGATGTTGACCTTGTCGCCCTCCGCTTTCACCAGCCCGAGGACGATATTCCCCGCTGCGGTCAGCGACACATCGCCGCCGAGGCCCTGGGCTTCGAGCGTTGTGACCGTAATGCCGTTCGCTTCGGAAAGGTAGATTCCCCCGCCCGTCGCCAGCGCTTTCACCGTGCCCAGATCCGTCTCGAGCGCATCCGCATTCGTGCCCACACGAGCCGCGGTGAGGTCGGCCGTTCCGCCGCGGATATTTACCGCCGCGCCGTTTCCGTCCAGCATCGCGCCGTAGATGGACGAGAGCTTGAGGGTTTGCGTCGCACCGGTCTCGATCGTTCCGAGCGTCAGATCGTTTTCGGAGTTGAGTTCCACATCGCCACCGGTCGCGCGGACCAGCGTCGCCGTGAGCGTGCCTTTGCCGCGGAGGAAAATGCCGCCATTATCGGCGATCGCCGAGGTCATCGTGCGGGTATTCACCAGCAGCGGCGACGCGGAGGCGCCGATCGCGCCACCCGCCTGCAGCGTGGCGCTGAGCGCGGCGATGTTCAGGACATTGCCGATGCGGGTCAGGTTGCCGGTCGAGTTCAGATTCACCACATCGGGAGCGATGACTTTCGCCACCGCCAGATCGCCGCCCGCGGTGAAGAAGACATCATTCCCCGCACCCTTCGCCGTGACCGTCAGCGACGTCACTGCGCCAGAGTCCGTGATGAAGACGCCGCCCGCATCCGCAGTGGCGGTGAGCGTATCGAGGTTGGTCTCCAGTGCGTTGGCCTGCGTGCCGATGAAGGTGCCCGCCTTCAGGGTCACTGCGCCGCCGGTGAGGTTGAGCACTGTATCAGCCGCGAAGTCCGTGATCGCCGTCTGCGCCGTGATGCTCACCGCGCCCGTGCCGGCGTTGACGCTATTGATCGCCACGCTACCGCCCGTATTTGAAAAGCTGAAAGTCGAGATGCCAGGAGCCGCGAGCGAAAGCTGGTTATTCGTACCCGGCTGGACAAAGCCCACAGAACCGCCGGTGAGCGTGAGCCCGACCGCGCCATTGTTCGTCTCCAGCGACAGCGACGTGAGCATGCCAGCGCTGTTCACAAAGGTGCCCGCGCCTCTGCCCGTGACCTTTGTGGATAGCCCCCCGACATTTACTTCGAGCGGATCGAGCGCCGTGCCGAGGCCGGTCCGCGCTTCGAGAGTCGCAGTCGCGCCCGTGATATTTACCGCGGCGCCATTTCCATCCATGATCGATTCAAAGGACGACTTCACCGACACATCACCGCCAGTGGTCGTGATCGTGCCGAGCACGAACGCACCCGCGCCCGTGCTGATCGTGACGTCGCTGCCCGCGCCACCTGCGATGATGGAATTCACCGTGATGCCATCCGTCTCCGCGATAAAGACGCCGCCATTTGTCGTCGTCCCCTGCACCGTCATCACCGTCGTGTCGATCGCGTCCGCGGCGCTGCCAAAAGTGGTCCCCGTCTGGAAGCTCAGCCCGCGCGCCAGCACATTGTTCGAGTCCTGATTCCCATCGAGGATCGCCCCCGTGGCTGTGATGGAAAACTGATCCGCCACCTTCACATCGAGGAGCACCACATCCCCACCCACGGTGATCGTCGCATCGCTCGTCCCGGCGATCGGATCCTGACCGGAAGGCACCACTACCACAGCGCCCGAGCCCCCGGTTTGCGGCGTGAGACCCCGCTCCTGCACGAGGATCCTGTTGATCATTACGCTGTCTGCTTCGGAGATAAAGAGGCCGCCGTCCGTCGCCGTCGCGCTGAGCATCGTGACGCTCGTCCGCAGCGGATTGGCCGAGGAGCCCACCGCGCCGTAGTGAGCGGCCGGCTGGAAGGTGACGTCGAGATTCGGGCCTGCAAATTTGTCCGCGACCAAATTCAACTGCAGCGCCGTGATGTTCGGAGCAGCGCCGGCCGTCCCGAGGATCGAGCCACCCCTCGACGTCAGTATCACCGTGCCGTTACCGGCATTGAAGGTGCCGATCGTCATCGGCGCATTCACCGTCGATGGGTTGACCCCGCCGGCAGATCCATTCGTGTGATCCGCATCCGTGATCACAAAGGAGCCGACGAAATCCGTCGCCGGTGCGCTGGGCAGCGCGACATTTGCGTTGATCGTCCCGGCCGCCACTTCCAGCGCTCCATTCCCCTGATCGAGCGCTTCACCCACCGTGGCATTCGCTCCAGTCACGACGAAATTCAGCGTGCCGGCCGTGAGGTCGTCGCCGCTGGCCATCGATCCTGCCACGGGCGCCGCGTCGCC
>Ga0105048_10007945_pt1 | contig 17000 bp, 13 predicted proteins | sample MAT05_FD_78382 | JGI IMG/M metagenome (GOLD analysis project Ga0105048, IMG submission 78382) | Freshwater microbial communities from Lake Fryxell liftoff mats and glacier meltwater in Antarctica - MAT-05 | ecosystem: Environmental > Aquatic > Freshwater > Ice > Liftoff microbial mat | place...
CCTGGTCGGTGCGCTCGAAGCCTTGGGAGAAATACAGATCGCGCGCGCTCTGCGCCAAAAACGCCGAGTGGGTGACGTACAGCACTTCGCCCGCGGCCTGCTTGAGCTTCTCCAAGGTCAGCGCGGTCTTACCGCTGCCCGCACTGCCGACCACGATCAACGGTGCTGCCTGCTGATACACCGCCTGCTGCGCCTCATCAAACGAGATCGGCTTGCCCAACAAATGAATTGCCCCGCGCTCGGGATGCAGATAGCGCAGCGGCAGCGCGGACGCCTGCGCTTGCGCCAGATCGGCATCGGCGATCTTCGCCTCGTCGATATTGGCCGCATCGATCTGCGCCCCACGCAGAAAGCGTGACTTCGCATAGTCGTGCTTGCGGATCACCTCCAACATCAGCGCCGCCGTTCCGCCCGCACTGCTCACCAAGGTAAACAGCAAGCGATCCGCATCATTGAGCCGCGCCCGTTAAAACACCCCAGCGCCCGGCCCCACCAGCTTGTTCACCTGCGCCGCACGGAAGTCGCCCGCAGCGATGGCGGCAGTGACCTTCTTGTATTGGCTGACAACACCGGTGAGATCGAGGCCGATGTATTCGAGGATGCGCATGGGGGATTCCTGTTGCGTCCGTTACGGATGAACCGGTCGGTGCCAGCACGGCTCCCAGACCACTCGGACTAGCTCAAGGATGGGAGAGAGCAAGCGGCAAGGCAAGGCCGCACGCATGCTCGCCTGCGTCCCGACCGAGACCAAGCAGCCTGCTCATGTATTCGCCAGCACCCACGGCAAACTTCGGCTCATCACTGCCTCAAAGCGCGTTTACCCTTTCCTCTTGCCTTCCAGCCCCGAGCCATTCGCGCTCGCGGGCCGTCATCACATTGAGCCTTCTCGTGCCCAACTCTTCTGCTCCGCCTTCCCGCCGTCCGCGCAAGACAGCCAAGGCAAATCCGCCTCCGACCAAGCTCAACCGACTGCTGCCACAGCAGCATCTGGATCCACGTGATGGGCAGGTCGGCCTGCGCCAGCAGTTCGGTCCGCTGCAGAACTTCACCCGGCTCCGAGCGCTTACTGATCGTCTGTCCTACTTCGCTGAAAGCGCAGTGGGCGCACGAGCTGGCTCGCTTTGCCGGTCGCCAAGCGTTGCTCATCGAGGGTAACGCCAGCGAACGCGCTCGCCGGTATGCCGCGCCGGCCGCGATCAAGATTGCAAGTTACGACAGCCTGACCCGCGACATCGACTACGCCAGTGCTTGGCAGCCGGACGTGTTGATCGTCGACGAGGCGCAACGGGTGAAGAATTGGGACACCTTGGCAGCGCGCGCTTTGAAGCGCCTGCCCAGCCGCTTCGCCATCGTGCTGACCGGCACACCGATGGAGAATAAGCTGGAGGAGTTGCTGTCCGTCGTGCAGCTGCTCGACCGCCATCGCATGGGACCCACCTGGCAGTTCTTGCACAATCACCAGCTGCGCGACGAGTCCGGGCGCACCGTCGGCTATCGCGATCTGGACCGCGTCGACGAAACGCTCGCGCCAATCCTGCTGCGCCGGCGCAAACGCGAAGTGCTGCAGCAACTGCCTGCACGCAGCGATGAGCGCCTGTTGGTCGAACTGAGCCCGCTGCAGCGGCAGCTGCACGACGTGAATCGAGACCTGGTGGCCAAGATCGTACAGCGCGGGAGGCGCACCAAACAGTTGTCCGAAGGCGACCGCAAGCGGCTGCAGGCCGCCCTGCAAAAGATGCGCATGGCCTGCACCAGCAGCTACTTGCTGGATCCGAAGACCAACAAGGGCAGCAAAATCCCCGAATTGCTGGCGTGGCTGCAGCCGCACTTGGAAGACGCTGAAGCCAAGTGCGTCATCTTCAGCGCCCGGATAGGCACCCACGAGTTGATCGCTGCCGAGCTCGAATCCTTAGGGATTGGTTCTGTCCAATTCGTGGTGCCGAGCCGCCATCCACGCCGTCGCCAGCAAGCATCGACCAAGCCCACGGCCCCAGCGACCCTCCGAGCGCGCCAAGCGACCTCGCGAGCTTCCCCACCGCAGCCCTACTGCCACTTCTGCAAGCGGCCGGCCGCTGGTTCACCCAACTCGCCGCCCATGCCAACAATGGCCAACCGATCGCCCACGTAGAGTCCGACCCGCACACCGGCCAACCCAGCCTGCGTTTGCCGCTTCCGCCCGCCGATCTGCTGCGGCAGTTTGCCGATGCGTTGGACGCGATGGGCAAACGGGGCGACGGTTAGATTTTTTCGAAAACGCCTTGGCAGACCGCATTGCTCGTCCATTCGGACCCGTTGGCCGGGTGCCCCAAGCGTTGCTGGTGCTTGGTCAGGATCGTTATGGGGACCCTCGTGATCGCTGCCGCGGCCAGCGCGGAATCAGAGATGGACCCATCCGCAGCTGGCGGGATGTCAGGCCAGTGCGTCGAGCGCCTGCCGCCACAGTCGTTCGCTGGCGGCAGCGACGACTTGGCCGCAGGACTGCAGCCCCAGCGGCTCGCCGCGCCAATCGCTGATCCTGCCGCCAGCACCCTCCACTACCGGCACTAGCGCCATGAAGTCATAGGGCTGCAGGCCAGCCTCGACGACCAGGTCGCAATATCCGGAAGCCAGTTGGCCATAGCTGTAACAGTCGCCGCCATAGCGGCGCAGGGCGGCACGGCGGCTAAGGGCGTCATATTGCTTCCATTCCTGCGCCGTGAAAGCGTCAGGGGAAGTCGTGTAAATGCGCGCGACTTCGATGGCCTGGCAAGCGCTGGTCTGGCAGGCAACCGCGTTGAACAGGCTGCCGGAACCCGCCAAGCCCAGCCAGCGTTCGCCGCTGGCGGGAATGTCGATCAGCCCGAGTAGCGGCTGCGCTCCGTGCAGCAGGGCAATCAGCGTGCCGAACAGGGGGTGGCCGCTGATGAAGCTTTTGGTGCCATCGATCGGATCCAATATCCAGGTGAATTCAGAACCCCGGGTGTGGCCGTACTCCTCGCCGAGGATTCCGTGCCCCGGGAAGGACTCGCCAAGCATCCGGCGCAACTCCGATTCGATGGCACGATCGGCCACTGTGACCGGGCTGTGGTCGGCCTTGTGCTCGACCGCCAGCGCCTGGCGAAAATAGCGCAGGGCGATCGGACGGGCGGCATCGGCGAGTTGTTCGGCGAACAGCCGCGCTTGTTGCAGGAAACTGGGATCGGACAGGCTCACGCGCGCTTCCCGGCAAGACCAAAACGGGTGCCTGAAGTATAGTCAGCAGAGGGGTCTGCAGTGCAGGGCAGTGCGCAGTTCGGGGGGGGGCGGATGGCAGAGCTGGAATTGCTGGAGCGCATAGCCGGGCTGCCATGCTGGTCGGCTGCTGTCGATATTTCGCCCTTGCCCGGCGGCATGACCAACCGCAATTTTCTGGTCGTTGATCGCCGCAAGCAGCGTTTCGTGGTGCGCGTCGGCCGCGACCTGCCCGAACACGGGGTGATGCGCTTCAACGAGTTGTCGGCGGCGCGCGCGGCCCATGCGGCCGGGATATCGCCGGAAGTGATCTATTCGGCCGAGGCAATGCTGGTCAGCCGATACATAGATGGTCGCACCTTCACAGCAGGGGACGTGCGCGAGCCGGGCAACCTGGCGCGCATCGTCGATCTGGTGCGCCGATGCCATCAGGATGTTCCGCGTTTCCTGCGCGGGCCGTCGCTGATCTTCTGGGTCTTCCAGGTGATCAGGAACTACCTGGGCTTGCTGCGCGAGCCGGGCAAGAATCCGCTTGGCTTGGACCTGTCCGGACTGGCTGCAAGGGCCGCCTCGCTGGAGTTGATGCTGGGACCGGTGAATATTGTTTTCGGGCACAACGACCTGCTGGCCGCCAATCTGATCGACGATGGCGAGCGCCTGTGGCTGATCGACTGGGACTACGCCGGATTCAACAGCCCACTGTTCGACCTGGCCAACCTGTCCTCAAACAACGCCTTTTCGCCGGCGCTGGAGCAGCAGTTGTTGGACACTTATTTCTGCGGCGCGGTCGATGCCGCTTGCCGGCGCCGCTTCATCACCATGAAATGCGCCTCGCTGTTGCGTGAGCTGCTCTGGGCGGCGGCATCGCAGGTCAGTTCGAAGATCGAGTTCAACTACGCCAGCTACGCAGCCGACTATCTCGCGCGCTTCGAGCGGATCTGCCAGGAAACCAATGCAGATGGATGATTTCCCAAGCCATGCCCGCGCCGTGATCATCGGCGGCGGCATCGTCGGCTGTTCGACCGCCTACCACCTGGGCAAGCTCGGCTGGCGCGACACGATACTGCTCGAGCGGCACAAGCTCAGCTCGGGTTCGACCTTCCATGCCGCCGGACTGGTCGGCCAGCTGCGCAGCAGCGCCAACATCACGCAACTGCTCGGCCACTCCGTGGCGCTTTACAACACGCTGGAAGCAGAAACCGGCCTGGCCACCGGCTGGAAAATGAATGGTGGGCTGCGCCTGGCCTGCAATGCCGCGCGCTGGATCGAACTCAAGCGGCAAGCGACCACGGCGCGATCGTTCGGCTTGGAGATGCAGTTGCTGTCGCCGCGCGAGGCGCGCGAGCTGTGGCCGTTGATGGATATTTCCGATCTGGTCGGCGCGGCCTTCCTGCCCACCGATGGCCAGGTCAGTCCCGCCGACATTACCCAATCCCTGGCCAAGGGTGCGCGCATGCAGGGCGTGCGCATTATTGAGGACTGCACGGTGCTCGGCATCGAGATCAGGCGCGGGCGGGTGGCCGCCGTGCTGAGCGAACACGGTCGCATCGAATGCGAGGTTGTGGTCAATTGCGCTGGCCAATGGGCGCGCGAAGTCGGACAGATGGCCGGCGTCAACGTGCCACTGGTTTCCGTGCAGCACCAGTATCTGATTACCGAAGCCATCCCGGGCATCACGCGCGATTTACCGACCCTGCGCGACCCCGACCGGCTGACCTACTACAAGGAAGAGGTCGGCGGTCTGGTGATGGGCGGCTACGAACCAAATCCCATTCCCTGGGCGGTGGCCGGCTTTCCGGAGAAATTCAACTACCAGTTGCTGCAGCCGGATTGGGAACATTTTCAGCCGATCGTGGAGCTGGCGATGGCGCGGGTGCCGGCGTTGCAGAGTGCCGGGATCAAGGAATTGCTCAATGGGCCGGAGAGTTTCACGCCCGACGGCAATTTCATCCTTGGCGCTGCGCCCGGCATCAGTGGGTTCTACGTAGGCGCCGGATTCAACGCCTTCGGCATCGCTTCCGGCGGTGGCGCTGGCAAGGTCTTAGCGGAATGGATCGTCGGTGGCGAGGCACCGTTCGACGTCTGGGCCGTGGATATCCGCCGCTTCGGCCCGGCCCATGTCGATGTCGACTGGGTACGCAAGCGCACCTTGGAGCTGTACGCCAAGCATTACACGATCGCCTGGCCGAGCGAGGAGCACCATAGCGGTCGGCCACTGCGAAGGTCACCGCTATACGATCGGTTGCTGGCGCAGGGTGCCGTGTTCGGCGAGAAGATGGGCTGGGAACGACCGAACTGGTTTGCCGGCGCCGAAGAAACGGCGCGCGACGAATACAGTTTCGAGCGACCGAACTGGTTTTCCGCCGTTGCGCGCGAACATAAGGCGACGCGGGAAAAAGTCGCACTGTTCGACCAGACCTCCTTTGCCAAATTCCAGATGGTCGGTCGCGACGCCGAAGCGGCACTCAGCTGGATCTGCGCCAACGATGTCGCAAGGCCGGTGGGCAGCTTGGTGTATACGCAGATGCTCAACGCCAAGGGCGGCATCGAATGCGACCTGACCTTGGCCCGGCTGGCGGAAGATCGCTACTACATTGTCACCGGCACCGGCTTCGCCACCCATGACTTCGACTGGATCACGCGGCAGATTCCCCCGGGCCTGGATGCGCGTCTGCTCGAGGTCACCTCCAGCAACGCCGTGCTGGCGCTGATGGGCCCGCAGGCGCGCAGCGTGTTGCAGCAGGTCACCCGTGACGATGTCTCCAACGGCGGATTTGCCTTCGGCCAGGCACGCCGCCTGTGCATCGCGGGCGCGCCGGTGCTGGCTCTACGTGTGACCTATGTCGGCGAGTTGGGTTGGGAGCTGCACATCCCGACGGAATGCGCGGTCGCCGTGTATGCAGCCCTGATGGAAGCGGGCGCGGAACTGGGAATCGTCAATGCCGGCTATCGCGCCATCGAAACCCTGCGCCTGGAAAAAGGCTACCGCGCTTGGGCAGCCGACATCGGCCCCGACCACACGCCACTGGAGGCAGGTCTGGGCTGGGCGGTCAAGCTGAAGGGCGGCAAGCCTTTCCTCGGACGCGACGCCCTGCTGGCGCAGCAGCAGGTGCCGCTGAAGAAGATGCTTTGCGCTTTTTCCGTTGACGACAGCCACTGCGTGCTGCTTGGCCGGGAGACGATTTTCCGCAATGGCGAACGCGTTGGCTGGCTGACCAGTGGTGGTTTCGGCCACACCATCGGCAAGCCCATCGGCTATGGCTACGTGCGTTGCCCGCAAGGTGTCGACCGCGATTACCTGGCGTCTGGGAGCTACGAGCTGGAAGTGGCAACCGAACGGATACCGTGCACGCTGCAGTTGGTGCCCTTTTACGATCCGAAGATGCAGCGGATCAAGGCCTAGGCTCGTTCGCGGGGCATGCGGCGCGAATAGGCACCAGCAAAAAAAACGGAGCGCCGAAGCGCTCCGTTTCCTTGGTTGGCAGGGCCTTGCGCCATTACGATTAGCGGTTGATGGCGGCCTCCGCGGCGGCGATTTCCGCCTGCCGCCGGGCAATCATGTCGCCGATCGGTGGACCCTGGAAGCGTCGTTTCTCGAAAGCGAACCAGACGATCGCGGTCAGGACCAGGAAGCCGATGGTGATTTTCAGCGCCATGTCGTTTGGCGGCTGCACGCCGATCACAAAGATCAGCACCATGGCGATGATCGACAGCAAGGCGAACAGCTTGAACACGGCCGGGCCGAGGTCCCAGGGACCCATGGTCGGCCACTTGGAGGTGCCATGCGTGAACAGTCCCAGCGCGATCGGGATTACGAACGAGAAGAACAGGAAGATCACCGTGCAGGAAACGACGATGGTGTACACCGGCGTCACGCCGCTGGCCTCGACCGCCTTGGCGCCCCAGACGAACAGCACCGACAGGATGGCGCCGGCCCAGATCGCGTGCACCGGCGTACGGTACTTCTTCGACACCAACGCCAGGGACTTCGAGAACGGCAGGCCGCCGTCGCGCGAGAAGGCGAACATCATGCGCGAGATCGAGGTCACCGTGGCCAGGCCGCAGAGCCATTGCGCGATGACGATGGCCGCATACAGCACGGTCTTGAGGGTCGTGGGAACCTGGGTATCCATTGCCCAGAAGAACACGTTCCAGCCCTGCTTGGCCGCGTCGTCCATGTTCGGCAGCACTAGGATGAAGGCGCACAGCATGATGTAGCCGAACAGCGCGGACCACCACACCGAGCTGACGATGCCGCGTGGCACCGAGAGGGCGGCCTTCTTGGTTTCTTCCGCCGTGTGCGCGGACGCGTCGTAACCAGTGATCGTGTAGATCGGCAGCAGCAGTCCGAGCGCGAACACCCATCCGGCAGACACCGGTGGCCAGACGTTGGCGCCGGCCTCGCCCGAGTAATTGGAGAAGGTGAACAGCCGGCCGAACTCATAGCTCGGCGCGTAGGCCAGACAGGTGATGGTGAGTCCAAGCGCGGTGGCGAAGATCAGGTAACCGGAAAAATCGGTCAATTTCGCCGTCAACCTGATTCCGAAATGGTTTACCAGGGCCATCGCACCGGTGATGATCGTCAGGAAGATGACCAGCGTGGTCATCGAATCGGCGATGCCGAACCGCGCGCCGAAAGCGCCCAGGAAGAAGTAGTAAGTGCCGACGTTGATGGCCCCCAATACCGTGACCAGGCCGAGCAGATTGAACCAGGCCGTCAGCCAGCCGGTGAAGCGGTTGCCCAAGATCGAGCCCCAGTGATAGAGGCCACCTGCGGTGGGATAGGCCGATGCGATCTGCGCCATGGCGATGGCGAACACGCCGGAGATCAGACAGCCCAGCGGCCAGCCAATGCCAATCGCCGCGCCACCGGCACCGGAGGTCGCCTGGGCCAGCGAATTGATGCCGCCCGAAAGGATGCAAATGATGGAAAAGGAGATCGCAAAGTTGGAAAAGCCACCCATGCTGCGCGCCAGTTCCTGGGCATAGCCCATGCTGTGCAATTGCTTTGTGTCTTCGTCATGCGCCGCCCCGGCGCCAGGTTTTGCTGCATTCATTGCGTTCCCCTTGAAAGGTTGAGCCGCCGGTAACTCCCCATTGCCGCGATCACTACTGCCTTGAAAATAAAATTGAACTACCAGACGCGCCCCTGCGAGGCGGCGGAAAGAATGGCTGACGCGCCGGCGAGATCGAGCAACACCGGATTGCCGGCAGCCGAAGGATCGACGATCGCCATCCCGGCGATCAGCTCGGCTTGGCTGTCATCAACGCCCAGTTCACCCAGCGTGTGCGGCACGCCGATATCAGCGCGCAACTTCAGTACGAAGGCGAGGAAGCTGTCGAAGCCCGGATTCGGCAAACCCATGTACGCCGCCAGCCGGGTGATGCGTTCGTCGATGGCCGCGCGGTTGAAGCTGAGCACGTAAGGCATGAAAGTGGCATTGGTCATACCGTGGTGGGTGTCGTACACGGCGCCGACCGGATGCGAGAGCGCATGCATGCCGCCTAGTCCTTTCTGGAACGCGGTGGCGCCCATTGCCGCCGCGGCCATCATGTCGGCGCGGGCATCAAGGTCGGCGGGGACCTGCACGGCGCGGCGCAGGGACTTGGCAACCAGGCGCATGCCCTCGACCGCGATGCCGTCGGCCATCGGATGGAAGCCGGGCGCGCAGTAGGCTTCTAGGCAATGTGAGAAGGCATCCATGCCCGTTCCGGCAGTAATTTTCGCCGGCATGCCGACGGTCAGCTCGGGATCACAGATGACCACCTTCGGCAGCATCTTCGGATGGAAGATGATGCGCTTGGTGTGCGTGCGCTCATCGGTGAGCACGCCGGCGCGACCGACTTCGGAACCGGTGCCGGCGGTGGTCGGCACCGCGATTACCGGGGCGATGCCATCGGCATCGGCGCGCGTCCACCAGTCGCCGATGTCCTCGAAATCCCAGACCGGTCGCGACTGCCCACTCATGAAAGCGATCAGCTTGCCCATGTCCAAGCCGCTGCCGCCGCCGAAGGCGACCACGCCGTCGTGCCCGCCAGCGCGATAGGCCTGCAGTCCGTGCAGCAGATTGGCCTCGATCGGATTCGGCTTCAGGTCGCCGAACAAGGCCGCGCCGAGACCGGCAGCGAGCAACGAGTCCAGCGCCGCCGTGGTGATCGGCGCCCGGGCCAGACCGCTGTCGGTGACCAGCAAGGGGCGCGTGATGCCTTGGCTGCGGCAAACCTCGGCCAGTTCCTTGATGCGGCCGGCGCCGAACTTGATGGCAGTCGGGTAGTTCCAGTTGGCGGTCGGGCTCATGCTCAGATCTCGTGTCGCAGGTGGAAGGATTTCGGTCGGGTCAGCGTTTCATAGCCGATCCGCGACAACGTAGCGCCGCGACCGGTGTTCTTGACACCCGTCCAAGCCAGCGCGGGATCGAGCGCGTCGCAGCGATTCATGAACACCGTTCCGGTTTCGATTTCATCGCCGATACGCTCGGCGGCCTGCAGATCGGACGTCCAGATCGACGCGGTTAGCCCGAACTCGCTGTCGTTCATCAGCCCGATTGCCTGCTCGTCACTGTCAACGGCCATGATCCCGACCACCGGCCCAAAGCTCTCGTCGCGCATCACCGACATCTGATGGTTGACCTCGACCAGCACCTGCGGCGCCAAGTAGGCCGTGCCCGGTGCATCGGCGGGAAAATCCGCCGGGTCGATCAGGGCCTTGGCACCCATCGCAACGGCTTCGGCGATTTGCCGGCGGACGAATTCGGCCGCCGCCGGCTTGATCATCGGTCCGAGGGTGGTTGCCTGATCGAGTGGATTACCCAGCACGTACTGCCGGGTCAATGCCACGAAGCGCTCGACGAAGCCGGGATAAATGCGGCGGTCGACGTAAATGCGTTCGATGCCGCAACAACTCTGCCCGGAGTTGAAGAAACTGCCATCGACGAGGTTCTCCACCGCGTGAGCGATATCGGCGTCGGCGCGCACATACGCCGGGTCTTTGCCACCGAGCTCGAGGCCAAGGCCGAGAAACTTCCCCACCGCCGCGCTCTCCATGGCCCTGCCGCCACTGACCGAGCCGGTGAAATTGACTTGGTGCACGCGCCCAGAGCCGATGATTTGCGCGGTCTGCTCATGATCGAGCACGATGTTCTGGAACAGCCCGGACGGCAGTTTTGCGCGGCAAAACGCCTCAGCGAAACGTTCGCCGACCAGCAGCGTTTGCGTGGCGTGCTTGAGGATGACGCTATTGCCGGCCATGAGTGCCGGGATGATCGAGTTGACCGCGGTCAAGTAGGGATAATTCCACGGTGCGATGACCAGCACGGTACCCAGCGGCTCGCGTTTTACCTGTCGCTTGAAGCCGGCTTTTGGGCCGGGATCGACCGGCGCCAGCGCTTCCGCCGCGATGGCGATCATGTAGCGCGCACGCTCTTCGAAACCGCGCAATTCTCCGGCGCCATAGCGCACCGGGCGGCCCATCTGCCAGGCCAGCTCGGGCACGATTTCGTCGCGCATGGCGACCATCGCATCTACCGCCGCCGTACAAAAAGCAGCTCGCTCGGCCAGCGGCCGGCGTTTCCATTCCAACTGCGCTTGGTTCGCGGCAGCCAGCGCTCGCTCGATGTCCGCTGGCTCGGCAGCCTGCCGCTCTGCGTAGACCAGTCCGTCAACGGGGGAAACCAGCTTGATCTGTCGGCTCATGTCGTTCTCAGCACCGTTCAAAGCCGCGCCGGAGTTCCCAATCGGTGACCCGACGATCGTATTCCATCTGTTCCCAGTCGGCGGTATGTGCGTAGTGCTCGATCACTTCGTCGCCGAAGGCCTGGCGCAACATCTTCGAGGCCCTCATCGCAGCCGTGGCATCGCGCAGGGTCTTCGCCACTTCCGGCAGTTCCTCGCCATGATACGCATCGCCTTCGAAGGGCTTGGCCAGTTCCAGCTTTTCGTCGATGCCGGCCAGACCGGCGGCGATCAATGCCGCGAACGCGAGATAGGGATTCAGGTCGGCACCGCCGATCCGGCATTCGATGCGGATGCCGTTGCCGCCTTCGGCGCACAGCCTGAAACCGGCGGTGCGGTTGTCGCGACTCCAGATTGCCCGGGTCGGTGCGAAGGTGCCGACCATGAAGCGCTTGTAGGAATTGATGTACGGCGCCAGCAAGCAGGTGATGTCGGGTGCGTACTTCAATTGCCCGGCGACCCAGTGGCGCATCAACGCCGACATGGTGAACTCCGCTTTCGGGTCGTAAAACAGCGCCTTGCTGCCATCGGTGCTCCACAGGGAATTGTGGATATGGCTACTCGAGCCGGCCAGGTCGTTGCGCCACTTGGCCATGAAGGTGATCGCCTTGCCCTGCAGCAATGCGATCTCCTTGCAGGCATGCTTGATGATGACGTGACGGTCGGCCATCTCCAGCGCCTCGCAATAGCGCACGTTGATCTCTTCCTGGCCCGGACCCCATTCGCCCTTGGAGTTTTCCACCGGCACACCGGCTGCCTGCAGATGCTTGCGGATCGCGCGCATCACCGGCTCCTCGCGCGTGGTCTGCAGGATGTTGTAGTCCTCGATGTAATAGCCAGCGGTTTTTGGCTTTTGATAATTCTTCTCGTGGATCGCCTCGTAGCTTTCATTGAACAGGTAGAACTCCAGCTCGGAGGCGAACATGCCGGTGTAGCCGCGCTCGCTGAGCCGCGCGACCTGCCTCTTGAGAATGCCGCGTGGACTGTGCGGCAGGTCGTGGTGGTGGTGATCCTGCACGTCGCACAGGACCAGCGCGGTGCCTTCGAGCCAAGGCACACGACGCATGCTCTTCAGATCCGGCACCAGTACGAAATCACCGTAACCCTTGGACCAGCTGGCAGCGGCATAACCCGGCACCGGCTCCATGTCGATGTCATTGGCCAGCAGATAGTTGCAGCAGTGCGTTTCCTGATGGCCGCTGTCGAGGAAAAACTCGGCCTGGAAACGCTTGCCGATCAGCCGACCCTGCATGTCGACCATGCAGGCGAGCACGGTGTCGATCTCGCCGCCGGCGACGGCGTTCCTGAGTTGCTCGAGGCTGAGATTTGGCTCGGTCATCTACGGCGTCCTGTTCGGGAGAGAGTGCTTGCGGTGGGCGGTACCGGCGGCGTGCCTCGGTTCATCCGGGCGGCTCTGCTTGCGCCAGCGTGGGCGCAATCGCCGCGGCCAGTCGTCGCGCCCAACTCGCCTGACCGGCCTCGTCGGCAAGCAAGTCGTTGCGCACCTCGATCATCGCGCCACGCAGTCCGCGGGCTTGGCCATGGCGTTCCAGACTGTGGAACACGCCATCCTGAGGACCATAGGGCAAGTTATCGCCGATGCACAGCGCAGCCTCGCTGGACAACGCCTGCAGCAGCACCTCAGCGAGCTCGCGGTCGGCATGCGAGATCACGCCGGCATGCCAGGGACGCTCGATGCCGTGGTAGCGCGGCGTGAAAGAGTGGATGGAGATCACGGCGGCGGCCACACCACAGCGCAGGCGCTCGTCGATCAGAGCATCGAGTTCGGCATGGAACGGCTCGTAGATCCGCTGCCTCCGATACCCGCACTCGCTCGCTGAGACGGCAGCGTTGCCGGGTATGGCGATGTCCTCACTGCTGCGCACGATCGAATCTGCAGCATCGACGGGCCGGTTGAGGTCAAGCAACAAGCGCGAGTAAGTCGCGTGCACCAGCGGGGCGTCGAGCAGCCGAGCCAGATTCTGGGCCAGGCCGAGTGCGCCGATATCCCAGGCAATGTGGCGAAGCAGATCACTCGCATCTAGCCCGAGTCCGTCATACCCGGAGGGGATGAAATTGCTGGCGTGTTCGCAAATCAACAGCACGCTGCCGCGGCCCGCTCGGTTGTACACCGCGAACGGCGGGTCGCACAGGGCATCGACGATGGCGGCGGCGGAGGTTGTAATAATTATTACAGGCGTGTTAGATGGTGGTTATCGTGTTAAATCTCTAACTTTCCATCCAGCTTGTCAAGCAGGGTGTGACCGGATTAGCCATGGCCCAGACCATCGTCGAAAGGCTGCGCGACAGACTTGAGGATTTTTCCGCCACCGAGCGCCGCGTGGCGCATCAACTGCTCGCCGAATACCCCGTCTCCGGCCTGCAGAGCGCAACCGACCTAGCCCGCGCCGTAGGGGTCAGCCCCCCAACCGTGCTGCGCTTGGTCGGGCGCCTGGGTTTTGCTTCCTATCTGGGCTTCCAGCGCGAGCTGCGCGGAGAACTGTCGGCGCAGTTGAGTTCGCCGCTGGCCAAGCAACCGGCCGGTGGGAAGGCTGGACGCCGCAAGCCGGTGCAGTCCGACTTTGCCGAGGCGGTGTTGCGCAACCTGCAGGAGACGTTCGCCAACCTGCCCAAGGGCGAATTCGACGGCGTGGTGCAACTGCTGTCGGACCAGCGCCTGCGCATCCACCTGATCGGCGGTCGCTTCACCGATGCACTGGCCCTTTACCTGTCGGTACAACTGCGCATCCTGCGCCCGGGTGTGAGCCATCTGCAGGAACAGGAGTCCAACTGGCGCGACCAGCTTCTCGATATGGGCAAACGCGACGTCCTGCTGATATTCGACATCCGCCGCTATCAGCCAAGCTTGCAGCGGCTCGCCCAGGCTGCGGCGGCGCGTCAGGTGCGGATCATCCTGCTCACCGATCAATGGCTATCGCCGATCATGCGCATGGCCACGCACGTGCTTTCCGCGCGCGTAGCGGTGCCTTCGGTATGGGACTCGAGCACTGCCCTGATGGCCGTGTCCGAGTCGCTGCTGGCGGAGGTCAGTCGTCAGGGCTGGGAGAAGAGCCGGCGCCGATTCGAGGAACTCGAGGACATGCGTAGTCGGCTGGATGCAGGTGCAACATGAGCCGACACGCTTTGCTGGCTGCATTGGTTTGCCCGGCGCTGGTCGATTGATGATTCGGACTAGCATTCTGTCGGACTCAGCAAGCGAGAGTCGCGCCACGACTGCGCCAGTCGATAGCAGCGCGCCCGTCAACCTGCCCGCGATGGCGAAGCCCGCTGCTCCAGCGATGGTTGCCTCCGTATCGTCCGCAGCAGACGCAGCCAAACCCGTTAACAGCGCGGCGGCTGTGCCGCCTTCCGCACCGCCGCCAGCAGCCATCGACCAAGCCGACCCTCGGACCGCGTGACCCGCACTACGCTGCGGCGCTTCGGCCCCAGCGCAACCTTGACCGCATTGGCTAGAAATGTCCCCGTCATACTCGCTTCGGCACACAGGCTCCGCTGGTCCGTTGCGTCGAGCAACACCCGTGCAGTGACAGACCACGCTCTGTGCAATAGGATTGCGTTCGGCGCGGGGAAGAAATTCGGCTTCATGCCGTGTGATCCGCCGGCTTCGGCCCGCAGATCCTATACCTCCCGCCAGCAACTCTTCTGACGCCCCCTACTCTTTGATCAGGGGGCGTTTTTTGTTGTGGACCACGCCCTCGCGTCCGTCCTCGATGGCATCAAGATCGTCGATCTCGACGACCTTGTCCCACGGAGGGCATCATCGCCTTCATTTCGTGGTGACGCTTCAGCAAGTTTGGCGGCGAGCACGGCCTCTGGCAGATTGAGCGGAAGCACAATCACCTGATGCAGACCCAGTTGCTCGATGGATTGTTTTCGCGAAAACTCCATCGCCACAAGGGTTGGCAGGTAGAGCGGAATGCCAGAATCAAGCGCGTAGCGAAAGTACTCTCTGGCAACGCGATGTTGCGTTCGCTCTAGGCTCGCAAGGGTGATGAGAAACGACGTATCGAGCAAGCACCCCTGCGCCATGGATCAGTTTCCGCGTTGCTCGCGAACCCAAGCGGCAGGCTCTTTTACATCAGTCCATGCCCTTTTTCCCTGCTGGACAAAAGCCTCGAAGGCTGCAGGGTCAAAGCTGGGCCGGTAAGACGAGAACTCGAATCGACAAGATGCAGACTTTCCTGCGCTCTCAGACGTTCTGTATCTGCCCAAACACCGAGAGACGACGACAGACCCGAGGCCTGAAGGATCAAGGAACCATCGATGATGCTGACCGGCAATTGGAGTGCATCGACCTCGCGGCGTGAGCCAGCCAAGAATTTTGCAACCTCATCAGAGAACTGCCTGAGAAGCCCAAGCGGAACCGCAGCCGGCGACACGTCTTCGTCGCCGATCCTGTCGGAAAGCACAAACTGGATCGAGCCTTGCACGGTCATTGCCTGAGTTTAGGTGTGAGTGCTCGAATACGGCAGATGCGTCTCAAAGCCTGAAACTGCAAGAGGTGGGACGACCTTACGCGGTAGTTGTAGCCCGCACAAAAAAGCCCCGCATTTCTGCGGGGCTTTCGTTGTAACAACTCCGAATCCTTTCGGAGCCACGGGGACCGTTGCCGGGCCCCGTTTTTGGTTGATCGATAGTTCGATCTTGTTCCAGCAGTCGCGTTGAGCGATCTTAGAAATCCATACCGCCCATGCCGCCCATGCCACCGCCGCCGCCGTGACCGTGGTCACCGCCGGCTGCGTCTTTCTTGGGGGCTTCGGCCACCATGGCTTCGGTGGTGATCATCAGGCCAGCGATGGAGGCTGCGTTCTGCAGTGCCATGCGGGTGACCTTGGTTGGGTCGAGGATGCCCATGGCGATCATGTCGCCGAACTCGCCGGTCTGCGCGTTGTAGCCGAAGTCACCCGTGCCGGCGGCGACGCGGTTCAACACGACCGAGGACTCTTCGCCGCAGTTATTGACGATCTCGCGCAGCGGGGCTTCCATGGCCCGCATGGCGATGGCGATGCCGTGGTTCTGGTCTTCATTGGCACCTTTCAGGCCTTTGATCGCCGACACCGCACGGATCAGGGCAACGCCGCCACCCGGGACCACGCCTTCTTCCACCGCCGCACGGGTCGCGTGCAGGGCGTCTTCAACGCGGGCCTTCTTCTCTTTCATTTCGACTTCGGTCGAGGCGCCGACCTTGATCACCGCAACGCCGCCGGCCAGCTTGGCCACGCGCTCTTGCAGCTTCTCTTTGTCGTAATCCGACGAGGTGTCTTCGATCTGCGCTTTGATCTGCTTGATGCGCGCCTGGATGGCTTCCGAGTCACCGGCGCCGTCGATCAGGGTGCTGTTCTCTTTCGAGACCTGGATCTTCTTGGCGCGGCCCAGATCCTTGATCGTGGCCTTCTCCAGCGACAGGCCAACTTCCTCGGAAATCACGGTGCCACCGGTCAGGATGGCCATGTCTTCCAACATCGCCTTGCGACGGTCACCGAAGCCCGGCGCTTTGACGGCGCAGACTTTGACGATGCCGCGGATGGTGTTGACGACCAGGGTCGCCAGCGCTTCGCCTTCGACTTCTTCAGCCACGATCAACAGCGGCTTGCCCGCCTTGGCGACGGCTTCCAGCACCGGCAACAGCTCGCGCACGTTGCTGATCTTCTTGTCGTGCAGGAGGATGAACGGGTCTTCCAGATCAGCCTGCATCGACTGCTGATTGTTGATGAAGTACGGCGACAGGTAACCGCGGTCGAACTGCATGCCCTCGACGACGTCGAGCTCATTGTCCAGACCCGAGCCTTCTTCAACCGTGATCACGCCTTCTTTGCCGACCTTCTTCATCGCGTTGGCGATGATGGTGCCGATCGACTCGTCCGAGTTGGCCGAGATGGTGCCGACCTGGGCGATGGCCTTGTCGTCAGCAGTCGGCTTGGACAGGTTCTTCAGCTCGGCGACGGCGGCGATGACCGCCTTGTCGATGCCGCGCTTCAGATCCATCGGGTTCATGCCGGCGGCGACCGCCTTCATGCCTTCACGGATCAGCGCTTGCG
>Ga0105048_10007947_pt1 | contig 17000 bp, 16 predicted proteins | sample MAT05_FD_78382 | JGI IMG/M metagenome (GOLD analysis project Ga0105048, IMG submission 78382) | Freshwater microbial communities from Lake Fryxell liftoff mats and glacier meltwater in Antarctica - MAT-05 | ecosystem: Environmental > Aquatic > Freshwater > Ice > Liftoff microbial mat | place...
AAACTGGGTGGCACGCTCTGAGGTACGAAGGGCGTGGTGAATCGCTAGAGTCATTTGCCACACTTCCCACGCCCATCGCTAATCGCGCTAATCGCTTTGGGCGTGCCACACGGTGGCCTGGTCTGGTAGTCTTCAGCCTGCCGCTCGCCTTATAACATTTCTGCGAGCCCATGTTGGTTGCCATCCTGGGCGGAGTAGACACGACAGCCGCCGCTATTCCCAAAAGAAAAACAGCGGACGATAGGTCCAATCGCTGATGCGGGTACGGAGATGAATTGCGCAACGCCTTGAACTCTGCCGAGCTGTTCGCCTCCGAAGTTCTCTTTCATCTACATCGAATACCATCTGTGGTTCTAAGGCAGAACGTTATTTTTCGCCTTGTAACCTTCGACGCGCGTTGGCCATAGCGGCCAGAAAAGTTCGTCCAATGTCATCGCGACGTTCTGCATACTTTCGCTTTTCGAAAACTCCGTCGTCATATAGTTTCGGATCAACGAATGTCATCGAGAGTCGTAGGGATGCCCCAGGTACCGTTGGACACTCAGCGTCCGCTTCGTTACAAACAAGGATCGCTGCAAAACCTGATTTCGGGTTCGACTTGTCTTTGTAGGATTTGGAAAATTCCATCGACTCCAAGTCTTTTCCCCACACAACGCGATAAATGGGATTGGAGGTCTTCGGATCGCCACGCTCTGCTTCTTCTCCTGTTGGCTGGATTTGAAATCCAATCTCTTGCAATGTTGCGATGGTTCGCTTGTTGAATGCGGACGGAATCGTGCCCCCAGAATGAAAACGAATGTTGTCAAATCCATAGTAGCCAGCGGCCAGATTCCCCATCGCCGCGCTCAGTATGCTCCTGCGAGAATTGCCCGTACATGTCGTCAGAACTTGTAAGTTTCCATTGTGCCGCCAATTCTGTACAATCCAATTGGAAAGCTGATCAATTTCATCAAGGTGCTCCGACTCGATCATGTCAAACGAAGTCGTGAGGAATTCCGCATAACGTCTAAGTTCAGGGGCAAGCCTAAGGCGAGTTGAAGGAGTTCCAGCCTCTAGGGCCGATGAAATCTCGCTTTCGGAAAGGCGATTGTCAATTCCCGCGAACTTCGTAAATGCGTCTTTGCGGATGAGTCCATCAAGTTCTTCCAGCGTCAATTCGCGATCTATGGCGAGTGATTTCGCCAGCACACTCTTCAATTGCAGATCGTTTGACGCAGACGAGCAATCCGAGCAACCGTATTCGTGCAAAAACCACAATGCCTTAGGGAAAATTCCGACATCGTCGGAAACCTGTATTCCAAGTAGCAGCAGAGTGAATATCTGAACCATTTGTGTCTCTCGGATAAGGATGAACACCGGAAGAACCACAAGCGATCGCTTGCCAAATCTAGGCATTGTCAGGACAAATGAGGCGTTCTAAACGCCTCCAATAGACCTAAGTGGATTTAAACCCAATATCACCCAATTGATGGAATGGCGACTGCAATCGACTTGCTGAACACTGAAACAACTATTAGATTGTTCGAATGAGCCATTTGCAACCAGTAAAAAGCAAGATAATCGTTACAGATCCCCTGCTCAAATCGAGTAATGTTCAAAACTCAATTAGGAGTGAATTGTGTCATGAAACGTTTCAGCAGGAGAATCCTTCTTGGAGGAATTGCAGTCCTTCCAATCGCTTTGCAGTGCAGTCCTGGACATGCAATTGAAACCTATGGACCCAGCAATGCGTATATCACGTTAGTTGTCACCGATCCGCTTGCTTTGCCGCTCGCTTGTAGTTGCGTAAAAGGATATGCACAGCGGAAATACGAAAAGCTGGCAGACTTTCTGCAATCGAAACTTGGCAAATCGGTTCGAGTTGTTTGGAGCGAATCTATTGAAAACGCAAAAAAGGAGCACGGTCTCGACAAGAAAACGGTCTTTATTGGAAAGGATTCTGTCGTCCGTTTCGATTCGAAAAAGTTGAAGTTGGAAGTCACGCCGTTTGCTCAACTCACCGACGTAAAAGGGAGTGTAAATCAACGCGGTGTGTTCGTTGTTCGGCGTGACAATCCGGCAGCAAGTCTTTTGGATCTCGAAGGCTATCGTGTGCTTTGGGGTCCCGAAAAATGCAATGAGAAGTCTGCTTCACCAAAATCGAAACTAAAGGAACTCGAGATTGCGATCGAAAGCGAAGACGTTTGTGATACATGTTCTGTCACTGCGCGAAAATTGGTAGAAGATTCGCAGGCAACGAAAGTAGTTGGAGTCATCAGTAGTTACGCGGAACGCTTGCTAACAGGCTGTGGGACAATAGAAAACGGCTCCCTAAAAGTTGTCGGAGAAAGCGATGAAGTTCCATTCATTAGCGTTTTCTTGACTGAACAGTTCAGTCCCGATGAGAGAAAGGCGATTTTGGAAATTCTTCTTGCAGTTCGTTCTTCAAGCGACCTTTTGGCTGCGATGGAGAGTAAGGACGGTTTCGTCGCATACGAAGAGGCAACCCATAATTGAATTGCGAATACGCACCTTCCGTCCACGTTTTCGGATACCAAATCAAGAATACACATCATCGCAAGCTTAACACACAAAGCAACTGGCACGCTAGGAGGCTAGGAGGCTAGGAGGCTAGGAGGCTGTGATTTTTTTGAATCCGAAGAAAGTACCCATCACACTCCGTGTGATGTTGCCTCAAAAACCAAAGGTTTTTGAACTGCGGAAATCACACGGAGTGTGATAGGTACTATAAAATCACAGCCTCTAGGTGAGCTACCTGAAGGCGGAAAACCAAATCTGGAGGAGAAGCTGATCCTGAAATTGGCAGGTCAAAATGGATGGAGGTACACGTGGTATCCTAGCGTTCAGATCCACTGCGGATTGCTTCTTTCCCCTTTCCAAAACAGGTCCCATATGAAGAACGAATCCATTGCAAAGCATCGCCAAGCGTTACACGATGCGTTCTTTGAAGAACGAGATCAGGAACTACTGGATTTCCTTCGATTTGAGACAGAGCCTACCGAAGAGCAAGAAAGAGACCAGATGCAAACGGCGGCAGGTATTGACGATCCAGAAGTTTTGGATGCGCTCCAACGAGTCGGAATCACGTCTGCTTCGATGACCGCGTTCATGCTTCTACCGTTAGTGCGCCTGGCTTGGGCTGATTCCAAAATACAAGACGGAGAATTTGAATTCTTACTGAAAGCGGCCACCGACGACGGGATTGCCTATGGCACGCCGGCGTATCGATTGCTGAATCGATGGTTGGAGGAAAGGCCTACCGAGAAGATAGTGGATGTCTGGTGGAAGTACGCTCAAGCCTTAGCCCACGAATTGGATGAATCAAGCTTGGCAGCTTTTCGAGAAGCCACGTTTGGTCGCGCTCGTCGTGTTGCGGAAGCGTCCGGCGGGATTCTTGGAATGGGAGAGAAGATTTCCGAAAACGAACGGCGTGTTCTAAAGGATCTTGCTCACGCGCTAACGAAGCCGCAGCATCCATAGCGTGGCTGAGCGAGGCCCTCGCTCAGGTTTGGCAGAAACAAAATCACTTACGCACAGCCCGAGCACTTGTTGGTCCATGGTATAGCCAACAATCGATCCTTGGAAATATGTTTTCCACAGACGGAGCAGCTGGAGTAATCTCCCGACTCAATGCGGCTTAATGCAATCTTGATGTCGCGAATCTCCTTATCCGTCATCAAACCAATTGCAGTTACCGTCTGCTCGTTTTCCAGCTCGACCGCCCGCTCCTCGGAGTCGGCGTTTTTCGGAGCACTCAGCGAGTTTTCAATTTCGATTGCCCGTTCTTGCAACTCTTTTAATTTTGTTTCAAGTGTGGTCTTGATAGCATCCAGGTCAAGCATGGGTCTCTCTTTTATCGAACGAGTGTTTCGATTGTTTCTTTGGCCTTCATCCCGGCGTGATATGTAGCATAAACGAAAACTGGGATCGGAAGGTCTCCAAGGTACTGTTCTACCAACGGTTTCACATCCGCCCACGCCAGTCCGCCCACGCCGGTAGCCAAAGCTGGAATCGCGAGACTAGTGATGTTTTCTGCTTCAATTTCGTGCCGCAGCCTGCGTAAACAATGGTTTACGTTGGCCAACGTCGCCTTGCCAGGCCGTGAACCATGAGCATGTTCGCCTTCCTGCGTCATCAAATTGAAGATCCGCGCACCGCCCACCCCACCCCACATCCAAATCTCACCCGGCTTCGGGTGAGACTGGTGTGCGTAATGCCTGAAGTCCTTAGCCATGGCTGGCCATTTCTCCCGCAATGCAAGTGCGAGCCCAGAGTCAAAGTGATCATTGGGGGCGACACCGTGTGCAATCGCTTGGGCGCCAGAAAGCAGAATATCTCCAGAAACTTCTAGAATCATTGGATAGCCTTAAGTTTTTTTTCGAGAGTCAAAATCCCTACAAGGTCGCAAGGTTTTCCCTACTAGAGCGAAACGCATGCCAATCGCAGAAGGAGCCGCCCCAACTCAGGAAACGATTCCCTTTTGACCAACACGCAAGACCAAGGTGTGCTGTAGGGCGCGCTGTGTGCCGAGAGTGGTCGAGTTTATGTCACAGTCCAAGGTTAAATCTTGAGCACGAGCACCGGACGAGTGGCTAGACGGACGATGCGTTCGGTCACACTCCCCAGAAGGAGTCGACTGATTCCGCTGCGACCATGAGACGGCAACACAATAAGGTCAGCTTGCAGCGCTTCTGCTCGCTCTGCGCAAACCGTTCCTGGATCGCCAACCAGCACTTCGCGAACAACACCCGCGTAACTGGAATCCTGAAACTCGCCCGCCATTAGTTTCTGAGCATAATTGATGCGAGCTTCGTCGTCGACTTCATCGATTGGAAATGTCCCTGGAACCAAAGGCGGCGGCAATACGTGTACAACGTGAATCAACGTTTTATCATCCGTCATTTCCATTGCTTTGTCGACAGCCGCATGGGAATGCTCAGAGAAGTCGTAAGGTACGAGAATTGCTTTCTTGATTGTCCAGGACATGGTGAAATTCCATTAGAAGATTGAGAGTCGTTGATTTGTGAGCGTTCCGAAAACCATCCCTATTGCGAATACCGTTCCAATTGTTGTTATCGTTTCCAAAAGTCCAGGTATGATGGGAAAAACCCTACAGTGCTTTTTGACAGCTCAATTTTCGGGTAGCGAAACTCGTCAAGAGTTTCGGACTGCTTGGCAATAACCGAAAGTCTTGACGACATTCGCACCATGGCCAACCGTAATTCTTAGCCGTAACAAAGCAGTAGACTCGCCCACGGGTTCTGTTGCTCAAGTGCGAATGGAAACAAGGAGCAGGATTCCAAGATGAACTTCCAACTGAATCGCCATTAGATTGCGTCACTCAAAACACCAAAAACGGCCTCGCGGCAATCTAGGCATCTTGCATCGAGCTGCAAGAAGGCGACGTGAACGAGCCCATTCACCGCCGCATGCAGTAGCACATCATCGCCGCGGAGTTGCCTTGCGGTTTGCTCAGCTTAGGAACGCGGGAGCAGGTGCATTGGTATCTCTCCTCGCCGTACTGGGCCCCGGGATGCTAGCAGGTCTCTCGGACGATGACCCCGCAGGTATCACTACCTATTCCGTCCTCGGAACGGATCATGGCTATCGATTGCTTTGGATCATTCCCGCTTCGACGATCCTGCTAATCTATTTCCATTTAATCGCGGTTCAGATCGGGGCAATTACTGGCAAGGGATTCGTGGCTGTGATCCGCGACCGCTGGGGGGCGCGCATGGGATACCTTGCCGTCATTGGATTGCTTATGGCGAATTTCGGAACCATTTGCGCCGAATATGCGGGTATTTCTGCAGCGGCATCCTTGGTGGGTATTCCCTCTTGGATCAGCACTCCCCTAGCAGGAGTACTGATCTCGGTGGTGGTTGTGCTCGGTTCCTTCCATCGCGTCGAAGTCATCTTACTCGTCGTTTCTTCAACGCTCGCACTCTACATTATTGACGGCGTTCTGGCTGGACCCGACTGGTCGCTTGTGTTGAAAAACTCCCTCATCCCCAACATGCCATTGAATCAAGCCGCTTGGATTGCCGTGACCGCGACCCTAGGAACGACGCTGGCTCCCTGGGGACTTGCCTTCATTCAGTCGTATGCCGTGGACAAGAAGATCAAAGTGGCCGATCTGCGATGGGAACGAGTCGATGTCATTCTTGGCTCGATCCTCACAGGTGTCATAGGCCTTTCGATTGCAGTGGCATGCGCGGCGACTCTTCATCCAGCGGGTCTTTCGATCGACGATGCACGCGATGCAGCCCTTGCCCTTCGTCCGCTTGCAGGCTCGTTTGCAACGGTTCTATTTGGTGCTGGCCTACTCGGGGCATCTCTTCTTGCAGCTGCCATCGTTCCGCTTGCGACAGCTTATTCCATTGCCGAAGGGATTGGCGCGCCGGCGTCGCTCGATCTCGATTCTCATCATTTTCAGTTTTTTTATGCGGCCTTTGTGGGACTAACGGTAGCTGCTGTTAGCGTAGTTTCCTTGCCCAATCTGCCCTTGATACCGCTGATCTACGCTAGCCAAGTAGTAAACGCCGTCCTATTGCCTTTCCACGTCGTGGCATTGCAGTTGCTTGCCAATGATCCCAAAGTGGTGGGCGACAAGAAACTCAGCTTGATTGCAACTGTGTTGGGTTGGATTGGTGTGGCGTTGATCCTTGCGTGCGTCTTCTCACTCGCTGCCAGTTGGTTTGGAACTTAATTCTTCTATGCACGTGCGCAGGGGTCTCTTCGTTTAACCGCGCGGGCAACGCCCCGCGATCGCGGCCCGTTGGGCACGCGGTTAAACCAAATCCTTCCTACTAACGTTCTTAGTCGCTTTCAAGATTCGAGCGAAGGGCCTCGCTCGTCCACAACGGGCTAGAGTCGACCTTCTTTTTTTCCATGGGTTGCGAATGTATTGGCTATAACGACAACTCCTTTCCCTTTTTCTGAAACTCAGATTGTTTCGTTGGATTTCCAAAGCGATGGGCGAAGCGTGACCTAGTCTTTCCTCAGTGACAAAAATCATCCAATGCCGTCGCAAACATTGGTCTCTTGCAGGCTTTCTCCACGGGGAGTATTTGGAAATGGAAAGTTGGGTTCATCGCAAAGAAGAAGAGTCTTATTTGGGCCAATTGGAGCAACTGCTGGTTCAGAGACTTCAATGTGGCGGAGACCAAAAGAAACCTGCCTCTCGACGTTCCGTAAAAAGAGAATCAGTCGGGTTGAACAAACTCTCCATTGAAATGAACGAAGAATTGGATCGACTCGAGAGTTTGATCTCGCAAGAACAAGCTCGATAATATGGCTAGTGTTACCTCCATGCTAAACTTGGGGGGTAGCGGAACTCGCCAAGAGTTTCGGAGGCCAGGACGAATCCACTGTGACTTAACTCTTGAAGTCGCCGTAAGCCTACGCGGCGTCCGCTACGCAAGAACCCCAACTCCTAGACTGGATACAGCACTAAGCTTGCCGCGGATCGTAGCCTTCTAGCCGTCGAACCACTCCTTGGATGTGGACGTTGTCCCCTAAACACTCTACCGTCATCCTGTGCAGTTGGCGAGCTTCGCTCATCAGCGATTTGCCAAAACCCGCAATCGGTCGAACGGCTTCCATGCCTCCCACGATCTTGGGAGCGATAAAGCAGTGGACTTGGTCGATCAATTCCTCGTCAAAAGCGTGCCCTAGCAACGTTCCTCCGCCTTCGATCAAAACATTCGTAAAGCGACGTTTGCCGAGCTCCACGAGGGTGTACTTCAAGGAACACGGCTGTTCCTTTTCTGGAACCAGTAAGACCTCGCACCCCGCATCTCGCAGTTTAAGAACTCTCGCTGGGTCAGCTTGACTAGAAGCCGCAATCATAACTGGCCCGGCCTCTATGCTTTGAACAAGTTTGGATTCCGGCGACAATCGGCAAGTTCGGTCCATGATGACTCGTGTGGCTATTCGGGCCGGACTCGATCCGGACTGCAGCCGAGTTGTCAAAAGCGGATCGTCTGCGACGGCAGTCCCGATTCCAATCAGGATTGCATCCATTCTGCTCCGTAGTTCGTGAACGACTTCTCGCGATTGCTCGTTACTGATCCACTTCGAATCTTGCCCGTGCGTGGCGATGGCACCGTCGAGTGTCATAGCCCACTTGGCTACGACCCATGGCACTCCGGTTTGCAACAGCTTGAGGTAAGGTGCGTTCAACTCCCTCGCCTGCTGTTCCATCACGCCAACATCCACTTCGATGGAATGGTCGCGAAGCTTTTGAATTCCCCGGCCAGCCACCGCCGGGAAGGGATCTAGCATTGCAATCACGACTCGCTTGGGAGGATGACGCAATATCAAATCCACACACGGTGGAGTTTTGCCAAAGTGGCTACATGGTTCAAGCGTCACATAAAGGATCGATTTGGACACGCGATTTGGATCGCAGGATTCCAGTGCCTCAACCTCCGCATGCGGACCACCAAAAAATCGATGGTAGCCGGACGAAAGCATTTCATCGTCCTCAACCAAGACGCAACCCACCATGGGATTGGGTTCAACGAGACCCTGACCGCGACCTGCGTATTCCAGTGCACGGCTCATCCAGTAGGAGTCGCGATCCGTCATTCGATGATCTCAGCTTAGGTTTTGGTTGCGTCTTGTTCCGGAACTCGCAATGAGTTCACTCAGTGTAGCACGGCACTCCGTGCCGTGATTATACCCCTAAGGTGCCGCGAGGTGTGACTCTCACACAGCCCCTACGCCGCCTTAGCTGCCAAGCTGCTCATTAATCGTCAAGAAAGTCGTTCTGAGCCACGGAATCTAAAATATTGATCAAATGATTGAGCCGGTTAGTTCTATGGTATTCAAATACAGGGGAATACGGCTGGTCTGCCGGCAGATGAAGGAATCGTTGGTCGACACCCCACTTGCTTTCCGTAATCACCGTTCCATCTGCGAGGATCGCTTGAACCAGGGCCGTATGCAGGATAGTCCTCGCTTGATCGCGATAGATCACGATGTCATTGGGCTTCGGATCGGAAACGATAACATAATGATTGTCGCAAAGAATCCGCTCTACATCGGCTCCCTTCAATAGGAATTGCCCGCCAGTAAAAACCCAGCCGTGGCAGTTGCTTGTTTTGTCAGCATCCTCCCGATGAATCATTACGCGAAGGTAGCTCTTGTAACGCTGATCGGCTGTTAAAGAGTATTCTTCGAATAGGATGTCGTTAGTCGCCAAGTGATAAAGTGGGATGTTCGCCCCCTCGTCCGTCATAGCCCAGGAGCCTTCTTCTGGCTCGACAACACCTGGCAGAATTCCTCCGATTCCTAGTACTTCAACGCAGGAACTTAGATATTGAACCCGATGGTAGGTCCAACCGGACATCGATATTGCGAGCAACACTAAGACCCATGAGTGAATATTGCGACGCAGTTTCTTCGCTGGGCCGTGAAGAGTGCATGCGCGCAATGCACAAATTGTGATGGTGCTGAAGAGAATCAAAATCGCGAGATTGGAGTAAACCTCAAAATTGCCCGAACGAAAGGACCGAGTCGCGTACATCAAGTCGATGGCGATGAACGCACTTGCGCCGAAGCACAGGACCGCGTAAAATGCCTCAATCGAAATGTGTTTTTTGGTCCCAAAACCAATCCGCCAAACGTTGCGTGCAACAAGCATTAGGCTAGCTGCTAACGTAAGTACGAATGCAGGTATTACATCTGAGTTGTTCAAAGGACTCTCGGAGCATGGTGTGTAAAATTCAACAGCCATCGATGGAACAACCGGTGACTTTCACCTAAGCAAACACACCAATATCCAAGAAGTTTCGGGACACAGCATTTTTAGTCGGGCGGCAGTCGATTAATCGCTTTTGATCGCCTTTAGAAATGAGTCATCGAAATCGACCATGCCTTGGCCTGTGCCGAAGGAAATCGACGTGGGCTTTGGCGTCAAACCGTACTTTTCGCAGAACTTGCTGACAACCGGCATAGTCTCCTTTTGAAACTTGTCGCTTGCGAATAATGCAATCGCTTCTTTGGGATCGCCGTAAAATCGTGTCTGTGTGACTACCTTCCTCATGTCGGCCAGCTCCAGTTTGGCAAATCGCGCACCGATTCCAATCAATGTCTTATCGGCCGTCGCGGGGTCCGTCATCCTCTTATTCATCGCATAGAACGTCTCGGCGATCGCAGCGGCAAACTCTTTGCCACCAGGCTTTTTAAGGGAATCGGCACCCACGACCACCATGTCGATGATCTCCTCGGGAATACTCGTGGAATCGAACAAAACTTTCGAGTCGGTCCGAGTAACCAACGTTTGCATAACAAACGGATTCCACACCATGATGGATTGAATGTCACCAGTCTTAAGTTGAAAAGCCTGTGCTGCTTTATCGGGATCCATTTGCGAAAACGGGAATTTGGCGGGTTCCTTGCCCGCTTTTTCCAAACACCGATCAAAGCAAAACTGCGATACGCTCTTTTCCAGTCCACGGGTCACTTTCCCTGCTAGCGCATCGATCGAATCGATCCCCGCGACAATGCATGCGTCTGCACCGTTGGAGGTCGATGTTGGCATGATCGCAACACTCTTTCGCGATGCAGCCGGACCGAGGATGTCGATGTTGGTGATGCAAACCGCGTCCGCTTGAGAATTGCCGTAAAGCGTGATACAGCTATCGTAGTCAACCAGCTTTAGCTCGATATCAACGTTGTACTTCTTTTCGATAGAGCCCATTTTGCCGGGCTCGCCGTCGATCAAGCCAACATCGCTGGCTACGCCAAAAATGCTCCACGAGGGATACTCACTCCAAGCCAGCACGAACTTGGGTGCGGCTCCTGGTTTTGCCTTGGAATCGGCACCAGCTCCTGCTTTTTCAGAGGTCTTTGGTTCGCATCCAACAAAAACGGCGGTGACCGCGAGCAGTGAAATCCAGCGAAGTGATTTGAATCGTTTCATCGTTATTACCTTCGTTCGAACTTGAAATAGTAGTTTCCGTAAAGCGAGGCTTTCGCTATCCAATTAAGCTTCCGGGATCTTTGCATCTCGCGTGGTAGATTCCGTCGATTCCTTTTTGGCTGAAATTCCGATGAGGGCATCGAATTCATCGTCCGCCGCACTCTTCTGTGCGTACTCCATGAATTCCGATTCGGCTTTCTTGTTATCCATGCCTGCAAGCTCACGCGAAATTCTCGCATTGGCGCTGGCTTTTTGACGCAATTCTCGCAATCGGTGCAGCTCTTCGTTCGTCCGATCATTGGAGATACCGTTCACCATGTCCGCAATTTGCTTTTCTTCGGTTGCCGAAAGGATGTCCGCAACGGCATCGTGTTTTTCCTCCTTGAGCTTGTCCAGATCTCGCATCAAGGATTGGATCTGACTCTTGTGTCCGTTGACGTTACCCATCAACTGCTTGAGGTCCGCCTCCAGTTCGGAAGCTCGCTGTTGCTTTTCCACGAGGGTACTGGTGAAGTCCTTGTAGGCCGACTGGCATTTCAGATACTCGGGGTCATTGCGAACTGCGTTCGCATCGCCGTTGTATTTATCGGCGACCTGTTTGGCGCGGGCTGCGGCGCCCGATTTGAGCTTTTCCAGTTTCTGAACGTCTTCCGTCAAGGTCGAGAGTTTGTCTTTCTTGCTCTCCTCCTGAGCGATCATCGCGCTAATCGCGTCTTTGTACTCATTGAGTCGTTTCTTCTTGTCCTGGATGATCTTGTCGAACGTGGCTGAAATGACCGTGGGGTTATTGCTCATCGAATCGGCGGCGGAATTGACCTTGCCGGTGAACAAGTACCCGATGGAACGAAAAAAACGGCCAATGGCTCTAAACATCGAAGATCTCCTGTTAGTTGTCTGAAAAATTTGGTTTAGGGGAAAAGGGGATAATTGATCGTAGCAGAACTATTGCTTTAAGCGTGCTTCGTAGTCGATGGACCCCTCTAATTCACGCATGCGGTCTTCGGTACGTTTGGCCACTCGTATGGATGCATCCAACTCGTCGCGAAGACTTCCCAAGTCGTTCTGCTGCTCCATGTTCATAATCTCTTGGTAGTGCTTTACGGCAGACTGCATGTGTTCAATGCTCACTCGAATCTCCCCCAGAATCCCCTCGCGTTGTTCCTGGACTTTCTTCTTTTCGTCGCCTGACAGTCGTTCGGCCAGGGCATGCAACTTCAGCGAATGCTCCAACTGTTCGGTGGCAGACCAGAAAAGTTGTCGAACTTGTTTTACGATTTCTTGGCTTTGGATGACGATTCCGGGTTTCTTTGCAAATTCCTCAAAATCGGTTCGGCACGTTTTCAACAACGTCAAATAATCTTTGGTTCGATAGTCGCGATCGGACCTCAATCGGAACTGGAGTTGATCCAGTTTGTCTTCCTCCGCCTGGATCGCGTTCCTTGCGTCATCACGTAAAATTTTAGCGGCAACATCATCAATCAAAAAAATCACACGCGTTGCCAGCCATCCAACGCCACCTAATGCAAGAGCAAGTCCGGCGATATTCAGAGCGGCGACACCCCCTACCGCCCATGAAATCAGCCAGGCTGAAGCGCCAGCCACCAATGGCAGAGCCACGGACGGAGCCCACAGCAATTCACTAGCGATTCTGGACCGGAAGTCTTTCAATGTTTCGTTCTCAAGTTGGAATTGGTAAATGATACTGGCCTGAATAAACCACGCTTGAAGGCGCGATTACCATCATTTTTGGAATTATTGTCGCCTTTCGCTCTGCGAAAGTGTGCTTCGCTAACGCACTTTCGCGGAGCGAAAGGCGATAATGTTATGCACCACTAGTAGGGGATCTCACCAACTCCAAAGGTGACCCTCGTTTCTCCCGTGATATCGCCTGGAATCGTTCGCATCCGTGGCTTCGGAATTCCAGCCGACTCTAAGTATTGTAGTGCACCCAGTGCCCGTTTGGCAGCCAACTCCTTGTTTGCCTCGACGTCCCCCAAATTAGACGCGTTGCCGCGAATCATCAGATAATACTGCGGCCAAGCCTGAAGCCTTTCGGCAAGTTCCTTGAGAATCAACTGGCTCCGCTCGGTCAAGTTCGAACTGCCTCGGGAAAAGACCAACTCAGGCACGTTCAAGGTGCCTACGCTGGCCAGTTCCGTCCATTGTTTCTCTGTCAATTCCTTCAAAGCCAATTCTTCGCGAATGACTTCCGATTGAACGCCCGGGTAAAAATTACGGGACATGATCTGCTTCATCGGACGGTCAAAGTAGAGCCGATTCCATTTCCCATCGACCGGCTCGCGATCGATGGCGCCAGTGGACACCAAAACCCTCGAAATGCGATCGAGAATGTTCTCAATGTGAATGATCGCACCCGGCCGCAATCCGAAATGGGCGAAGTTCTCCTGCGTATTTTTCCATTGAATCCCTTGCACCATCTTTGCGGCTTGGTCCGGCTCAATTGTCAACTTGGTCAACTTGGCGTCCTCCAACATTAGTTGCGACAGCTTCGTCGCATCTCGATAACTGAAGAGCGATGTGAAGTAGCTTTCGAGCACCGCCTCCGCCACCGGTTCATGCTTGAGCAAAAAGTCTCGGTTGACCACCAAAGTATCGACAATGTACCCCGTGAATTTGGAGCTGTCGGTCAATACGTGCAAAGCCTCGTTTTTCAGCATCTGGCTAACGAACGGTTCCCACACGACATAGACATCGTTGGTCGACGGGTCGGCTTTTTTATAGCGATCGATCAGTTTTTCAGGTGAAGCCACTGCAACGATCGCATCGTTGGTGACCAGATTGAGCCCGAAATCCTGAATGACGACCCGAGCCAGAGTTTCGCTGGGAGAGTCTCCCACCAATACGAAGCGCACGTCGGGCGAATTCAATCGATCCACGTTTTCGAATCGTTTTTTGTAAGCCAACATGGCGTCCGCACCGCGCGTCTCATCAATGATGGCGATGATCGTAGCGGGCGGATAATCCAGTTTGGAAAACGTTTTGAGCAATGCATCTGCAGGAAACAACGCAAATTGCAATGTTCCTTTCTCGAGGGCACCTGCACGCGCAGTGTAATCCGCTTCGTCGTTGACGAGCTTAAGTTTGATTCCGTGATTGGCCAGTTGTTTTTGAAACTCCGTCGTGCGAAAGACGGCATAACCTGAGAAACTATCCAACCCGATCGATATCTCCTGGTTGAAAAGACTCGTGCCAGACGTGGCCTCAACAGCTGCTTCGGCTTGCTGCTTGGCGATCTCCGACTTGCGATTGGTGCGAACAGGATCGATGACCAGTCTCCAAATCGAAACGCCAATTGCCAGGATGATCAGCCAAACTAGTGCGGCCAGAATGATTTTAGTTTTCGACACGGCGAATTTCGCCCTCCTCGTGGTTTGTGGAACTTCGGCGGACTTAACTATCTACCCACTTGCGACCTGCTATGCCAACTTCGTCTGGCGAGTGCCCTCCCATCCTCAGCGATTGACCCATCACACGGGTGAGCCAAGCGATCGCGTCGTTCCTCGATTGAATACGATCATACGACGCTTTTCCAAGTTCTCCAGGTTCATTCTCTGTATTCGGTTCCTTCTCTGTATTCGGTTCCTTCTCTGTATTCGTTGCCGCCGCAGTATCTTGAACTTTTGCGTCAAAGCGATCCGGCGCTCCCACCCGGATTCGAACCTTGGCCGGAATAAACAACGCGCTGTAAACTTCCCAACCTGCCGGCGCTCCCTCAATCCATATCGGAACCAATGGAACATTCGCCCGCAATGCCACGATCGCGGCACCAGGCCGAATGGTTAAAAGTGGATTCTCCGTCCGATTGATTCTTCCTTCCGGAAACATACCGACAAATCGACCGCTCTTGGCTAACGCAATGGCGCGTTTTGTCGATGCCGTGTCCACACCTCCTCGATTCGTAGGTATGGCCTGAAACGACCTCAAAAGAGGCCCAAACAAAAAATGTTTGAAGTACTCGCCGGCCACCATCCAATGGACCCTTCTCCCCCCAACGAGCTGCACAAAAAAAGGATCCACCGAACAGCGATGGTTCGCAATCAACACAGCCCCTCCTGTCATTCGGTCCCCCAATAACCGAGTGCGAGCTGCTTGCGAAGACTCCAAGACACTCCCCCGAAGTTCCCCGCTCCACTCAATCTCTACCCGCCAAAGCACTCTCGCCAGTGCGTACACTGGCGCATACAACACACGCTCCCAAGGCGTGTACCGGCTAGGCCCAAATACCCCAAACGCAGCATAAGCGAAAGCAATGCAAGCCGAAGCTATTAGAAAAACAGATGAAGCTTGAAAGTGTGTCATTTGGGACCGAAACTCGCTAAGTCATAACGATGAAATGCTTTAGGCAGGTAGATTCCTGTCCAAAACACCATCATGAGCCGTTGTAATGATATCAAATACTTGAATTCGCAGGGGATTAGTCAGAAAGTTAACAGAAAAGAGAGTAGCCAAGTCGACACTCTTTCGAGTATCGTAGAGTTCGTCGCAAGGACACGATCACATGCCGGTCGAGCCCCGAGACATCTCACCATCGAAGCGATGTGTGGCTGAGTTTTGAAAGGTAGGAGCGGAGCTTAGCGGCCACGGGCTCTACCCCGTTAATTGATCAGAAGCAGTGATCAATTGCCTATTTATTACTTAGTGACATGCAGCTCAACGACGAAGTAGCACACTTAACAGTGCACTGAGACCAGCACAGCGCGATTGAACGGAAACTCGGAGTGCATGCTGCGATGGTTAATTGAGATGAACGGGCCGACCGGCTTTTTTTTTGCCGCTACGGCAGTTAAGAACTTAGCCGTAGCTGAATTCGTAAGAATTCAATGCTTTCCTGAATCCACATGGCCCCAACTACCGTCCACATCCCTGTCCTCCTCCAAGAAGTCATCCAGTGGTCTGGATTGGACAGGTCAAGAACCGAGAGCCGTACTGTTGTCGACGGTACCCTTGGCGGTGGAGGTCATGCATGGCATCTCATTCAAGCGTTACAGCCGCATGATTTCCTCATCGGAATCGATCGGGATGCAGGTGCTATCGAGCGGGTCACAGAGCTTTTCGACCGACTCTTGCCTCCAAATGCGGAACCGGTCTCCGACCCACCAACGATTCAGGCCGAATCAACTCGCTCCACGTGCCGCATCCGTTTGATTCAAAGCTCCTATCGCGAGCTACCCAGTTTGATGGTCGATCATGCCATTCCGAAAGCGGATTGCATCCTTTTGGATTTAGGTTTATCCAGCGACCAACTGGAGGATACCAGCCGCGGCTTTTCGTTTCGAACAGGCGGAACACTCGACCTGCGGTTCTGCACGGACGAGGGGATCTCGGCCGCCGATCTGCTGGCCAAAATCGATGAAAAAGAACTTGCGGACATTATCTATCAATTCGGCGAAGAGCGATTCAGTCGACGCATCGCTCGAGCCATTGTAGAACGCCGCCGTCATTCTCCAGTTCGAACCGCCGAGGAGTTGGCGGATCTGGTTCATCGCTGCGTCCCAGGGGGCAAGATTCATGGTCGCATCGACAGTGCCACTCGAACCTTCCAAGCCCTTCGCATCGCTGTGAACAACGAGCTAGAACATCTCAAAACGGCCATCGAAAGACTGCCTGATTGTCTCGCGCCTGGCGGTCGATTGCTCATCATTTCATTCCATTCCCTAGAAGACCGGATCGTAAAGCATGCGATGCGAGAATGCGATCGATTGCAAGTGCTTACCAAAAAGCCAATTCTACCTAGCGACGGAGAAACCTACGAAAACCCTCGCAGCCGCAGCGCTAAGCTGCGAGTCGCCGAACGGATCGTGTAATAAAACAACCGATCGAGAACCTCGATCGTTTAGATTGCATGCTCAATGCTTAGTTAAGACCGTTCGATAATTAGTGTCCGATTTGACCGTTGCGAAAGTCGCCAAGACTTTCGGAACTGTGCGCAGCCGAAACTCTTGACGAGTTTCGCTACGACAATAAGGCGAGCTGCAGACATAATACTACCAGGCCACCGTGTGGCACGCCCAAAGCGATTAGCGCGATTAGCGATGGGCGTGGGAAGTGT
>Ga0105048_10007948_pt1 | contig 16999 bp, 12 predicted proteins | sample MAT05_FD_78382 | JGI IMG/M metagenome (GOLD analysis project Ga0105048, IMG submission 78382) | Freshwater microbial communities from Lake Fryxell liftoff mats and glacier meltwater in Antarctica - MAT-05 | ecosystem: Environmental > Aquatic > Freshwater > Ice > Liftoff microbial mat | place...
AAGACGACATGCGGGAAGCCCGCATCAACGTCACAGCTACGGCGAACCGGATCACCGAATCTTTGCCGGAACGCATACCGCTGGCTTCTCGCACGCTGGATGTCGAATTCTTCCCCGAAGGGGGCGAACTCGTGGCCGGGGTGCCCAACCGCGTTTACTTCCGGGCGATGAACACCAACGGTCAACCCGCAGATATCACCGGCGTACTCACCGACGGTTTGCAAAACATCGCCGAGATTCAAACGTTGAAAGACGCCGACAAGCCGGGGGCGAACCAAGGCATGGGTGCGTTCGAGTTCACCCCCGAACTCGGCAAGAAGTACGCGGTGAAGTTGACTTCACCCACGAGCGTACAACCTCCCGTCGTCGGTGCGCTCAGCGAAGCCCACGCAGGCTTACTCGGTGCCCAAGCCGCAGCCGGGTTCCGCGGCTACTTGCTTCCCGCCGCCATCGAATCGGGCCTCGTGATGAGCGTGCCGAACGGAGTGACCCAAGCCGGGGAAGCGATCACCGTGAAGCTCTATTCGACCACCGGCCCGCGCACTGTGTATATCGGGGCGTACACCCGCGGTCGCCCGGTCGGTTCCGCAAAGGCCGTGATCGCCGGTAAGGAAGGTACCGAGGTAAAGCTCGAATTGACCGATCCCAAGCTCGGCGGCGTCACCCGCATTACAGTGTTCGACCTGCCCAACGACGACGCCCTCGGCAAGGACGAACTCAAACCGTTGGCCGAACGATTGGTCTACCGCCAACCCGCCGAGGCGTTGAAACTCGGCTACACCGCCCGCAAAGCGAACGGCGTTGCCGGTACCGGAGCATTCACCCCCGGCAGCCGCATCGCGTTGGATATCACCGCGAAGGATGAAACCGATGCCGCGAAACCGGCGATCCTTTGGACCGCCGTGGTGAACCAGAGTGTGATCACCATGGCGAAGGAGAAATCCGAACACATGCTGCCCACGCACTTCCTGCTCACCGGTGAAGTGCAAAAAGGGGACCAACTCGAACACGCCGATTTCCTGCTCACCGATCACCCCAAAGCGGCCGTCGCCCTCGATCTGTTGTTGGGCACGCAAGGCTGGCGGCGGTTCGCCGAGCAGGCCCCTCTGCAATTCCGCAACAAGGTGCCCGCCGAGGATGCGGAACGGTTGATGCTTGCGTATTCCGTAGCCGGGCCGATCCCCAACGGCTGGCGTTCCGATCTGCGGAACGTGTTCGAGACGTTCTGGCCGAAGTACGAGGCTTCGTTAATCGACTTGGAGGACGCCGAGAAATCGAAGGCAGAGATCGACAACGATTTCACACCGCTGCAAGCGATCTCGCAAGCAGATATGCAATACGTGGCCAAGCTGGGGGAGTTCCGCACGCCCGCCGCTGAACTGCAACACGCCGATACCGCCATGCAAGAGCGTCGGAAGAACCTGCCCTACTTGCTTACGGGATTGTTGACGCTCGCGGTCGCTGGGTTGACGATCCGTTACCTCGCGTTCGCCCCCGGTTCCGCCGCGCGGTTACCCCTCGGCGTTGGCTCGATCGGCTTCGTGGTTCTCGCCGTGTTCCTCGGATCGGCGGCGTACTTCACCGGCAAGAACAACGACGGCTGGCGCGAAGTGGCAAGCATCACGAATGCGGGAGCCGGCGAGAAACTGGACGGCGTTATCGAACGGAAAACCCGCGAAGCAGAGGAAATTACGAAGTTCGATAATGATGCCCCGGTACTCAACATGCTCCAACTTCAAGACGCCGCGCCGGCCATGCTCGAAAAGATGATGAAGGCGGACAAGGCCGAGGACAAGGGAGGCTTCGCGGATCGTGGCCGCAACGCACCCGGCATGATCCTTCCGCCCGTGATGGCACCGCTTGCTGCCGAAGCTGCTCGTGCATTCGGTGTGGCCAATAAGCCCGGTGACAACAGGTTCGAACCGCAAGCGAAGAAACAGATGCAAATGGCGAAGGGCAAAGCCGACTTCCGTGGCGAGCGCCGACTTCGAGAAATGGCTCAGGCGGGTGCAGCGGTGCCAGCCGGGCAACGCTTCGACAAGTTCCTGCAAAAGCGGGATCAACAACTACGCAAGAACGCCGAGGCCGAGGCCGATGGCAAAGCCGAGAAGGCCGGGGAACTGAAGGACGCTCTGGCTAAGGAAAAGCAATTCGCCGGGGATCGCCACGCCCCCGTGAACCACTTCGCCGAGTTCATGCCGCAGTACGAGCCGTTCTTCGTGCGGGAATACGCCCATACTTGGAACCCGCCCGCGAACGGTTCCGATACCCGCGAAGACTTCGCCGAGACATTGCTTTGGCAACCCGTGCTCGTCCTGCCGAGGGAAGGCAAACTCACGGTCGAATTCTCGCTCTCGGATGCGATTCAACCCTACCGCGTGCTGATTGCCGGGCACACCACCGATGGCCGCCTGGGTGCCATCACCGGTACGATCGAAGTGCGGAGGCCGTTCTCGCTCGATATGAAGTTGCCCCAAGAAATTGGCAGCGGCGACGTACTGAACGTGCCCGTCCTCGGCACCAACGCCACGGACGCCTCCGTGAAGTCCGAACTGAAGATCGTGCCGACGGGCCTGAAATTGAACGGCTCCGAGGATGCCACCCTCGAAATCCCCGCCTCCGGAGGTAATCGCCTGATTGTGCGAATGACACCCGAGAAACTCGATGGCGTTCTCGCCCTCGAACTCCGCGGCAAAGCCGGGGTTCATCAAGATAGCGTCAAACGCACCGTGAACGTCGTAACCGATGGGTTCCCGGTTCAAGCGGCGATCTCCGATGTGCTCGAATCGAGCTTCAGGAGCAAACTGAAGCTCCCCGAAATGCTCATCCCCGGCACGCTCAAACTCCGCGTGACCATGTACCCCAACATGCTCTCCGAAGTGCAAAGCGGCCTCGAAGGATTGCTCCGCGAACCGTCGGGTTGCTTCGAGCAAACCAGCACCACGAACTACCCCAACGTGCTGATCCTCGATTACCTCACCGAAACCAACCAAGCCAAGCCGGACGTTTCCAAACGGGCCAAGGAACTCCTCGATAGCGGCTACGGTAAGCTCACCAGCTTCGAGTGCAGCAAGACCACGCCCGGCAAAGAAGGCTACGAATGGTTCGGCGGCAACGCCCCGCCTCACGAAGCCCTCACCGCTTACGGCTTGCTCCAATTCACCGATATGGCCCGCGTTCACCCCGTCGATGCCGAGATGCTGAAACGCACCAAGTCGTATTTGTTGAACGCCCGCAACGGCAAGGGGGGCTTCACCCGCAATGCCCGTGCCCTCGATAGCTTCGGTGGCGCCCCGCTCGATCTCACCGATGCCTACATCGTTTGGGCCATCACCGAATCCGAGCGCAACAGCCCGAACCCCAGCGACCTGAAGACCGAAATCGAAGCGATCTACTCACTCGCCAAGGCCGGCAAACGGGCCAAGGATCCGTACTACCTCGCCCTCGTGGCAAACGCCCTCCTCAATCGCGGCCTGCGAACCGAGGGCACCGAACTCCTGAAAACGCTGGCGACCCTGCAAATGAAAGAGGGCAGCCTACCCGGAGCCGAGACGAGCATCACCCGTTCCAGCGGCCAAGCTCTCTTGATCGAATCGACCGCCCTCGCCGTCTTGGGTTGGTTGAAGGCCAACGAAACCGGAACCTTCCGTGCGAACGTCGAAGCGGCGTGCAAGTTCATCGGCAGCCAAAAGGATGGCGGGGGTTCCTTCGGTTCTACCCAATCGACGATCTTGGCACTCAAAGCGTTGATCGAATACGCCCGCAACAGCAAACGCCCCGCGGAGTCCGGCGAAATCCGCGTTCTCCACGGTAACGGCGTCATCGCCAAGAAGGCCTTCACCACGCAGAGCACCGGGCCGATCGTACTCGAGATCGAGAACCCGGAAGCGGTCTTCGCCAACGGCGCCGCCGAGTTGAGGATCGAAACCGACGCCAAACAACCGTACCCGTGTACCGTGAGTTGGGAAGGCCGCAGCCGCAAGCCCGATAGCTCGCCGACCTGCCCGATTCAACTCATCACCTCGCTGAACAAGGCCGAAGCTACGGAAGGGGAACTGCTGCGATTGCAAGTGAAGATCGAGAACAAAGCCGAGACCGACCAAGGCATGGTCACCGCCATCATAGGTATCCCCGCCGGGTTGAAACTCCCCGAAGACATGAAACAGATGAAAGCGCTCATGGAGAAATCCATCGACGGTTCCGCACCCAAGATCAGCTATTGGGAAACCCGGGGCCGCGAGTTGATCCTCTACTGGCGCGGGATGGGGCCGAAGCAATCGGTCGAATTCACCGTCGATTTGCTGGCCGATATGCCGGGCGAATTCAAAGGCCCCGCGAGCCGAGCGTACCTGTATTACGGTGCGGAACACAAGCAGTGGGTCGAACCGGTCGATGTGAAAGTGACCGCGAAGTAAGGATCGTTTCGATAGGGAAATTCCGAGGCTGAAGCGTTAGCGAAGCTGTGGTCGGTCAAATCGTGCGATACCACCGCTTCGCTAACGCTTCAGCCTCTATCCTTGCGTCGTACTAAACTTCCACGGTGTCTCCGGGTTCGGCGAAACGGAGATTGGGAACGCAGGCCTCGGCGAGTTCCCGCAACACCTCCGAATGAAATTGCGGCTTGATGTGGATTGGATACACGAGGACGTTCGACGGGAACCCGCGGACGGTTCGCAAGAAATCGTCCGTCGAATGGTGGTAGCTCACTCCGGCGAGATGTTGAAGCCGACGCGGGAACGAACATTCGAGGAAAATCGTCCGCAACCGTGGGTGGTCCAACACGGTCCGCAACAGATCGGCGATGGGCCGCGTATCGGTGAACAACCCGAAAGCGCTCGCTCCATCGTCAATCACATACCCCATCGTGGGCACGCTATGATCGACTTCGTATGGAATAATCGTGTACTCGCCGATTCGTAGAACCTCCGTGGGTACGAGTTCCACCAGCTTGAGGAACGGTGCCATACGCGCCGACATTCCGATGAAATCTGGCATCACGCGGTCGTTGAACAGATCCCGTTGCAGGGAATCGAGGGTGGCTTTATTCCCGTACACCGTCGGGCACGCGGCCGGAGTGCCGTAGCGGTTATCCAAGAATGTGGGCAACCCGGCGATATGATCGATGTGCGAATGCGTGAGCAAGATATGGTCGATCCGGCACTGGTCTTCCAACGTCCCGGCGATTCCGAGCGGCCCGGCATCGATCGCGAAGGTTCCATCGATAACGTACCCGGAAAGCCCTTGGCCCGGTGTACAATCGACGGTGGATGGGAGAATGCGGAGTCGCATATTTCCTCGGATTCGGATCGGGATTGCTCAGACACCTTAAGTTAGGATAACCTGCCGTGGCTATTCGCGGAATACAACCTCAGAATTGGTAGTTCGATGAAGCATCCGCCCCGGAATACGATTCGCCGAGCCAAGATCGGCCCCCTGTTGCTCGCCAGCATCGTGGCGAACGCCTTGCTGATCGCCGCCATCGGATACTACTTCCTCGGGGGGAAATCAAAATCGACCGGTGGCTACGGCTTGGGCAGCGGCGGCGGATCCAAGGATTCGGTTCCGCCCGCGGCGGGAACAGTCGAGGCGCTCGGCCGGTTGCAACCCAGCGGGGGTTTGATTTCCGTGTTCGGCCCGCCGGGCGATAAGATCGTGAAATTCAACGTGGCGGTCGGGGAAACGGTTCCCGAAGAGAAGATATTGGCCCAACTCGCCGGGGAAGACGAACGCAATTTGAACCTCGCCACGCTGACGGCCCAAATCCGGGAAGCCGAGGCCTTGAAGAAAACGATCGAAGCGAGCCGCGAGGCAAAATTGGCCGATCTCGATGCGGAAGCCAAGCAATCTTTGGCCGGTATCGAACAAGACTTGGCGATTATCGATGCCAAGATTCGCGTGATCGACGCCCAAAAGGCGCGGGCCGAAATGGAATTGAAACGCCTCACCGAAGCCAAGGCGGAAGGGGTGAACATCTCCGAACAGGAATTCGAGGCGTTGCGGATTCAACTCGTTATGGCCGATGGGGAAAAAGCGGGGGCGACGGCCCAAAAAGAGAAGATCGTCATTCTGAAAGAACAATCGGGGAAATCGATCGAGGCGAAGAAGGCGAGTTTGAAGGCGGAAACCGAACGGGCGTTGGCCCAAGTGCCGGGGGAATCTTTGCAAGCCGGCAAACGCCTCGCGGAGCGAAAACTCCAAGATGGCCAACTCCGGGCACCCACGGCTGGCCGCGTACTGCGGATCCTCGCCAAGCCCGGCGATACCCTCACCAATCAGCCGGTGTTGCAACTGGCGAACACCGCGAAGATGTCGGTTCTCGTCGAGGTTTACGAAACGGATGTCGGTCGCCTGCGGGAATGGCTGAAAAAAGGGCCAGTTGCTGCGGAAATCGACGGCCGGGCCCTCGGCGAAACCGCCGGGGATAAAGGCAAACTGCAGGGCACTGTCACCGGCACTTCCAAAATCAGCACGGTGATTGCCCGCAACGCCCTCACGCCGCTCGGGCCGCGCGAAGACGCCGACCGCCGCGTGGTCGAAGTGGAAGTCGATCTCGATGCCGCGTCGTCCAAAGCCGCGGAGACGTTCATCGGTTTACAAGTCCGCGTCCGGTTCGAGCCGCCGAAATGACGCCGATCCGATTGGCCTTGGTCAATCTGTTGCACGATTCCAAACGCACGGCCATTTCCGTTATCGGGGCCGCGTTCGCGGTTGTGCTCGTGTTCATGCAACTCGGTTTCCTCGGCTCCGTCGAGAACACCGCCACGCTCTTCTACGACAAACTCCAATTCGATGCGATCGTGATCTCCAGCGAATACATCGACATGAGCCGCCCCGGGAAGCTCGATCGCAATCGGCTGGCCCAAGCCCGTTCCGCCGCGGGAGTGAAGGATATTCAAGCGGTCAGCTTGGGCGGCGGATTGTGGCGCAACCCGACGAACGATCCGGAGAAGGGCCAACGAAAATGGCAGATCACCGTCGTCGGTGTCGATCCCGCCGCGATCCCCAAGATATTCTTGCCGCCGGGCGAAGGTGGAATCTTTGCGAACGCCGAGGATGAAGGGCGGAAGCGAGCCGCTCTCTCCCGCTACGGCACCGTGTTACTCGATGAAATGTCCCGCCCCGATTTTGGCGATCCGGAACTGATGCCGCCCGGCACGTTGGCTGAGCTGAACGGGCAGGATGTCGAACTCGCGGGCTACTTCCGGGCCGGCACCGGCTTCAGCTACACCGGCTTACTGATTACCAACGACGAAACCTTCTCGAAGATATTGGGAACGCCGGGAGAAAAGGTTTCCCTCGGGTTGATCTCGGTGGAACCGGGGCAAGATCCCGATGCGGTCGCGGAGCGGTTGCGAAAAGTGTTGCCCGCCGATTGCCGGGTGTACACCCGCGAACAAATGGCCGCTTACGAACGGGATTACTGGGTGACGCGAACCGCCGTGGGTCAATTCTTCTACTTCGGCGTGTTGCTCGCACTGATGGTCGGGAGCATCTTCATCTATCAAATGATGGTCGCGGACATAAAGAAACACTTACCAGAATACGCCACGCTCAAAGCAATGGGCTACCGCTTCGGCTACCTCTTCCTGCTCGTCGCGTCGCAAGCGGTTGTGCTGGCCATATTGGGGTACGCGATCGGTTTGATCGGTGCGTTGGGCTTGTACGAAGTGACCAAAGCGGCGGCCCGACTGCCGATCTGGATGACGCTCGACCGCATGGTGATCGTGCTGATCCTCACGGTGGCGATGTGCGTCGGTTCTGGTTTGGTCGCGGTGCGGAAGGTGCGGAACGCCGACCCGGCAAGTTTGTTTTAGAAATCGGAGCCGGAAGCGTCAGCGACGGACAAAAACCGTCGCTGACGCTTCCGGCTCCGATCAATTACGGAATCAAAATCGCAGTGCCCACGATCACGGCTGCGCCCACCGTGCCGCCGAACGCGGTGATTTCCGGCGGGTAGAGCAAGTACGGTACCGGGCTGCCCGGAGGGCACTTGCCGGCGCTGGTATCGTAACGCTCGAAGAGCGACGATGCCAAATGGCTAGGCCACAGCAGTAAATCCTTGGCAAAGTACGCGGCGGATACCGCCGGTTGGGCGATGCCCAATTCCCAGCCGTAGCGTTCGCTGTTCTTGTCTTCGAACATCAATCGTCGGTGAACAACGTACGAGGGTTCCACCTTCAACCACAACGGCGAGGGATCTTGGCGGGATTGTTGCCCCACCGATTTTGGCAAACCGGCCGATGTTGGCAGATCATCCTTGACCGTGAGCGCCTTAGGCTTTTCTGAAGGCTGCAAACCCGACGCTACCCGTTCCTTCGTTTCCTTCTCCCATTTGGCCAGCCGCTCGGCGTCCAGTTCCGAAAGCATGGCATTGTTGAAATTCGTATCGTTGATCAAACGGAAGACGTTCAGAGTCTCCACGGAGGGAAACGGCGTAACGGCGGGCACTTTGGCGGTGGGCTGGTTCGATTGCACCCGCACGATGTTCGGGTTCGCCGGTTGGCCTGGCATCAACACCCGGGTTCCGATGGCGGCGGCGGGTGGTACTTCCAATGGCCGAGTCGGCGTCTGAGCGATCGGCGTCGCAGGGAATGGCGTCGTATTCGTGGCGATGGGGCGGTACCCTTGGCTCGGCGCTTGGGCATCGGCCGCGCCGGTGACGCCCAGCCAAGCGAGGCTAATCGCCGTCGCTCTGAGTATAATTCGCCGCAGAGTAATTGGGCGATTCTTGCGTGATAGCGATGTCATGCGGATGGCTCTCCTGGACGGAAGCGGCGGTCACTTGAATGAACCGCGCCTTCGTCCGTAATTCTTCCAGCGTGTGGGCACCGGCGTAACCCATGCCCGAACGCAACCCACCGACCAACTGAAACACGAACGGGGCCAACGGCCCTTTGTACGGTACGCGCCCTTCGACGCCCTCGGGCACCATCTTCGCCGCGGCCATTTTGCCGTCGGCGGTCGCTTGGTGGTAGCGGTCGGCGGAGCCGGCCTGCATCGCCCCGAGCGAACCCATGCCGCGGTACGCTTTGAAGCTCCGCCCCCGAAACAGGATCATCTGGCCGGGGCTTTCCGTCAAACCGGCGAACAGCCCGCCAATCATCACCGAATGGGCACCCGCCGCGAGCGCCTTCGTAATATCCCCGGAGTACCGCAGGCCACCATCCGCGATGGCGGGGATGCCAGTTCCGGCCAAACCCTTCACCGCGTTGGCAATCGCCGACATCTGCGGCACGCCCACACCCGAAACGATCCGCGTCGTGCAGATGCTCCCCGGCCCGATTCCTACTTTCACGCCGTCGGCACCGGCATCCGCCAAGGCCTTCGCTCCTTCGACCGTTGCCACGTTCCCGGCGATTACGTCGATGGTGTGTTCTTTCTTCAACCGGCGGACGGTCTCGATCACGTTCCGGCTGTGGCCGTGGGCCGAATCGACCACCAGCACATCGACCCCGGCCCGAATCAGCGACGCCGCCCGTTCGTATTCGTGAACCCCGACCGCGGCACCTACCCGGAGGCGGCCACGGGTATCCTTGCAGGCCATCGGGAAGTTTTCGGTCTTCTCGATGTCCTTGATCGTGATTAATCCCTTCAGTCGGTATAAATCGTCCACCAGGAGAAGTTTCTCCACTTTATTTTCCAAAAGGATGCGTTCCGCATCGTGCAGCGTGGTGTTTTCGGGCGCCGTCACGAGGTGCCCCTTCGTCATCACCTCGGAAATCTTTTGGTCGTTGTTGGTGAGAAACTTCAGATCGCGGCGGGTGAGGATGCCCCGCAGCGTTTTTTCGTCTCCGGTGGTGATGGGAACCCCGGAGATATGGTGATGCTGCATAATCTGCTTGGCCGTACGAACGGTTTCGTCCGGGCTGAGCGTGATCGGATCGGTGATGATGCCGTTCTCGGATCGCTTGACCTTATCCACTTCTTGCGTTTGCGCGGCGATGGAGAGGTTCTTGTGAATGATGCCCATGCCGCCTTCTTGGGCGAGGGCGATGGCCAGCTCGCTCTCCGTGACGGTATCCATGGGCGACGAAAGAATGGGAATGTTCAGGCGAATGTTGCGGGTGAGCTGCGTGCGGACATCCACATCCTTGGGCACGACTTCCGAATAGCCCGGTTCGAGCAGAACATCGTCGAAGGTAATTCCGGTGTAAGCGATCCGTTCCTGCATTGGGAAGCTCGTCCAAGGAGTCGGTGAAGGATAAGGAATTGTAGGAACGGGCGATGCGCGCGGCGACGGAGCCGAACGCGCGGATCAAAACCGGCTTTCGACTCCGTCGATTCGAGCAAGAAAATCGTTCAGATGATCGTGGCGGGGGCCATCATGGTGGGTGCTATCCCACCTTCGGCCACGCCATTGATGCCGCCGGGCGCGTAATTCACCGTTTCCGCCTGATAACAGAGTATGCATCGGGCATGAGTGAGTTCGTGGATGAAACTCGGAAGATCGTTCGCTTTGAACGTGACGTTGACGCCCCAAAGTAATCCGGCTTTGTACAGGCCGACGGTGTTTGCCGAACCGGGCGTTTCCAAGAAGCTGATGTGATCGTCTTTCACCATCTTCAAGAGTTCGTCGAGCACCAATCGCATTCGGGCGGTGGGTGGCATGGTATCCGATGCGGATTTCATTTCTTTGGGAATTCTGGTGCACCCACAGTATTGACCTTGTTGGGATTTCGAAATGAAAAAACGGAGGAAAGCCGTACAACGGATCGCGCCGCTTCGAGTGTCTACAAAACCAAAGGGAAATCGGACAAAGAATCTTTACTCCGTAGGTTCGATCGTTACTCTCAGGGGTTCGGCTTTCTTATTTGCGTGCGGGTCGCCACCGCAACTGTGGATTTGATCCGCCTTCAATTCCGCGACTTCCAGGGAACCCACCCACACGACGCTTCGGCCGGTTTCGTGGGCTTCCGACATATGCTCGATGCACTTTTCGAGTTCGTACTTGAACACGGTTTGCAGCACTCCGACCACGAAATCCATGCCGTTGTCGTCGTCGTTATGCAGGATCACCGCGTAGGGAGGCTGACGACGGGTGCGGGTTTCCGTTGCTTCATCCAGTTCCACATCGGGGAATGCGGTCGCGGCCATAATTTTTCTCGTGCTTTGCTCCCCTCTCCCTCGGCGAGAGGGGGGTTGGGGGTGAGGGAGAATCATAGTCGGGAATTATTCCAAATTCACTTTAAACAATCCCCCCACTTCCGCGACGAACTTCTTATGTTTCTCGGGCACCCGCTGGTGCCAGTCGGCTAAGTATTCCTTCCAACTGAGGGTGCGGGTTTTCTCCCATTGGTTCAAGTAACCCACTGCTGCCCAGTGTTCAGGGCTCTTCTCGAATAGTGGTAACAACTGCACCGCCACCACTTGATTCTTCGGGCGATCGGTCGAGTTTTTGCGGAGGGCGGCTTCGTTACGTTGATACCACTCGGCGAGTGTGAAATCGCCTAGAGTATCGAACTTCTTCATGTGGTCGTCGACGTAGCTTTTTAGGGATTTGCTGTAATCCTTCCAATTCGAGTAGGGAGGTTGCATTTTCCAACTCTCGGACATCTGCTTGAGGGCGAAGAGCGATGCCGTTTCGCACAGTGATTCTTCGAACCAATGGTTCGATTTCTCCGACTCGCGGTAATTGCAAGCGATATGGCAGAACTCGTGGGCAAACTGGTAAGCGTACTGAGACCAAAACGAATCTTGTGCGTTCAACAGAACACGGCGATCGCCGTCGGTGCCCTTGCCATAGATCACCATCGGCCCTTGTTTAGAAAAGGTCACGGTGATCGGATCGAATTTTCGATCCGCCGGGAAATGCTTCCACAATTCCTTCGCCGCCGAGGCACACACGGCTTTCACATCGCCGCTGTTGGCTGCGCCCCAACCATCCTTGGCTACCCGCAGTTCCAAGGGTGGTAATGCGGGTTGGGCGACCGCCGAATGGGCGAACAGAGGGAAAAGCAAAACGTATCGAATCATCGTGGCACGCAGGCTCGTGTATCGGGGCTATGCCGTAGCATATACTCCAACCGAGGCGACTTCCAGCGCGAATGCCCCTTCCTGCCGATCCGAGATCATCAGCGATAGCCCGCAGATCCTCTCCGGCTTTACCGGCGAGATGCCAACGCGCTGGCCGTAACGCATCAAGACAAATTCGTCGAACGCCAGTCCGATCGTTTGCCATTCGTAAGCAACGGGTTGAAATCGGCAGCGGTACGACGTGCCCGGTTGCAACCCTTGCGTATGCAGGCAAGCGGTATAAAAGTGGCCATCGCCACGGACGTGGAACCTCAATCCGGAAGCCCTGGGAAGGCGAATCCCCATCTGCGGCGACCGCACCGAGGCGAAGCCGCCTTGGTTTTCGAGGGAAAGATTGCCGACGAACACGCCGGTGCCATCGTGATCGACGAGAAATCGGCTTTGCGAGATGCCGCCCATCAGGCCATCATCCGCAGATTCCCAAAGGCCCCAAGAAATGCCTTGGCCGAAGAGTTCGTGAACGGTCTCGATCTGTGCGGGTGCGATCATGGATTGGAAACCGGTTATGTAAGAGCACCATTTTAGGTGAGCTCGCGGGCGAATTTCCCGAAGAATTCAAGATTTGCTCTCACGCTTCGGCTACAATTGGCCCCGTCGGTTCACTTCTTGCCCGTACCGAGGTCTCAACATGTTTCGCTGTGTCCCATTCCTGCTGTTGCTCGCACTGCCTGTGCAAGCCCAACAGCTCACGCCCGATCTGAAGCTCGTGCCGAGCGATGCCCTCGCTTTTGTGCATGTGCAGGTGGCCCAAGTGTGGAAATCCGAAGCGATGAAGGATTATCGCAAGATCATGGAAAAGGCGGGGCCGAAGGCGCTGGCCGCACTCGATGCCGATTTCGCTCCGCCGCCGAGCACGATCGAACGGATCACCATGGTCGTACTCGGGCTGGATAAAGAGAAGGGGGAACCGCGAATGGTGACGATCCTCGCGTTCTCGGCCCCGTTCGAGGCCGCGAAGGTGAAGGCTCAATACATGCCCAAGGCCAAGGAAATGCAGGCCGGGGGTAAGAAATACTCCTTCGATAGCGGGGCGGCACTCGCCGCGTATTTCCCCGATGCTCGAACGCTGGTGTTCAGCGATGGGGATTCGATGGCCGCGTATTTGGCGATGGCTCCCAAGGCGGATGGCCCGCTCGCGGAAGCCTTGGCGATGGCCCCAAAGTATCCGCTGATTGCCTCGGGGAACATTGCGGCTTTGCCGCTGCCTCCGAACTTCGGCGAACAAATTCCCCCGGAGTTCCAACCGCTGTTGAAGTTGCAAACGCTGACGATTACCGCCGAATCCTCGAAGGATTTCGTGCTGGCGATGAAAGCGAAGTTCCCGAATGCGGCGGACGCCGCGGCAGGGGAGAAGGCGATCCGCAAAGCCGGGGAAATGGGGCGTGCCCAACTTGAGCGTCCTAAGCGGGAAATGGAACAGATGGTGTTCGAGAAGCGGGGCGACGGCCCGCGGAAGCCCGAAGAGTTACCGCAAATGGTCGCCGGGATCGCCGGGTTGGGTGGAATCAACACCCTCGATGAGATCCTCGCCGATCTGCCGTTGAAACTCCAAGGCGAAACCATCACGGCAACCGTCACGCTGCCACCGTACGTGGCCCAGTATTTGAACGTGGCGATGGTGGGCGCCGGCTTGGCGCTTCCCGCCGTGCAGAATGTTCGCAGTGCTGCAGCCCGCATGCGAGGTTCCAACAACTTGAAACAGATCGGATTGGGGATTCACGGCTACGCCTCGGCCAACGGCAAGTTCCCCGCCCCCGCAATCTACGATAAGAACGGTAAAGCGCTCTTGAGCTGGCGCGTGAGCATCCTGCCTTACATCGAGCAAGACAACATGTACAACTCGTTCAAGCTCGACGAACCGTGGGATAGCGAACACAACATGAAAGTTGGATCGAAGGTTCGGGTGAAGGTGTACGAAGATCCCCGCATGCCCGGCGATCTCACGAAGCCACAAACGACTTACTACAAAGCCTTCGTCGGCGGTGGGGCTGGGTTCGAACCCAACAAGCAGTTGGATTTTTCGAGCTTTTTTAATGGAATGTCGAACACCGTGATGGTCGCGGCGGCCGGAGAACCCGTGATCTGGTGGAAGCCGGACGATTTCGAATTCGACCCGAAGAAGAAGCTGCCGGACTTAACCAAGCCCTTCGAAGTGTTACTCGTGGTGTTGTTTGACGGTACCGTCCGGGCAATCCAACCCGCTAACATGAAAAATTACGATACGCGGATGAAGGCGCTCATCACCCGAGCCGGTGGCGAAACCTTCGATTTGGATCGGTGATGACACATTCGTGCATTACTTCGAGCGGCGGGCATCAGCCCGCTGAGGGTTGAGATAGTCAGCGGGTTGCCGCACGCCGCTCACCGGAAGGAATGAAAATCGTCAACTGACGTAACGGTTAGAAACCTTCGCTCACTCCGCTTCGCGGGTGAAATCGACGTTGTGCGCTTCGCCCGCCTTGAACTTCACTTTGCGGATCGCGATCCGGGATTCGCCATTCTCATTCCAACGAGCGATGAACTCGTAGCTGTAATTCTTGTTCGCGTCCAACTCCGGCGTCTCGAAATCGCGGTCGAGGCCACGGTGTTTGGTCGCGGTTTGGCCGATCCAAAGCTCGGCTTCCGCGCTCGGCAACTTCATTTGGAATCGGCAACACTTCGCATTCACCGGCATCACCCGGTATTCCGTCGCCAGGTACACTACGGGCGGGTGAACCGAAATGCGTTCCCACCCCGGTGGCGGTGTAGGCTTTTGGTAGCCGAACCAATTGTGGTTCAAGTACCCCGAACCGTAGAGGTTCTGCATGAAGTAGGTTTTGTGGGCTTGGCTGCCGCCGAAGGCCCCCGGCGTCGGGGCGTACGTGGGAATCGGCGGGCCGTAGAGGCTGTTGCCGTTGGTCCAGAAGCTGCCCGTCGCGGCGGGGAATCCGAAACCAAAGCCGTACCCGTAACCGCCGTACCCATACCCGTAACCCCCTCGGTTAGGGCCGCCGCCCAAACCGAACGGGGCGCCGCCGGGGCCGCTTATGAAACCGTTTCCCATCAACACCGCGTATTCCGGGCTGAAGCCCCACCATCCGGGGTTCCAACCCGTCCACGCGGTCGTCGGGCCACCCGGCGTGTTGTAGTACTGCCAACCGACGCCCGGCCCGAGGCCGCGATAACTCCCCCAACCCGGCCCCGGCCCGAACCAACCGGGCGGCGAAGCGAGCCAATAACGCGGGGAAAATATTCGGTTGGCTTCCGTCACCCGAACATCGGGCCGGAGGTCTTGGGCGTTCAATGAACCGCCCGCCGCAGCGACCAACACGGCGAGCCACGGGCGAATATTGGAAACCATGCGATACCTCCGGCGATGAATCCTTTCATCGAACGGCGAGTGCAGTCGGGCCTACTTTGAACCATGCGGAAGTGGAAACGCCCCTCCGATCGAACGGCGTTTCGGGTACTGGTGGAACAGTCGGACGTTGAACGTTTCGCAAATTCGGAACAATCGCTATTTGTGTTACTTTCGAATACGGTGGGTGTCCGCTCGCTCGCTTAGAGTTAAGGCTAGAGGCAGTTCTTGTCTTACCCTCTCCCCGCTGGGGAGAGGGTCGCATCGAGCGTAGCGAGATGCGGGGAGAGGGGATTTCGAGGCTTCCAAATCCCCTCTCCCCACCGCGACCGTTGGTCGCAGCGACCCTCTCCCCAACGGAGAGAGGGTAGAAGATCAACCGCCGCTCGCCTAACACCTCAGCGGGCTTACGCCCGCCGCTCGGGAAAACCCTTCATTCCACCTCCGGCAGAGGCGTGGCCCCCTCGGGCGGCTTCCCTTTACCGGATCGAACGTAATCGCCCCGGCGTTGGGCGTACTCTTCCGCCGTAAGGCTTTCCCCATCTTCCACCCCGGCCATTTCCTGTTGAAACAACTTCCGCAAAAACGGCACGCACCAACCGCACCCCGTACCGGCACCGCCGCACTGCGATAGCTGGCTCGCCACCTTCGGCTGTTCCCGCCGGGTGAAGTTCAACAGTTTCCGCTTGCTGATGCGGAAGCATAAACAGACTTTATCGTCGAGTTCCATATCGCATTTAGTGTATCACGCACTGGGCCGCAGGAGGGAACGAATGGCATCGCCGATCATTCTTTGCGGCTACGGCCGGGTCGGCCGCCGCGTACTCGCCTCGCTGCGCAGCGTCGGAGCGGCGGTCGTGGTAATCGACCTGTCGCCGAGGCCCGAGGAAGCCGAAGTCGTTTATGTCCGCGGCGATTGCCGGCAGCCGGAGGTGTTGAAGCAAGCGGGGATCGAAACCTGCGGCGGCATCGTGATCGTCACCAGCGATGACCTCGTCAACGTGGCCACCGCATTGGTGGCGCGCACTTGGAACCCGACGGCCCGCATCGTCGTGCGGATGTTCAATCAAAACCTCTTGACCAAGCTCAGCGGCGCCGTGAAGAATACGGTCGCCCTCAGCGTCTCGGCACTCATTGCCCCGTACATCGCACTCACGGCCATGGCCGGGAAAACGCTCGCCGCGGTGAAGTTCGGCGATGCCGCTCTGCAGATCGTCGAATCGACGCTCACCCGAGAATCGATCTGGCTCGGCAAGACGATCGGGGAAATCGCTCGCGAAACGGGTTTGATCGTACTCGGGCATGGTGGGAATGCTCTCAACGCCATCGATTCGACGACCGTTCTCGGCATCGGCGATACGCTCACAGTCTGCGGCCCGCCCGAAAACGTGGGTAAATTGAATCGCCGCGAGTCCGATGCTTCCGGGGATGTGCTCTGGGCCGGTCGCATCCGACGCTTCCTCCGCACCGCTCGACGCACTCTCGGGGCGGTCGATCTTTCGGTAAAGATCGCCACGACGACGCTCCTGCTCACGCTCTTCACCAGTGCGATGGTGTTCCGCTACGCCGCACGGAACAACTGGCCCGATGCGATCTACCAGACCGTTTCCGTCGCGGCGACTGGTGCCA
>Ga0105048_10007951_pt1 | contig 16996 bp, 16 predicted proteins | sample MAT05_FD_78382 | JGI IMG/M metagenome (GOLD analysis project Ga0105048, IMG submission 78382) | Freshwater microbial communities from Lake Fryxell liftoff mats and glacier meltwater in Antarctica - MAT-05 | ecosystem: Environmental > Aquatic > Freshwater > Ice > Liftoff microbial mat | place...
ACGAAGGTGGTGGACAAATCGTCCTGACCAGCGATCGCACACCGAAAGCGATTCCAACGCTGGAAGACCGCCTACGATCTCGGTTCGAAATGGGCCTGATCGCTGACATTCAAGCGCCAGACCTTGAGACTCGCATTGCAATCTTGCGATCGAAGGTGAACGGTCGGGTGCAAATACCCGGCGACGTATTGGAGCTCCTGGCACAAAAAGTCCATACCAACATTCGCGAACTTGAAGGATCGCTCAATCGGATCACCGCATACGCGATGCTTCACGGCAAACCCGTGTCCGTCGAATTGGCGAGCGAAGCGCTGGAAGACCTGATCGCGAAAGTGCCCGCTACCCGGGAGCCGCCGGTGATCCTGGAAGCCGTGGCGCGGCACTTCGGCGTGACAGTCGAAGACCTTCGAGGCAAGGCACGCCAGAAGGAAATCGTCGCGCCGAGGCATCTGGCGATGTATCTGTTGCGCGAGGACGCCCATTTGTCGTTTCCCCAGATAGGCGCACTACTGGGAGGGCGCGACCATTCGAGTGTCGTACATGCGTGCGACAAAATCGGTATGCAGATGCAAAAACGAGAGGCTTGCGCCAACGATGCGCGCGCCGTTCGCGATCTGCTACGATAGGAGCGGTCATACTTCGTGCAAGAGCGCACCCGCAATGGCTTTGGCGCGACGCCGAGCCGGCGCGTGGACCCGTCCCGAGTGAAGGGAAGCACCAGGGATCCGCATTCACGCACGGAAATAACCAATGGGGTGGAATCGTCAGGGGCGATGCACGAACACCCTCGGCAGGCTGATATAGGTTCGCGCCGTGAAGTACGAGTGCAATATTCAGAGACGAAGGCTATAATGGCTGGTACGTCACATGACGTACGTGTTCAAGGTACATTGGCGGATTGGACAGGCAGCGGTACACGCACGATTCGCGGATGACGGTGTCGCATTGTTGGGGACAGTTGTGACGCTGTGAACGTGAGTGTATTGTCTGATGGAGGCTGTCCGGGTACGGTGATCGTGTTGCCGCCGGGGACATAGGAGATTTAGCGAGATGGACCGCACATCGATGGTCGAAGCGAACCCAAACGCTCCGACAACTGCAGACGCGGGCGAGTCGGACGCCCCCTCGTCCGACGAGATGGTCCGACGCGGACCCCGCAAGATTGCTCGCCCTGATGATCTTGCCGCTGCTATTAGGCGCGTGATGAATACTCGTGGCCTCACGACTCGCGAGGTAGTTCGCAGGGTGCCGCGCCGCCACGTTGGGACCGTCTACCGCCTCCTGGCGGGACGCACCACCGATCCGTGGGCCAGCACCGTCGTCTCGCTCTGCACCGCCCTCGACGCCGATCCAGACGAGTTGCTGGGCGTGGAAGATGCGCTTGAGATCCTCGATCTTGAGTTGAGGAACACGCTTACCGATGTCGAGCGCCTCGCCGAAGAGGATCGTTGGCTCGCATTGGACATGCTGCGCGCCGTCCTGGCTCGTCGTCTGCACGGCCTCCGTGGACCGAAGTCCAGTGGCATCAACGACATTGTCGAGACCCCTGAGGTTGAGAGTCCTGTCGAGGACGTAGGCGACACGGACTGAGATGGTGCTGCCCCGGCCGCTAGGGAAGCCCTGACGCGGCCGGACCATTCGTGTAGTTCAGCGGGGTGTTGCCGCCCTGCCCACTGCACAGTATTGGTGCAGACTGACCGCGAGATCCAGGATTCGGAGACCTTCGTGGCGGACGTCACCGTTTGCCGGCGGTACACTATCGTCAGGTATGCCAAAGTCGCCTTCTGAGCAGCCCGTCCTCTTCGAGCCGCCACCGCCTGAGGGCCAGCCGCTCGCTGCCCGCATGCGCCCGCAATCGCTAGACGATGTGATCGGCCAGCGGTCACTGCTCGCCCCGCGACAGCCATTGCGGCGCGCCGTCGAGTCTGGTCGGGCCGGCTCGCTGGTGTTGTGGGGGCCGCCTGGGTCGGGCAAGACGACCCTCGCTCGTCTGATTGCTGCAGCCGCCGGCGCTGGCGTCGAGCAACTGAGCGCCGTGACCGATGGCGTGGCCGATCTCAAACAGGCCATCAGCCGTGCTCGCGTCCGCCCGTCGCCCACCATCCTGATCGTCGATGAGATTCACCGCTGGTCGCGGTCGCAGCAGGCGGCGCTGCTGCCGCACGTCGAAGACGGACTGGTCAGCCTGATTGGCGTCACCAGCGAGAACCCGTACTTCGACATCATTGCCCCGTTGCGCTCGCGACTCCGCATCTTCCACCTGCAGCCACTGGAGCATGACGATCTGCTGGCGATCCTCCGTCGCGCGATGACTGACGATGAGCGCGGACTGGGTGGCCTGGGCCTGACCGTGGCCGACGATGCCCTGGAACTCCTCGCGACGCTGGCGGCCGGCGACGCGCGGTCGGCCCTGAACGCCCTGGAAGCTGCCGCCGAGGCCACACGCAGCGCAGGGCAGGCCGTCGTCGAGGCACAGATGGTCGTGGACGCGATGCAGACGCGGCAGGTGCGCTACGACCGGCAGGCCGACGACCACTACCAGACCATTTCGGCGTTTATCAAATCAGTTCGCGGCTCGGACCCGGATGCCGCCGTGTTCTGGCTCGCGAAGATGGTGGTAGCCGGCGAAGATCCGCGCTTCATCGCCCGGCGGCTGGTTATCCTGGCCTCGGAGGATATTGGCAACGCGGACCCCATCGCCCTGGTGGTCGCGCAGGCAGCCGCCCAGTCTGCCGAACTTGTTGGCTGGCCCGAGGCGGAACTGACGCTGAGTCAGGCCACGCTGTACCTCGCCATGGCTCCAAAGTCGAACGCGGCGCTCAAGGCGATCAACGCCGCCAAAGCAGCCATCGCGGCCGGCGCGTCCACCGAAGTGCCGCTGCACCTGCGGAACGCGTCGTTCGGCGGGGCGCGCGGCCTGGGCTACGGTCGCGGCTACATCTACCCCCACGATCATCCGGGCCATTTGGCGGCACAACAGTATCTCCCTGACGGCGTGGAGGGGCCTTTCTACCAGCCGTCTGACCAGGGCTACGAGCAGAAGCACCAGGCGCGACTCGACGCCCGCCGCATCGTCCCGGACCTGGGCGGGCAATCCGACCTTGCCGACGCGCCAGCCGTCCGGGCAGACGCGCCAACCGCCGCAACGACAGCGGGCATGACCGAGGCCACGCCCGCACCGCCGCCTGCCCGGGGCGGCGACGAGGGCGAGTGACAACTCCCCCGCACTGAATCAACGACCCGTTGCGGTGCCGCCGTTGTCAAGACTCCAGCAACTGCACCAGCGCCGACAGCACCGTCTCGACCGACAGATCGGTCAATGGCTCGGCGCGGAGCGCGTGGACGCGCGGACCAAGCGGCCGCCACAACTCCGGGTCGGTCGGGCCGAACAGCGCAAGTGTCGGGAGGCCAAGTTGCCCGGCCAGGTGGGCCAGTCCGGAATCGTTGCCGAGGTACGCCCGCGCGCGCAGCAGCACCGCTGCCACGACCAGGAGGGGTAGATCGGCCAAGACCGGGACAGGCCGGGCTGTCAGGTGGCTGAGCCGCTGAATGGCTGCGGCGTCGGCCGGCCCGGCCAGGACGACCGTCGGCAGGCCGAGGCGCAGACGCACGGCTTCGATAGTGGCGGCAAACTGCTCGGCGGGCCAGTTCTTGCTGGCCGATCCACTGCCGGGCTGGACGACCAGGAACGCCCGCCCACTGATGTTAGCCACACGCAGCGCGGCGTCGGCCTGGAGGATGGCCCAGGTCGGCGGCACGATGCGCGGCAACTCGGCCTCGTGTACCAAAACAGCTTCGGGCGCTGGTGCGGCTGGAGGCTCACTCCCGTGCGGGTCGGGCGGCGCTGGGGAAGCCAGCAGTCGATCCAGTGTCCGCAGCAGGTAGGTAGCTACGTGCTGCGGCATACTCGCCGGTGGGCGGGAGGTCGTCACTATAACGGACTCGGCGCCGCGCGCCCGTAGTCCTGCGGCCAGTGCCCCGTCAGGGTCGGCGCACCAGGCCACGGCGGCTGTAAGACCCAGGAACGCGTCAGTGGCGGCGGGTGGCCCCGGCACGAACAGGCGCGTCACACGAGTGTCGTCGAACGACAGCCACCGGTCAACGACGCCCGCAGCCTCGGCCAGGGGCAGGGCTGCCGCGTTGCCGGCGACCTCGATCAGTACCTCGGGAAAGCAACGGCGCAGTACCAGCAGGGCCGGCAGTGTCATCAGCGTGTCGCCGATCGCACCGGGCCGCAACAACAGGAGCCGGCCACCCGCCACATCCGGAAAACGGTCGGTCGTTACGTCCCAGTCTGGCCGCAGCATCGGGCCTAGTTGCGCGAGAATGGGCCGATAGTCGGGCCTTCCATCGCGCGGCCGAACAGTCGGGCGTTCTCGATTTCGCGGCGCAAGCGGTCGCGGGCCTCAGTCAGCCGCGCCAAGCGCGAATCAGTCTCCAGGAACGTCTGCCGCTCACGCGCCTGCAGGCCAAGCGTTGCCGCCGCGAGGTACGACAACCGGTCAGCATCGGCGATCAACTCGCCACGATCCGGCAGTCGGCTCGTCTTGCGGACCTCCCGAAGATACCGCAGCAGCCGATCCGCCACGTCCGCCAGCAGGTCATCGGACGGCACCTCGTCGGACGGCTCGAGCAGCGCCACCCGCCCGACGAGGTACGGCTCGCGCTGGGTGATCTCCACCAACCGATAGCGACCGGTTCCGAACGTCATCAGGTTCATGCGCCCATCGGGCTGTCGGTCGATCTCCGAGATCCGGGTGACGGTGCCGATCTCGAACGGCTCGGCCGGGCCGCCGACCTCGACGCCGTCTTTGATGAGGCACACGCCGAACAGGCTGTCGGTCACGACGCACGCGCCAATCATCAGCTTGTACCGCTCCTCGAAGATGTGTAGCGGCAGTGGCAATGATGGAAACAACACCGTGTTCAGTGGAAACAGCGGTAGCTCGCGTGCGTCGTCAGTCACCTATCGTCCCAGAAGCAGGGTCAGCGGCACCGGTGATGGTCGCCCATCGGCAGGCTTGCGTCAACTGTACGCCGGTCATCCTCGATGGGTCACCTGTCCGGGCGCACGGCGGGCGGCAGTTCCCCGCCGCCCGCCACACTGGCTACTCCGCGTGTTTGGTGGTATCGAGCGTCTCGCCCGGCTCCAGGCTCCACCGCTCCGACCGACAGCCGGGGCGGTCGTACTTGTGGAACTCGCCGCGCGCATTGATCGCCAGGCGAATGCTCATCTCGGTGCCGACCGGCTCGATATGATGCCAGTGGTGCGTCGGCGCGACGACAAAGTCGCCTTCCTTCGCATGGATGACGCCATCGCTGCCCTCAATGTACCAGTCGATCTCACCCTTCAGCACGATCCACCATTCAGTGTGGTCATGGTAGTGGGTGTCGGTCGCCCAACCCGGCGGGTTCGCGATGATGAAGGCCTGCATATCCTCCGACAGCATCATCGTCTCGGACCACGGTGGCTCCCCGTGGCTGGCGATCAGCTCGTCGAGCCGCGCCTGAAATCGCCCGATGTCCAGTAGCGGCACCTTGTCTGCCATCTGCCTCAACTCCTCGACGGCCTGGACCGGCCCCCGTTACCAGCCGGGCCGTCCGCTGGCGATTGTACGCCGTTCGAGGCCGCCCACGACGACAGCGCCGCACCCGACGAGTGAGGCCGCATCCTTATGTCGCAGCCTGCTCCGAGGCCGGTACCAGTTCAAGGCTCCGCTGCTCGTCAAGCGGGCTCCAAGCGCAGCCGCACGAACGTCGCACAACCTTCTGCGGCGCGAGCACCGGGGGCGGCCCCAGCGGACGCCCCTCGATCAGCGCAACAATCATTTCGCCGGCGGCAAATCCGAGGCCGAAGCGGGGCGGTGCGACGCACGTCAACGCCGGTTCGACGAACGGTGCCCAGTCGAGATTGTCATAGGCGATGAGCGCGAACTGCTCCGGAGTTTCGATCCCAAGCTCCTTCAGCCCGCGCACCAGGCCGACGGCCAATGCGTCGCGAGTGGAGAAGGCGGCAGTCATCCCGCGATCAATCAGCAGGCGGACGGTTTCGCGCACGCGATCAGGCTCAGCGTTCCCGACATCAACAACTAACAGGTCATCTTCCGTCGCCCCGGCCTCCAGGCTGAGGTTCCGGTACGCCTGGATCCCGCTGCGCGTCGGCTCGAAGTTCAGATCCTCACACACAAATGCAATACGGTGGTGGCCATGCGACCGCAGATGGCTCAGGACCCATTCCAACCCGGCGATCTGGTCTGCCGTCACGATGGGCACGGGCGCGCCGAAGTCTCGCCGCCCGATATGAACCAGTGCGGCACCTTTACGGTGCGCCTCAACCACCGCCGCCCGATCCGTGTGCATGCCGGCGACGACCACTCCATCCACGCGGCCACTTGCAATTGGCTCCACAAGGTCGAAGCCGTCGCTCATCCGACTTGGGGCAATGAGCAGCAGGTCGTAGCCCGCCGCCTCCAGCGCCCGGCGCAACCCGGCCACCAGCGCATCAAAGTACGAGTCGCCTTGCAGGCGGGTCGAGCCGTAGCGCGCCAGACCGACTGTCATTGACCGCCGCCCCGCGAGCGCCCGCGCGGCAAAGTTCGGACGGTACCCTGTTTCCCGCACGACCTGAAGCACACGATCGCGCGTCTTTGGGTTGACGCGCGGACTCATACGAATTGCGAGTGATACGGTGTTCCGAGAGACACCAGCCAGCCGTGCTACGTCTTCTAGAGTCCGCGCGCGGGGTAGCGCTGACGGTGTCTCGCCATCCAAAGGTTCGATTCCTCCGGGATCTTGTCCTCATCTGTGCCGCCCTGCCCGATGCAGCACAGCAGTGCTCAAACTACCGAGGCGACTCGGCGAGATAGCCCCCACCCCGCAGTGCCAATCTTCCCCGCAACGTTCAATGTACGCTATGGCAAAGAGCGAATAATACGCAAGGCTGTTCATGCAGTCGCGACCCGCACATGATACAGCTGCCGCCGACATCACTCGGCGGCCCGGCCGGCCATCAGGGCTGCTGGCGGAGCGGCACCGACAGCGGGAACCGTTGATGTCGACAGGCCACGGACGTGCCCCGGATGCGGTGCCGTCCCGACCATCTCAAGCAATATGTCGAGAAAGGCCCGCGCGATGCCGCCCGGCGCGCCGCTGTCGCTACGTCGGATGACGACCATTCGACGGTGCACCGGCCCGGCGTCAATGATCGGCACCGATGCAAGCTGCCCAAGCTCGAGTTCGCGGGCTACCGAGACGGTCGGCAACAGCGCCACGCCTAACCCTTCTTCGAGCATCTTCTTGGCCGCTTCAAAGTTGTCGAGTTCCATAGTCATGCGTGGCGGCACACCAGCTCCAACGAAGAGTGCCTGCGTCAATTCATAGTAGCTGGACACCCGGTCGAAGACGACGAGGCCTTCCGCCACCACGTCGGCAAGGCGCACAGACCCACGGCGGGCAAACGGATGCGACGGATGCGTCACAAGCATCAATTCGTCTTCGTACAGCGGGATGACGTCCACATCGTCGAACCGCAATTCGCGGATGATCGCCAACTCGACCAACTCAGACCGAACCATGTTCAGCACCTGCTCTGAATGGCCGGTCTTCACGGTGAGTTCGACCAGGGGATGCTCAGTGCGGAAGCGCTTGAGCACTTTTGGCAGCACGTAGCTGCTGACCGACCCGGTCGCCCCGATCACCAGCTTGCCGGCCCGGCCGCTCGCCAAATCAGCGATGGCTGAGCGCCCGTCAGCCACGGCCATGAGCGCCCGCTCGGCGTGCGGCTGGAACACGCGCCCGGCATCGGTCAGGCGGACGCCGCGACCAGACCGTACGAAGAGCACCTGCCCGATCTCACGCTCGAGCGCGTGGAGGCGGGCCGTGAGCGCAGGCTGAGTTACGCCGAGCACTTCAGCCGCCCGCGACACCGTTCCGCATCGAACGACCTCGACGAACGCTTCTATCTGTTTGAGCAGCACGCGACACCTCGGGTCCGGGAGGTATACCGGCCAGGGCAACAGTCGGGCCAGCACCAGCAGCGGACTCGCCTGACAAGGCGCACTCTACCGGCAACGGACTGTTGCCGCTCGCCATTTCGCCGAGCAAGCGGAAAATCGCCGCATACTCATGAGTACAAACATTGTGCGCACCCAGTACACCGTGGAGAGATGGATGCCTGAACCTCTGACACTGATGGCCGTTCACGCCCACCCTGACGACGAGGCCATCGGCACGGGCGGCGTGCTGGCCCTGGCTGCTGCCCACGGAGTGAAAACGGTCCTCGTGACCTGCACCGGCGGCGAGGTTGGCGAGACCGCGCCGGAGACGGGCGTCGTCATCGAGGCGCTACGGGACGTCCGTGAGCGCGAACTGCGGGACGCCTGCGCGATCCTGAACGTCACAGAGTTGGAGCTTCTCGGTTATCGCGACTCCGGCATGGTCGGCACAGCGGACAACGAGCATCCCGACGCATTCATCAAGGCAGATCTGACCCACGCGACAGCGCGCGTCGTCGAACTGGTGCGGAAGCACCGGCCGCAGGTCATCGTCACCTATGACGAAAACGGATTCTACGGGCACCCGGACCACATCAACGCGAATCGGGTTGCCGTCGGCGCGTTCCAACTGGCCGGCGACCCGGCCCACCTGTCGCCGTCTGGCCTCGACCCGTGGCAGCCAGCCAAGCTGTACTACACGGCCGTCGCACGATCAGCGATGGCCCAGTTCGGGACGAAGCTGCGCGAGGCCGGCATTGAGTCACCCGTGGGCGTAGACGGCGATGCTGGGGCCGAAGAACGGCCCTGGGGCACACCCGACGAACTGATTACGACCGTGGTGGATGTGACGCCGCACGTCGAGCAGAAGCGGGCGGCGCTTTTCGCACATGCGACGCAGATGGGTCCGGAAGTCTTCTTCGCGAAGATTCCGCCCCCACTCTTTCTCGAGTTGTTCGGGCGGGAGTCGTTCCAACTCGTCACGTCGCACGTGCCGGTGAGCACGCCGGAGAGCGACCTGTTCGACGGGCTGCGGTAGGCGGCCGGCACCGCACCCGTATACTGATGGTCCCGGCCTGGTGCCGGGACAGGTACACGTGAGCAGCGTTCGCTCGCTGTGTCGGCTGCCGGCGGCAGTCCTACACGGCAACGCACCCCAACGCACCCGACGGACGAGGTGGAGGCTATGGTGAAGTTCTTGATTGGCGTGCTGATCGGATTCGGCCTGAAGATGGCATACGACTTCTTCCAAGAAGAGCGCATTCCGACCGATCTCGGCATGGCACAGGGGCGGTCTGAAGCGATTCTGGACGAGACGCGCCAGTTGGTACGCGAGATCCGCGAGGAGATCCGGACGGTCGTCCCGCGCAACGCCTGAGACGCGTGGCGGGCGGATCACACTGACCACGACTGTCACGGGCATGAGCCAGAACGAGATGGGCGCGCCACCTGGGCGCGCCCGTTTTTGCTGTCCTGGTTCCCGCGCGCCAGTAGTCACCCGAGTGAAGCGGCGTGCTGTCAGTTCATGACGGCTGGCGGTCGGCCGACAATCAACTCTATGGCGCGCATGAGCTGGGGGTCGTCGCCGCGCTGGAGATCATCCAGCGTCAAGTCAGTCGGAAAGTCTGGCTGGACACCCCGTTTGCTGATAACGGTTCCAGAGGGCGAGGTCAGCCGCCGAATTGTCACCTGGATGACGGAGCCGTCCGAGAGCGGCTGTGGCGCAGCAAGCCCGGCGCTGCCGGCCGTCCGGGCACCGACCAGCGGTGCCACTTGATAGTCCTTGATCGCCGACGCCAGCAGTTCGGCCGCCGACGAGGTTTCGCCGTCAATCAGCACGACGAATGGGAATCGCGGCACGGCCGCCCGGCCGGGTGCCATGATCTGCTCGGGCTGGCCGCTGCGGTCCACCGCCAGCCCGACTGGCCGCGACTCGATAAAGTGCGTTGCAACGCGGGCCATCGCCTCAAGCGAGCCGCCCGGATTCCCACGCAAATCGAGAATCCAGGCCCGGACGCCGCGATTCCGGCCCCGGGTGAGGACTTGCTGGACCTGCTCGGGGACGCCCTCGCCGAAGCTGCGGATGCGGAGAATGCCGAGGACGCCGCCGCGCACCGACGCCTCAATGCGCGGCGTGTCAACCGGGGCGCGCGAGATCTGGATATCGACGGGTTGCTGCTGGGCACGCACGACCGAGAGTGTGACGCGCGACCCCTGCGCCCCGCGAATGGTGCTGACAATGTCCGTGAGGGCGCGGCCGGCCGTTGAAGCACCATCCACGGCCGTCAGTTGGTCGCCGGGTCGCACGCCAGCGGCGGCGGCTGGACCGTCAGCGAACACTTCGATGACGTGCGGCGGCGCATCGGGGCGTGGGCGCGTGACCCGGATGCCCACACCTGAAATCGTCGTCTCGTTCATGCGGCGCACTTCGGCCGGATCCATGAACAGCGAATGGTCGTCGTTCAGGATGCCGAGCATCTTGCGAAGTACGGCCCAATCCGGGCGGGCCTCGGCGGCCCAGACGGGATACTTCTGGACCAGGATGTCGTAGCCGCGTGCAAAGGCACCCCAGTCTCCTTCGGGGTCGCCGGTCGGCAACGCCACCAGGTCGGTCGGTGCCAGGTCAAGCGGCAGGGCGTTCGCCTTAAGGCCGGCCTCGTGCACGCCCGCAATGGCGGCCTCGACCAGTTGCCGATGGTCTATCTGATCAACGTAGCGCTGCACGATGAACTCGTAGACCAGTCCGAGTTCCGTCGAAGACAGATTGCCCTCCGCACTGGCCTCCGGCGCTGCTGCACCGCCGGTCGGTGCGCCGGACGGCTGCACCGCTGCTGCCGCCTCGGTCGGGCTGACACGCGCATTGCCGGTCCGGCTGGCTGCCGCGTCGCTGCCCGCCGAACACCCGAGGACGAACACCAGCGCCAGCATGGCGACAGTCAGCATCTGGGACAGGCGACGACGTTCCTGCCGGTGCGTCGAGACAGTCAGCACGGACGTCATCTCCTGATCGACGAATGCTCCGCAGATCCTGGCGGATTATAGCCAGCACGGTCCGGACGCTCGGAGAATTGTCGTCCTCTGGTCGGCAGCAACCGTTGCGCAGTACGCTCACCGCACCATGCCTGTGCTGCATTCGCTGGTGAACCACGCTGCTGACGCTTTTCGGCGCAATGACGCACAGAACCGCGAACATCTGCGCGTCCTGCGTGACCGTTTGCGACTGGCGCAGGCCGGTGGCGGCCCGACCGCGATAGCCCGCCACCGTGGTCGCGGCAAGTTGCTGGCCCGTGAACGCATAGCCCGCCTCTGTGACCCCGCGACGCCGTTCCTGGAACTGGGGGCACTGGCCGCCTGGGACCAGTATGACGGCGACGCGCCGTCCGCTGGCCTCGTGACTGGCATCGGCACAGTCTGTGGCCGGGCAGTCATGGTCGTTGCAAACGACGCAACCGTCAAGGGCGGCACGTACTACCCGCTGACTGTCAAGAAGCACCTGCGCGCCCAGGCCGTCGCCGAGCAGAACCGGTCGCCCTGCATCTACCTCGTGGACTCCGGCGGCGCGTTCCTGCCGCTTCAGGCCGAGGTCTTCCCGGACCGTGACCACTTCGGGCGCATCTTCTACAACCAGGCCCAGATGTCCGCGCAGGGTATTCCACAGATTGCCGTGGTGATGGGGTCGTGTACGGCCGGAGGCGCGTACGTGCCCGCCATGAGCGACGAGTGCATCATCGTCAACGGCACGGGGACCATTTTCCTGGGCGGGCCGCCCCTGGTGAAAGCGGCGACTGGTGAGGACGTGTCGGCCGAGGACCTGGGCGGAGCCGACGTACACACTCGTTTGTCCGGCGTTGCGGACCATTTCGCGGACGACGACGAGCACGCGCTCGGCATCGCGCGGCGGCTCGTCGGCAATCTGCCGCGCCCGACCGGCCCGGATAGTTTGCCGTGGGACATGCTTCCTGCGTACCCGCCCGCCGCCGACCCGGAAGACCTGTACGGCTTGATCCCGAGCGACACCCGGCAGCAGCTTGACGCCCGCGAGGTCATTGCGCGGATCGTGGACGGCAGCGATTTCGACGAGCACAAGACGCGCTACGGCCCGACGCTGGTCTGCGGCTTCGCACACATCATGGGCTACCCGGTCGGCATCATCGCTAATGACGGCATCCTCTTCTCCGAGAGTGCGCTTAAGGCCGCCCATTTCATCGAACTGTGCTGCTTGCGCCGCATCCCGCTGGTGTTCCTCCAGAACGTCACCGGCTTCATGGTCGGCCGCGAGTACGAGCACCGGGGCATTGCGCGGGACGGTGCCAAGATGGTGATGGCTGTGGCAAACGCGGCCGTGCCGAAGTTCACGGTGGTCATCGGCGGATCCTTCGGGGCCGGCAACTACGCCATGTGCGGACGTGCCTACGAGCCGCGCCAACTGTGGCTCTGGCCCAACAGCCGGACCTCAGTGATGGGCGGCGAGCAAGCGGCCAATGTGCTGTTGACGGTGCGCGAAGAGCAGCTACAACAGCGTGGCGAGACGCTGACGACTGAGCAGCGAGCGGCATTCAAAGCCCCGACGCTGGAGCGGTACGAGGCCGAGGGCAGCCCCTACTACAGCACCGCCCGTCTCTGGGACGACGGCATCATCGACCCGGCTGACACGCGGACGGTGCTTGGCCTGGGACTGGCGGCGGCCGCAAATGCTCCGATCTCGGCAACCACGTTCGGGGTGTTCCGCATGTGACGGACTTGCTGACGACGCCCGCCGTTGATGCGCGTCTCGTCATCGAACGCGGGCCACCGTTTGCGGCGCTCGTACAGTCGGCCTATACCTGCCGGCGCTGCCCGCGCATGGACGGCCGAACCCGCGCCATCGGGCCGGGCAACGGGCCGTTGGACGCCCGCGTGCTGTTCGTGGCCGAGGCACCAGGCCGGCTGGGCGCGGAACGGACGGGCGTGCCGCTGTCCGGCGACCAGACCGGCCGCAACTTCGACGCCTTCATGACTGCGGCCAGTCTGGACCGCGCGCGCGTGTTCGTGACGAACGCGGTGCTGTGCAATCCGCAGACACCCGACGGCCGCAACGACCGCCCCCGCTCCGTCGAGCTTCGGAACTGCGCCGACCACTTGCGGCACCTGATCGAACTGCTCGATCCGGCCTGGGTCGTGAGCCTGGGCGGCGTGGCGCTCGATGCGCTCGGTCGGATTGAGTCCCACGAACGCCTGCTTTCCCGCGATGTCGCACGTGCCGCGCCCTGGTTCGGCCGCCGACTGGTTCCGCTCTACCACCCCGGCGGCCGGGCCGTTGCGCGTCGTGGGTTCGGCCAGCAGTGCGCGGATTATGTCGCCCTGGCCGCCCTCCTTGGCGTCAGTGCTGACGCAGACCGCATCCAGTAGCACCGCCGGGCTGGTATCGTCTCTTCGGGTGAGGGCGCGCGCAACGACACAGCCGCGCCGCGTAGAGGGGGGACACGTGAGCGCCTGGGGTACTGGCCTGCTTGAGAACGACGTGGCCGCCGACGCGCGGCTGTCCTTTGACGAGGTGATCGAGAGCGGTGGCTCCGTCGAAGAGGCCGTCGCCACCGTCATGAAGGAGTGGGAAGACGACCTGGACGAAGAGGACGACCGGACCGATTTGATCCTGGCGCTGGCGTGGCTCGCGAGCGAGAAGCAGGCCGTTCCCGACTGGCTTGACGAAGAAGCCCGCGAACGCATCGACGGCAAAGTCAGCCTGCAGACCTGGGAGGATACGCCCGAACTCGCCGAGCGGCGCGCCGTCGAGGATCTGCTGCTGGCAATCCTTGACGGCAAGGCGGCGCACCCCGGCCGGATCGGCAAACTGCTGCCGGGGTCGCCCTCGTAGGGCGACAGCGACCGGCAGCGTCCGCGGGCCACCTACCAGATGAAGGCGAACAACAAATCGTTGACGTTGGTGTTTGTTGGACCGGTAATCAGCAGATCGCCCAGCGCCTCGAAGAAATGGTACGCATCGTTGTTGGTCAAGTAGGCGTTCGGATCGAGGCCCGCTGCCTGCGCGCGGGCCAGCGTCGAGCCGTCGGCGAGTGCACCGGTCGCGTCGTTCGGCCCGTCATTGCCGTCCGTCGCCAGCGCCGCGATGATGACGTTCTCCAGCCCAGCGATCTTGAATGACGCCGCCAGCGCGAGTTCCTGATTGCGGCCGCCCAGCCCCGATCCGCGCACCGTCACCGTCGTCTCGCCGCCCATGATCAGACAGGCCGGCAGCGGCAATGGCCGAGCGGTCGCGGCCTCTTCCCGGGCCAGCGCCGCGACGACCTTTGCAACCTCGCGGGCCTCGCCCTCAACGTAGGTCGTCAGGAGCAGCGCCGACATGCCCTCCTGCTCGGCTTGCTCCACGCCGGCGGCAGCCGCAAGGTCGTTGCTCGCCACAACGACGGTCTGCACGCGGTCAAAGAGCGGGTCGCCGGGCTTCGGCGTGTCGGCAATCTTGCCGTCGCGGCCGTCGCGCAGGCGCTGCGCCACCGTTGCCGGCAGCCGATCCCAGATGCCGAACCGCTCGACGATGGCACAGGTGTCGGCGTAGGTGCTAGTGTCCGGCACAGTCGGGCCGGACGCGATAACATCCAACGGGTTGCCCACTACGTCCGACAACACCAGCGCCAGCACATCGGACGGCGCGGCCAGCCGAGCCAGCCCGCCGCCCTTCGCCTGCTCCAGATGCTTGCGGATCGTGTTCAACTCGTTGATGGTGGCACCGGCCCGCAGGAGTACATCCGTCGTCTGCTGCATGTCAGCCAGGCTGATGCCGTCCGCTGGGAGCAGCATCAGCGCCGAGCCGCCGCCCGACAAGGTCACGACCACCAGATCACGCGGCCCGGTCGTCGCGAGCAGCGCCACGAGTTCGGCAGTGCCGTCTACGCAGGTCTCGTCAGGGATCGGGTGCGACGCCTCGCGCAGCCGGACAGTCCGAGTAGGGTGGGTGTGGCCGTGCTTCACCACGACGAGGCCGTCCATGCAGAGTGCCCCGAACACGTCTTCAACGGCCGCAGCCATCGGTGCGCTGGCCTTGCCTGCCCCCACCACGATCACGCGGTCGTAGCTCGCGAGATCGTAGGTGCAGCCAGCGACCGTCACCTGCTCGCCGTCCCGCTGGAGCGCGCGCCGCACGGCCTCGCCCGGCTCGACGGCAGCCAGCGCGGCCTGCATGACGCGCGTCACGGCTGCGCGCCGATCACGAGTCGACGGATCGGCCAGCAACCGATCACCGAACGAAAAGACGGGCATCTGGGCCGACGACTCGGTCATGCAGCATCCCCATTGAGGCAAAGTGAGGTCTGGTAACAAGCAGGCCGGCGTCACGGCCCACCGTATGGTAACAGCGCGGGGATGGTGACAGACCGGGTCTGGCGAACAGTGCGCGGGCGCTAGTATGCGTGCCGCGCGTGCTGGCGCTCGTGGTCGAGCAGCCACCGCTTGCGCTCCAGCCCCCAGAAGTAGCCGGCCAGCGCGCCGTCGGTGCGGGTCACCCGGTGGCACGGCACAATCGGCGAGATCAAGTTAGTCGCACAGCCGGTCCCGACCGCCCGCGCGTAGCCCGGACCACCGAAGCCCAAAGCGAGATCTCGGTAGGTGGAAACCAGGCCGGGCGGCAACGTACGCAGCGCGGCCCAGACCCGTTGGCGGAACGGCCCGCCAGGCTGTGCTACAGGTATGGTGTCGAGGGCGTGCAGGTCGCCACCGAAGTAGGCCCGCAGCGCGTCGGTGATCGGCCCGAGATCGGTAACCGGTTGCAGGGCTGCACTTGTGAACTCTGGACCGAGACGCCCGGCCAGCGCCCCGACATCCTGGGTGAAGCCGCCTGCCCGCACGATGCCGCCTGCAACCAGAAGCGTGAGCGGTCCGATGGGCGTCGGCATGGTGGAGACCTGGATCGTCGGGCTGGTCGGCCGGGAGGCCGTCTCGTCGGCCGGTACGGCGTTCAGGGCTGGCCTGGTCAGGGTCGTTGGCATGGCATCCTCCGCGAGAATCGTCTCCGACTGGTAGCGAGTACAACCCCGATCGTTCCCCGCCCGGTTGCGAGCCACGCCGGGCCGTTGGAGTCATGCTGCCGCCATACTCGGGGCAGACGTCATAGGTTTATGGCAGCCACGACCTCCAGGCCGGCCACCCTTCGACCAGTGCCGCGAGCGCCGCGTAGCCGCCAGCGTTCGGATGGATGCCGTCACCGGCCGCCACCTCGTCCCACCAGACGGTAACATCCTGGAGCCGTGCCAGAATGTCGAGAAACGGCACGCCAATCTCGTGGCAGACGGCGGCGTAGGCGGCGGCCAACTGAGCGTGACGGGCGGTCTTGTCAGCCTCGGGGGCCGGCGGCACGCCGACGACCAGCACCTTGAAGCCGGCACCAAGCGCCTCAGAGATCATGGCGCTGGCGTTGGCGACCGACGCGTCGGGGGCCACACGCCAGCGGCCATTCTCCTGGGTGGCGTCGTTCGCACCAAACGAGAAGACGACCCGCCCGTCACTGTCCGGCCCCAGGCGCGGCGTGACCTCGGCCCGCCAGCGAGCGCGAATGTCGGCCGTCGTCTCGCGGCGGATGCCGAGGTTGTAGGCGGTCAGCACGTGGCCGCGCGCTCGGGCGGCAGCGCTGACGCGGCCGGGCCAGCCCAGGCAGGCGTCGTCGCCGGTGCCCTGCGTGAACGAGTCGCCGATGAAGCAGATCCGAATGTCTGGCACGCCTGCCTCCCCTGAGCGGTCTGCCAGCGGCAGTCCCCCTACGCTGTCTCTCGCAACGTGTCGGGCCTAGCGCGCGCTGGCCGGCGCGTCGCTCGGCGGCACCGGGCCGGCCCCGCCCACCAGTTCGGCCAGCCCCCACAAGTCGCGCCACTCATAGTCCGGCGTCCCAGGACCGGGCCGGGCCTCCCTGAAACGGTTCACCCAGGCCGTGCGACGGCCCATTGCCTGCGCCGGCGCGATGTCGTACTTGAAGCCGAACGCCACGTGCAGGTGATGTGCGGCCGGTTCGCCGATGCGCG
>Ga0105048_10007953_pt1 | contig 16994 bp, 12 predicted proteins | sample MAT05_FD_78382 | JGI IMG/M metagenome (GOLD analysis project Ga0105048, IMG submission 78382) | Freshwater microbial communities from Lake Fryxell liftoff mats and glacier meltwater in Antarctica - MAT-05 | ecosystem: Environmental > Aquatic > Freshwater > Ice > Liftoff microbial mat | place...
ATACCATTAGTGCAACATTCTCTTCATTGAATTTCACTATCTCAGCTTCTGCAGGGGCAAATGGATCCATCTCACCAAGCGGTGAAACCAGTGTGAACTGCGGATCCAACCAGGTTTATACCATTACGCCAAATGGGGGATTTAGTATCCAGGATGTGCTGGTGGATGGTGTATCACAGGGCGCTGTTGCAACCTACACCTTTAACAATGTAACTGCCCCGCATACCATCACCGCAACATTTATTTCGGGGGCATTAACTATTACGGCAAGTGCCGGTGCTAACGGAACCATCACACCTAATGGTACGGTGAGTATTGTAAGTGGAGGCAGTCAGACCTACAACATCAGGGGTAACGCAGGATTTGTGGTTCAAAATGTATTGGTAAATGGGGTTTCACGGGGTAACATTAACAGTTATACCTTCACAAATGTAACCTCATCACATACCATCAGTGCCACTTTTTCCGCTGTATCGGGATGTGTGCCACCAACCCTTACCGCCGCTGTTTCAAATGTTTTATGCAGGAGCGGCAGGTCGGGGGCTATTAATTTAACAACAGCCGGAGGAACAGCCCCCTTCACTTATGCCTGGGTAGGACCAAACGGCTTCACCGCTAACACCGAAGATGTTTCTGGCTTGGCATCAGGAACATACAGGATCATAGTGACTGCAGCCGGGGGTTGTAACTCTACTGCTGCTTTTTATACCGTTACCCAACCATCCGGAACATTGGTTATGGCGGCTTCCTGGAGTAATATTCTTTGCAACGGTGGTACCACTAACGTGTTGATATCTGCTGCTGGAGGCACTTTACCCTATACTGGAGCCGGAATCGTTCCCAACCAGCCCGCTGGTGTCCGCACTTATACCGTAACGGATGCTAATGGATGCATTGCCAGCGGAACATTCACGCTGAATCAACCATCTCCCATCAACATAACAGCCACCCCAGGTACGATCGCATGTTTTGGCGGAACAACCACACTTGCAGTGACAGCTACTGGTGGCACGGGAACAAAACAGTACAGTTTAAACGGCGGAGCCTTCCAGGCAGGTAATACTTTTTCTGTAAATGCAGCAGGATCACCTTATGAAGTTCGTGCCAGAGATGCCAACCAATGTATTGTAACAACCAATGTAATTGTGACCCAGCCTGCAGCCTTATCTGCATCGGCAACGGCTACCCCCGTAACAACACCGGGCGGGGCTGACGGAACAGCCACTGCAGTTCCGGTGGGTGGCACAGCACCTTATACCTATACATGGAACACCACACCAGTACAACAGACAACAGCAACAGCTACCGGTTTGACGGCTGGAGTATATACAGTAACGGTGAGAGATGTTAGAGGATGTACCACTACTGCCACGGCAACTGTAAGTTCAGCCAGTTGTAACATCACTGCATCTGCTTCAGCAGGCACCATCGCCTGCTTTAGCGGAACAACCACACTAACGGCTACGGTTGCAGGAGGAACAGCTCCATTGCAATACAGTATGAACGGCGGAACATTCCAGGCAGGTAATACTTTTACAGTGAACGCTGCCGGATCATCCTATACAGTTACTGTAAGAGATGCCAACCTGTGTACGGCAACGACCAACAGTGTAGCGGTAACCCAGCCTGCAGCGCTGGCCTCAACAGCCACTGCTACTCCTGTTTCAACAACAGGTGGATCAAACGGAACAGCAACCGCACTTCCGGTGGGCGGCACAGCACCCTATACCTATTCATGGAACACCACACCCGTGCAGAACACAGCAACGGCTACGGGTTTGATAGCGGGTGCATACACCGTAACCGTGACCGATTTTAGGGGATGCACTGTCACCGCAACTGCAACGGTAGGTTCTCCGGGTTGTAACATCACCGCATTTGCAGCTTCCGGCACCATTGCATGTTTTGGCGGAACAACCACACTAACGGCTACGGTTGCAGGAGGAACAGCGCCATTGCAGTACAGACTGAACGGTGGGGCATTCCAGGCAGGTAACAGCTTTACAGTGAATGCAGCAGGATCACCTTATGTCATCACGGTGAGAGATGTTAATAACTGTACCGCTGCAACAACATCTTTAAACGTAACGGAACCAACGGCAATTACAGTGCAGGCATCAGCAGGTGTAGCGTGTAACGGTGGAACTACAAGCGTTACCGTAACGGCTACGGGCGGCACAGCACCCTACACTGGTACCGGTATAATCACATTGCAGACAGCAGGTTTGCGCACATATACTGTTACAGATGCAAGGGGCTGTACCGGCAGCACAACAATCACCATTGAAGCCGGTACAGTACCGCCAAGGCCAACTGTGGTTACCGGCCAGTTTTATGGCCTTTGCGGAGGCGGCACTTTTACCTACACTGTTGGAGCTGTACCAGGTGCTACAGGCTATAACTGGATAGTGCCGGCAGGTTTTACTATTGCCTCTGGTCAAGGGACAGCACAGGTGCAGGTGATAGCCCCACCAACATTTACCAGTTCGGGCACCATCGGTGTAACACCCACCAACTCCTGTGGAACCGGGCTACAGTACCGATTTACTGTTTTTGCTGTTTTGTATTATCCAGGCTCAAGCATTACAGGGCCATCCACTGTAACCGCCGGCCAGGCCAATGTGCAATTCAGCCTGCCTAATGCTCCCGGAACGACTTATAACTGGCTGGTGCCTGTAAACGCAACAATCACCAGCGGCCAGGGCACCAATATCATAACTGTAAGATTTGGTGCCAACGGTGGTAACATCAGTGTAGATATTACAAATGCCTGTGGCACCGCGCCAAGAGCGAGCAAACCGGTTACCATTGTTGCCGGAAGACCAGCCCCCGCTGCTCCTGAAACAGCAACAAAAACATACTTAAGTGTTTATCCTAATCCAGCACAAAGCAACGCTATTGTGGTATTCGGCTCCTCCAAATTGGGAACTAAGTTTGAAGTTACAATCAGCAATACCGTTGGTAAACCCATACTTACCAAATCTGGTATCACCCTTAGCGGCAAAAACATATTGAAGTTCGATTTAAGTAGGCTTACCAATGGAATATACCTGGTTACATTAACAACGGATGATAAGAGTCAAACGCAGAAACTGTTCAAACAGCAATAATACAATTCCAATAAATATCAGTTGGTAAACAACCTGCAGCACCAGAGCCGCAGGTTGTTGCTTTTCAGGCTTTAATTGTATGCGATGGGATTTGATCGAATCAAATGCCTGCCGCAAAACATTTCACAGATCTGACGTGACTATCCCCCACTCCCCACTCTTTCCATTTCTTCCCCGGCGCTTCCACCTGACCGCCTGCTGGTTTTGAACGCTTTACCAAATGGTAAGTAAACGCAAAATGAAGCAACCGGCTGTTTCGGCGAAGTAAAAAGTATTTGGTGGCATTGGCAAATTGGGTGAGGTCTTTCATCGCATTCGTATAAAAATCATCTCTCTGTAACAGCGTCGGCGGACAGTGATGTTCCATTGAGAATATATATGGAAAAATCAGTTGCATCGCTGGGTGCCGGTTGGCAATTTATAAAGATGGGAAATAATAATTTAAACAGTAAAAAGGAAATTCCTTTTACCAGGAACATGGGTGTGAAAGTTAACAATGGGGGTTACTTGACGGGATGAGCATCTTGTTAAATGGTTCAATAAAGCATGTAGCTGTGGCGAAGTAGTAAGATGATGACCGATTTTTACATAGCCTCGTCAATGCCATCCAGGGGATTTGCAGGATTAGTCTTCCCAGCAAAATTTCATTTTATTACTTACCATCTATAACAGGGTGGGTAAACTGCGTAATTAAGGGTATTTTTTTTCCCAGGTGTTGTTATTAGGTTTACCGTTAACGTGTATCTGCATTTGCAATTGACAGTGGCACGCCGTTTGGCTATCCTGCTGCTAAAACTAAAAAATTATGAAAAAAGCAAAATTGATTGTAGCGCTGACGGTATTCGTGTCAGCGAATGTTTGGGCACAGACGCCAACACCGGAAATTACGAAGAAGAACTCATGGCTGAAAGCCGGTTTAACTGCAGGAGTTCCGGTAGGAGATATTTCTGAAGTAAGCAACTTTACACTGGGCCTCGATTTGAAAGGCCAGTTGATGTCCACTAATCATATTGGTATCGGTTTAACAACAGGGTATAATCACTTCTTTGTTAAAGACGGATTTGAAAGCTTTGGCACTATTCCGTTGGGAGTCTTCATGAGGGTGTATCCTGACTACAAAGGTTTTTTTGCAGGCACTGACCTTGGTTACAGTTTACTTACCGGAACCAATAACAATAAAGGCGGTGTTTACGTGAGGCCACAACTTGGTTACCACAACTACGACTGGAATATTTTTGGTTTTTACAACCATATTTTCAGGGGTGATGTTGATGGAGGTGCTATCCAGACTGCAGGTATTGGATTTACCTACAACCTTCGTTTTAATTAATTGCTTTTTTAAACTTAAAATGCCCGGTAATTTTTTGAAAATTACGGGGCATTTATTTTCTGTAACATGTCTTTTCTGTTGCTTTGATTGCTATCTCAACATGCCCGGTCCATTTGGCCCGGTTTTGTTTGCCGGAGAATAGGCTTAATCAGCAAACTGCGTTTCAAACCTAAGAATTGTGTTTTTAAAATCACCTGCAGGCTTGTTGAATTGAAATCTCCGGTAATATTGTTCTAATAAAATAGCATTCATGGTCAATTTACTTTATACTGCCAATGAAAACGATGACGGCTAATTAAACAGTGAAGATTTCATTTGGACAATGCTGATTTATTGTGCTTTACTGTTGGTATAAACTGTAAGCTATTTAATTATTTCATCACAAAGGCTTCCATCATCCGCATCACTTCAGCTCCTTCTTCACCACTGCAGGGATTAGTTGCTGTACCTAAAAAGTACTGCACTGTTTTTTCAATCATCGGTTGCTGTACATGCTGCAATGGATCAAATGAATGGGTTATTTCTGTTCCATGTGTTTGGATTGTTAACGAATGCCCGTTGAAAACACTAAAATTTATTTTACCCGCTGAGCCAATTATTTCACAATGATCGCTTGCTGCTTCCGGAGCCACATTAAAGCACCAGCTACCATTAAAAGCTGCACCGTTTTTAAATAAGATATTCCCTGCCACCATATCGTCGGCGGCATACCGGCCTGCCTGGTTGGCCGAAATCCCGGTTATCTTTTGTACCGGCCCAAAAAAATAATACATCAGGTCGAGTTGGTGAGGAGCCAGGTCGTGAAACAGTCCGCCGCCAGCTACTGAAGGGTCTACACGCCAGGCATTTTTTTCATCTGTCAACTCTTCTTTGCTCAGCAGTGGCTTATAAAATTCCAGCCGTACAAGCCTCACATCACCAATGGCGTTGTCGTTTATTAATTGCTTTATCTTTTTAAATAACGGCTGCTCCCGGCGGTAATGCGCCACCACCAGTTTTACATTTTTTGCTGCGGCGGCGTTGGCCATATTGATTGCAGCCGCATATTTTAATGCCATCGGTTTTTCCACATACACCGGTTTACCTGCATCGATGGCGGCAAGGGTGTAAGCTTCGTGGGATGCAGGTGGCGTTGCAATATAAACTGCATTTACTTCCGGATCGTTGACAAGTTGATTGGCATCACCGTACCACCGGGGTACGTTATGGCGGTTTGCATAATCTTTTGCTTTTGCTGCATTCCTGCGCATTACAGCTACCAATGAAGAATTGGCTACTTTATTAAAAGCAGGTCCGCTTTTTAATTCAGTCACGTCTCCACAACCGATAATGCCCCAGTTAATTTTTTCCATATCTTACAAAACTATCGGGATGATTTTTTATTCAAAAAGGGTAGAACTCAATTTATGTGTTTCAACAGATGAAAATAAAGAGCCAGTTGATTTATCCTGTTAGGTGTTCTTAGACTTGTTATACATCTCAAGCTGCTCCTGCACCCATTCTTTGTAACGTTGTCCTTTATAGGCGAACCACTCCTGCCGTAGTTAATTGTAATTGAGTAACAGGAATTTAAAATTGTGAAAAGGCTTTTTGAATGCAATCGCATTTTCAAAACGCTGACGTATTCTTTGGTCTGGAATATTTGCAACGAACGTTTCCATTACCTGAAAAGACTCATGGCTTTCCATTGTTTCAAAGCGAAGATATGCATGGTAATTTTCTTCTACTTTATCCATTGAGTCACTCCAGGGTTCTTCATTAAAACCGGCATATCCATTTAGTTCATCGGGATAATATACCAATTCTCCATCCGGGATATGGTAAAAGCATTTCATTCCTGTTTCCAGCAGCTCTGCTATTTCCTTAATTGTTTCCGATGATACCGTTACCGCCATAATATTTTTTTTTGCCCGGTATTTTTTTTTATTTTCTACCAAAAAAAATTTAACGTCGTGAAAACGTTACTTTATTTACCGCTTCGGGTTTATCCTCCTTCATTCACCGTCATCAAAATACGTTTTTTTTCATGGGCTGTATCTTCCAAAAGGTTAGGCTTCGCCACAGCCATTCCAACTGGCAAAAAACGAAAATAGTGCAGCCACGCATGGCTCCAGGCTATTTCAATAATCCACACTACCGCCACCACATAATATATTTCAAATCGTTGCAGCCTTCCAAACATACCAGCGCCAGGTCCGTAAAAATATACGGCGCAAATAAAAGACCGCATAAGGTAATTGGTAAATGCCATCTGGCCAGCAGGCCTCATCAATCTAAACATCCAATTAAACCAGCCTGATTTATACAACAGCATAATTAATCCAAATATTCCTACAGAACGCAACGTCCTGGATATTTCATAAAAATCGAAGTACACATTTTTTACGTAATCAAACCGGTTGAACTTATTGAGGAGCATAGGCTGGAGCCTGAAATAAGAAACCAGTAACCTAAGCCCCAACCCTGCAACACAAAATGCCCAGTAAATTAGTGCAGGACTATTACCCGTTAAAATTGCCCGCTTGTAAAAAGCCATGCCGGTAAACATAAATAACAGCACATCCCAAGGCCCGTAATAGGTTTAAAAAAACTCCAGCTTAGTGCTGATATTGCTCCTGTTTTCATATACTTCCCCGTAACTGCCCCGCACCTGTCTAAGATTTTTTCTCATTTCTTTTAGTTGCCCTTCTTTGCCTGTCTTCTCTTTAAATTCTGTCATGGCCCCCAGTTCTTCCGTTTGCTGATCCGTTAGTTTCACTTTGGCAGTATCCAGTTTGGAAATAGTTTCTCCTTTGCTGATCATTTTCTGCTGCCGGAATAAATCAACTTTTTCCCTGGTGGTCATCAAAACCAGGCAGATGCATGCTGCACCAAGCAGTGCTTTAAAATTCAGCCTGCGAAATACAAAAACAATGATACCGCAGTTAGCGTATTAAAATAAAATATCGCCGGCCATAATAATACAAAAGCATTGACAAGGCTGAAAAAAAGTAGCCATAGTGGCCTGCGGATAAGATATTCGGCGGTCATGATCCCTTCAACTCTTTTTTCAAGCCGGGTAATGAATAAGATAATTCCGGCACCGAAAAGCATTGAAAAAATTGCCCGCTGGCTTCCTTCCAGAAACCAGTTGACAAGATACCAGACAGTGCTGTAGATGGTACCCAATTCATTATTCAAAGCCAGGTTATCAACAGCAGGATCAGGCAGTGCAAAATACGGCATGTTCATCATCAGGATACCCAGCAACGCAATGCCCCTTAGGCTGTCAATAATAACGATGCGTTCTTCCTGGGTCACTGGTGCTGCCGTAGAAAGTGAAAATTCTGAATTCATGCTGGATGATTGTTAAGGTATTAAACTACCGGGGTCCGGTGGGTACCCACTAAATGAATTTCACAGGGCGAAGAGCCGGCAAGATATAATATCAGGTTTGCAAATCAAAGCAAATTGGTAAAAGTATTGCAGTAGCACCTGCAATCACCAACGGTTATTCCAAATCTAATACAGCCCGGTAACCAAAACGTCTGCGGGAAAAAAATTTTAAAAAAAAGGAAATACCTATCCCATCATGAACAAACTAAAATCATATTTCCTCCTTCCGGATGTCATATTTATTATAAGTACCCCTTTGTATTTTGTAACAACAAAATGATGCTTTCATCTTAAAAATAACGTTATGAAAAAGATACTAATATTGGTTTTCCTGTTCACCGCACAGCATGGCTTTGCGCAGAAATGGGAAAAAAATTACGACTTTGTAGACAACTGTGTCTGCGGTCTTTCCAAAGTAAAAAAAGATGGTAAAATTGGCTATGTAAATAATGCAGGCGTAGAACTGATACCACTGCAATATGAAGACGGGTTAACCTACCAGGAAGGATATACTGCCGTAAAAAAAGGCAACCGTTGGCAATACCTCGACAGTACAGGTAAAGCCATTACAGAACCAGTTTTTGAAGATGCCCTCGGTTTTAGTAATGGGATGGCTGCCGCTTCCAAAAATTTCCTGTTTGGGTTTATTAATACCAGGGGCGAGGCGGTAATCCCTTTTGGGTTTTCAAATGCCCGGAGCTTTTCAGAAGGCCTTGCCCCCGCAGCCAATGCAAAAGGATACTGGGGTTATATTGACACAAAAGGAAACTGGGCAATAAAACCTATGTACGACTTCTCAGACAGTTTTGAAAAGGGAGAAGCCAGGGTAATGAAAGGTGAGAAAATATTTTACATTGATAAAGACAACAAAGTGCTACATGAATGATGGTGCTGTATCGCTTTGCAATTAGTGGCAAACATCGACCTAAAACCGGCAACAGTTCATTGAAAAATGTTGCCGGCAAAAAACGATCATTCACTTAGTAAACTCTCTGCTATGGCTATCCATTTTTTATTTTCCTTTTTCTGCAGTATTATTTTTGCATTTATCCTTACCTATTTTTTAAAACGACGGGCACCCGGCCCATTTGGCGGAATACTGTATTTTTTTAGCATTATTTTTCTCTTCACAGCGGCCCTTGGTTTTTTACTTACGCCGTTAGGCCCGATGTACAAAAATGTGCCCTGGTTAAGCATTGCGGCAATCGCCTTGCTGATCATGCTGCTAATCGCAGAATTGTTACCGCATCATGGGAAGGGAGTTATAGTAAAAAGAAAGAAAAAAAGTGAAGCCGATAAAGATGAACAAACACTGGAAAAAGAGTTTAGTATCATTATCGGTATCATCCTGGTGTTGCTGGTGGCTGCTGTCATCTATGCATTGACAACCAATCCCGATAAATTTAGAATGAGCTTTTAAAATTTAGGCGTAGCCGGCGTTCAGTATAGTACCAACAATTAACTCATGATTGGTTCTGGTTGTTCACTTCTGTTCCAACTGCTGCCTTATAAAATCAGATACCCGGTATTTTTTTAAAGTAGACCTGTCTAAATGGGCTGCACCGTTGATGAGTTGCAGGCAATTTTTATTTTTACAATTGCATACAAAGGGCAGGCTTATCTCCCACTCGGTGCCAGGATAAAAAAAACTCAGTTCATCCCCGGGAACAACCGGCTTCAGGCAGATCAACTTCATCGCTGTGGTGTCAAAGAATGTATTTGGTTCGCAGCTATGATTGGTATATTGAAGGCAATCCGGTTTCAGTGTGATGTGCTTATCCACGCCTGTTTGCAACGTTAAACAGGTTGCGTAAGATTGCGTACTGCCTGCCTCAAATTTAGTGACCACCTGCCCTGGATTAAAAGAAATTGCTGCATGCAACGACCGCTGATGGGTGGAAGTATTGAGCCATACATCCGCAAAAAAATGGTGGCTTATAACTTCAAATGCTGCTGAACAGACAACGGTTTTTCTCATGATGGTTAAAAATGAAATTAACAGGAATAGTTTATCAAAGAAATCATTTATTTTCCTGTGATTTTCGTTATTCTGTCCCCTTTTTATCCACCAAAATTTTCACTCATAACCGAACTTCATCGATTAAAAATTCAACCGCTTCATTTCCCCTACCGCGTAGTCACATGCCCTTGCAGTAAGCGCCATATAAGTTAGCGATGGATTAATACAGGAACTGGATGTCATGCAGGAACCATCTGTAATAAATACATTCTGCACTTCATGCATTTGATTGAAACTGTTCAATACAGCCGTTTTTGGATTACTCCCCATCCTGGCTGTGCCCATTTCATGATTGGCATTGCCTGGAAAAGAGATGTTGTTACTGATACGGATATCTGCAAACCCTGCATTTTCCAGCATTTCCTTTGCAGTGTTGCCCATGTCTTCATGCATAGCAATTTCATTCGCTTTAAATTCGCAATCAACAACCGCAACTGGCAGTCCCCATTTATCCTTTTTATCCATGTTCAGGGTGATGCGGTTATCTGCATACGGCAAACACTCACCAAAAGCATACATGTTTATTTTCCATGCGCCGGGTCCGGTCATTGCTTCCTTCATTGCGGCACCAATCCCTTCCACCTGCTGGCGGCCCCGGTATCCGCTTGCGCCAAAATGATAACCACGCAGAAAAGGAGCGTCTTTTTTTTGTACATTTTTAAACCGGGGAATGTATAAACTAACCGGCCTTCGGCCATAATAATATTTATCCTCAAACCCTTCCAGGCTGGCCGATGCAGAAAGCCCTTTATGATGATCCATTAAATTTCTTCCCACCTGGTCACTGCCATTTCCCAAACCATTTGGAAAGCGGCTGGAGGTTGAATTCAACAAAATACATGCAGTTGCCACCGTGGATGCATTCAGGAAAATAAGCCTTGCATAAAACTCCATTGCCTGGTTTGTTTCGGTATCAATTATTTCTACACCAACAGCCAGTTGTTTTTGTTCATCATACAACACTTTGTTTACCAGCGAATGTGGCCTCACCGTTAAGTTACCAGTAGCATAGGCTGCCGGCATCGTACTGGCATTGGTGCTGAAATAAGCCCCATACGGGCAACCCCGGTGGCAGAGATCCCTTGCCATACATTGCCCCCTGCCCTGAACGGGTTTGGTAAGGTTGGCAGTTCTGCCCATGATCACTTTGCGGTCGGGATAGCTGTTTTCAATTTTTTCCTTAAAATATTTTTCCACCGCATTCATTTCAAATGCTGGCTGAAAAACCCCATCAGGCAAATGCGGTATCCCTTCTGCCTGCCCGCTTACGCCAATAAACGATTCCACATAATTATACCAGGGAGCCATGTCTTTGTACCTGATGGGCCAGTCCACCGCAATACCATCTTTTAAGTTGGCCTCAAAATCCAGGTCGCTCCAGCGGTAACATGCCCTCGACCACAACAACGAACGCCCACCTACAACATCGCCTCTGATCCAGTCAAACCGTTTAGTTTCATCATAAGGGTTTTGCTGATCGTTGATGTAAAAATGTTTGTTATCTTCCCTAAAAGACCAGTGACGGCTTTGCACGAACTGTTGCTTTTTTTCTTCTATTGTTATGTTGAACCGGTGCGAAAAATCCCACGGGTCTTTCGTGGCAGTTTGATAATTTGGGTGCTCCACATTACCTCCCCGTTCCAGCAGCAACACTTTCAGTCCTTTTTCGCAAAGCTCTTTAGCGGCCCAGCCACCACTGATGCCGGAGCCAACAATGATGGCATCATAGCTATTTTGTTCAGTCGCTTTGTTGTTGATATACGCAGTATCTCCCGGCATAGCAGTCGTTGATTTTTTATCGGAATTAGTGAAAATATTTTGATACCGTCATTTGTTCATTGATCATCTTCGTTGTGTCACTCTCTTGTACGGTATATCTTATGGCATCATCAACATTTCCCTACCGGAAATATTCCTTCATCACTTTGGAATAATCTGCCAATGCAATTTCTGGCGCTTCTAATTCCGGATGCCATAATTTTTCCCATTCAAAACTATAGTATCCTTTGTAACCATCATTTGATAAAACGTCAATCGCTTCAAAGATGGGTACTTCACCCTTGCCCAGTAACCTGTACTGGGGTTTGCCCTCCGCAATCGCTGCATCTTTAATATGGGTATGGCGAATGTATCTTTTTAATCTTTCATACACAGTTACCGGCGCTTCTTTTGTTACCATCCACATATTACAAATGTCCCAGATCATTCCCACCTGTGGGTGTTCGGCCCACTGCATCACTTTCTCCAAATCATCTGCCTTTACCAAATCACCATGCGATTCGATCAGCACAGTTACCGCACTTCCCTTTGCATGTTCCGCAAGTTCAAGCAACCCTTTTACAATCAGGTCCATCGTTGCTTCCCGGCTTTGTTCTTTTGGAAAACTGTTCGGGAATACCCGGATAAAAGGGCAGTTTATTTGTTGGGCCAAGTCAATGTAGCGCCTGCCTTCATCTAAATTCTTTCTCCTTTCAGCAGTATCCGCAAAATGCAATGTGGTGGAAGAGCCAAGGTCAACAAACTGCAAACCTTTTTCATTCATGATTTTCATAGTAGTTTGAATATGAGCGGGACTACTGAATTCATTGCATTTGGCAAGGTCAAGCTGGCGCTGGATACCCCGTATCTCTAAGCCCTGGTATTGGTGTTTTCTGGCAAAGTTGGTGATCTGTTCAAAGGTCCAGTCGGGGCAACCAAGTGTTGAAAAAGATAACAGCGGCCTGTCTTTCTTCAAGCCAAACGAAGAATTCACTATAGTTGCGGCACACAGCATTGCAGATGTTTGTAAAAATTCACGACGGGAAGTTTGTTTCATACTGGACCTTATTTTGTACAATTTAAAATTTTAATGTCAGAAACATGAATATGTTAAATAAAACCCAGTCAGGAAAAACCACCTGGCAATTTTGATCTGCCAATTTTATACCTTCATTCCTAAATTTTAAAATCATTCCAGATGTATTCAAAAAAACTGCTTACGTTCGTTACCATCTTATTTTCCCTCAGCTTGCCGGCACAACAAAAAAAAGAGGACAAAAAAAAATGGGATGTAAACAATCCGGAAGGTCCGTTTAAAGAGGTATCGTTTACCGTAAAAGAAGGTACCTGGATGAATGTGGATGTTTCACCAGACGGCACAACCATTGTATTTGACCTGTTGGGAGATATCTATACTATCCCCATAACAGGCGGCGATGCTAAGATATTAAGACAGAACCTTGCCATGGAAGTGCAGCCAAGATACAGCCCGGACGGAAAGAAGATTTTATTTACTTCTGATGCTGGCGGTGGCGATAATGCCTGGGTGATGGATAAAGACGGCAGCAATTCCAAACAGATCACCACCGAGAGTTTCCGGTTATTGAATAATGCTGTTTGGTCGCCAGATGGGCAATACATCATTGCACGCAAACATTTTACTTCCCGCCGCTCGCTGGGTGCCGGTGAGTTATGGATCTATCATATCAGCGGTGGCGAAGGCTTACAACTAACCGTAAGAAAAAATGATCAGCAAGACCTGAATGAACCTTCCGCTTCTGCCGATGGAAAATACATTTATTACAGCGAAGACGTTTACCCCGGAGGTTTCTTCCAATACAATAAAGATCCCAATAACCAGATATTCGTCATCAAAAGATTTGACCGGGAAAAAGGCATTAGTGAAGTGGTGACCGGTGGGCCGGGTGGTGCGGTACGTCCGCAAATTTCACATGATGGAAAAACGCTGGCTTTTGTAAAACGCATCAGGACAAAATCAGTGTTATATTTAAGAAATCTGGAAACAGGTGAAGAGTGGCCTGTTTATGATCAGCTCACAAAAGATCAGCAGGAAGCCTGGACCATCTTTGGTATTTATACCGGCTTTTCGTGGACGCAGGATGATAAAAATATCGTGATATGGAGTGGCGGAAAAATTTTAAAGATCGATGTAGATAGTGCGAATACCGCCGCTGAGATCCCATTCACCGTTACGGTTAAAAAGCGGCTCACCGATGTGGTTAGGTTCAGGCAAAACATCAACCCCGATGAATTCAATGTGAATGTGATCCGCAATACCATTACTGCCCCCGATGGAAAAACAATTGTATTCAATGCTGTAGGTTACCTGTGGAAGAAGACGCTGCCAGATGGAAAACCGCAGCGGTTAACTACCGGAACCGATCCTGAAAGCGAGCCCTCGTTTTCTGCCAACGGAAAAACGCTGTTGTATGTAACCTGGAATGATACCGCCAAAGGAGCTATTTACAAATTGGATCTGTCAACCACCTCTACTCCTGTTAAAGTAACCACCGCAAAAGCGATCTACCGCACCCCTTCTTTTTCACCGGATACAAAAAAAATAGTGTACTATAAAGAAGATGGTGACAATGTAATGGGTATTACATTCAATGTGAACCCGGGCATTTATTTAATGGATGCGGACGGTGCCAACCCGGAATTTGTATCGAATAAGGGGGAGTTACCGAAGTTCAGTGCAAAAGCTGACAGGATTTATTACCAATCCGCCGCCAATTCGTTTGGCAGTTGCAAAACAGATGGCAGTGACGATAAGGTAATTTTTAAAAGCACTTACGGCAGCCAGTTTGTGATATCCCCAAATGCTGACTGGGTAGCTTTTGTTGACCTGCATGAAGTGTATGTAGCTGCTTTTCCAAAAACAGGTAAAACGATTGAGCTGACAGCTACCACAAAGGCCTACCCCGTAAAAATTGTTTCCCGGGATGCAGGTATCAACCTGCATTGGAGTACCGACAGCAAACAATTGCATTATACTTTAGGTGATCAGTATTATTCCATCAACCTCGATGAACGTTTTGAATTCATTGCAAGCAAAGCAGACTCACTGTTTAAGGCTCCCGAAAAAGGTATCAGCGTTGGGTTAACAGTAAAAGCGGATAAGCCGCTGGGTACAATTGCATTTACCAATGCGAGGATTATTACCATGATCGGATCCGAAGTGATTGAAAACGGAACAGTGGTAGTTGAAAAGAACGTCATAAAAGCTGTTGGTAAAACATCAGACATAAAAATCCCGGCCGGGGCAAAAGAGATTGATTGCAGCGGAAAAACAATTATGCCCGGTTTTATTGATGCCCATGCACACGTGGGGCATTTCCGTACTGGATTAACACCGCAAAAACACTGGCCATATTACACCAACCTTGCATACGGTGTTACCACAGCCCACGATCCATCCTCCAACAGCGAAATTACCTTTGCACAAAGTGAACTGGTGAAAACAGGCAACATGGTTGGCCCGAGAATATTCAGCACCGGTACTGTTTTATATGGAGCCGACGGCGACTTTAAAGCAGTGATCAATTCTATTGATGATGCAAGAAGTGCATTACGCCGCACAAAAGCATATGGTGCATTCAGTGTAAAAAGTTACAACCAGCCAAGGCGTGAACAAAGGCAAATGGTAATCCAGGCAGCAAGAGAATTAAAAATGGAAGTGGTACCGGAAGGCGGCTCTTTCTTTTATCACAACATGAGTATGATCATGGATGGGCATACTACCGTTGAACACAACATACCCGTTGGTGTGCTGTATGATGATGTGATCAATCTCTGGAAGCATTCACAAACAGCGTACACGCCAACGCTGATCGTTTGCTACAATGCACCCAGCGGAGAATATTACTGGTACCAGCATACCAACGTGTGGGAAAATAAAAAGCTGCTCCGGTTTACTCCCCGTTCGGTAATAGATACCCGTAGCCGTTACCGTACCATGCTGCCGGAAGAAGAATATGAGAATGGTCATATCCTCGTTTCTAAAAGCATCAAAAAACTCAATGATGCAGGGGTGAAAGTAAATATGGGTGCACACGGGCAAATACAGGGCATCGGTGCCCACTGGGAGATATGGATGATGAAACAGGGTGGAATGACCAACCTGGAAGCATTGAAAACTGCCACCATCCATCCTGCCACCAGCCTTGGACTGGATGAATGGATCGGTTCACTCAAAGCTGGTAAACTGGCAGATTTGCTGGTAATGGATAAAAATCCACTGGAAGATATTTACAACACAGAGCGTATCCAGTACATTATGATAAATGGAAGACTGTATGATGCTGAGCAAATGAATGAGATTGGCAACTACGATAAACCCCGTGGAAAATTTTACTGGGAACAGGGAAAAAACTCAGAAGCCTTTCCATGGCATGAAGCTACCCGGAGTTTTGATCATGGGCATTTGGATGATTAATTTAAAAGAGGGGGGGTAAACGCTCAGTGTTGCGGTCTGCTCTTTTTTGATGAGGGTTGTCGAAATCTTCTTTCACCGTAATAATTGGGCTAAAGCTACCGCATAGGAAATTTCGGACTGCTGTGCAAGTATCAGTTTTCCAACCGAAGTACGTTCCGCTAATGATATCCTGGATCTTGTTTTTTGCATCTTGGTTAAGCAGGTTTAAAAATTTGCTGCTAAAGGCTATGATTGTAATGGAACCGCACAAACCAGCCCTACACCCTTGCGCCAAAAGAAAGCTCTTTTATATGCTTAGATCAAAGGGGGCATGGAATAGTTAGACCGAATTGTTTGAATGGGTGGTTGCCAAATTAGGGTATAAAAAGAGGCCATCTTAATAGACAGCCTCTTTTTATAGGTCAAGAAGGGATTATTTAATCACTATTATTTCACTGTTGATTATTTCGCCTCCGCTGACAACCCTCAAGAAATAAATTCCGAGGGAGAGATTTACAGCATTTAACGGCACCTGGAACGAACCTCCCTGTTTAACCTGTTTATCATACACTGTAGCAATTTTACGGCCAGTTGAATTATATAGTTCCACCACGGTACGTACGTTAGGTTGTACGTTTTTAAGTTCAATAATGGTGTTGGAACTAAAGGGATTCGGGTATGCTTTTGCTGTAAGCTTACCGGTAACCGGTGGCAGGATGCTTATTGAAGGCACTGCGATTCTTGGGGCATAATTGGTAACTGCCACACTACAGGTACTGGTACACCCGGCAGCGTTAGTAACTGTTACTGAATAGCTACCAGCAGAGCTTGTAGTGATGCATTGTGTGGTGGCACCATTGCTCCACAAATATTTAATACAACCCGCTGGGGCACACAGTTGTGTGGATTTGCCCGTACATATCGTACTACCGCCTGTAATGGTACATACAGGCAATGCACTTGCTG
>Ga0105048_10007954_pt1 | contig 16992 bp, 13 predicted proteins | sample MAT05_FD_78382 | JGI IMG/M metagenome (GOLD analysis project Ga0105048, IMG submission 78382) | Freshwater microbial communities from Lake Fryxell liftoff mats and glacier meltwater in Antarctica - MAT-05 | ecosystem: Environmental > Aquatic > Freshwater > Ice > Liftoff microbial mat | place...
CACGTGGGATCGCACCGCGAACACGCTGACGGTCGCGCGCGAGGTCGAGGACGGCGTCGAGACCAAGCTCGTGCCGCTGCCGGCCGTGCTGTCGGTCGACCTGCGCATCGTGCTGCCGACGAGCGTGCGCAATGGCGCGACGCCGCAGAGTCATCCGTACGCCGACAAGCCGCGGCTCGCGTCGCTGCGCGGCATCACGATGGCGAAGACGAAGAAGGTCGAGGTGCTGAAGCCCGCCGACCTCGGCGTCGAGGTCGGCTCGACGGTGCAGACCAAGAGCGTCGTGCCGCCGCCGAAGCGGCAGGCCGGCAAGATCGTCGCGTCGGTCGAAGAACTGGTCGAGAAGCTCGTGACGGAGGCGAAGGTGCTATGAGCAAGGTTCTCGTTGTCGTCGAAATTGGTGACGGAAAGATCCGCGCCCACAGCCTTCCGGGTATCACCGCGGGTCAGCAGGTCGCGGCATCCCTCGGCGGCGAACTGCACCTGCTCGTGCTCGGCGCGGCGCCTCAGGCTGCGGCCGAGGCGATCGCGGCCGGTGGCTACGGCGCAAAAACCGTGCACGTCGTCGCGAACCCGGCACTCGAGCCGTTCTCGGCCGAGGCGTGGGGCGATGCGATCGTCGCGGCGACCAAGGCGATCGGCCCGGCGGCGATCGGTGGCACTGCGACGTCGACGTTGCGCGACACGTTGCCGCGTGCAGCGGCGGTGCTCGGTGCTCCGCTCGCGCCCGAGATCACCGCGGTGAAGGGACCGAAGACGTTCGGCCGCGAGATCTGGGCCGGGCGCGCGATCGCCGAGATCGCGGTCACGGGCGACGTGTTCCTGTTCACCGCGCGCGGGAGCGAGTTCAAGCCGGCCACGGCCGGTGGCGCCGCAGCGACTGTCGCTGCGGTCGCGGCCCTTGTCAGCACGCGCGGCAGCAAGGTGCTGTCGATCGAGAAGACCCAGAGCGCCCGGCCGGCCCTCGGCGAGGCGAAGGTCATCGTGGCCGGCGGACGCGGCATGCGCGAAGGTGCGAACTTCCGCGTGCTCGAGACGCTGACAGACCTGCTCGGCGGCGCGCTCGGTGCCAGCCGTGCAGCGACCGACGCCGGCATGGTTCCCGCGGACCTTCAGGTCGGACAGACCGGTAAGGTCGTCGCGCCGAACCTCTACATCGCCGTCGCCATCTCGGGTGCCATCCAGCATCTGGCGGGGATGAAGGGCAGCAAGGTCATCGTCGCGATCAACAAGAACGCCGAGGAGCCGATCTTCCAGATCGCCGACTACGGGCTGGTCGCGAAGTGGGAAGACGCGATTCCGCGGCTCACCGAGTTGATCGCCGCGCGCAAGGCCTGACAAGGGTAACATCGCGGCGCGGATGGTCTCCGAGCCGACGACAGCACGGCCTCGTGACGCGTCTGGTGCGCTCGGGGTCGTGCTCGCCGCGGCTGCGCTCGTGTTCGTGTTGGCGCGCCTGCTGCTGTTCGCGCAAGGCGGCGTCGCGCGGGTCGGTGATGCCGGTCGCGACGCGGTCGATCTCTCGGTCGTGCTGACGGGGACCGTGTGCCTCGTCGTCCTGTGGGCGCGGGCGCGCAGCGGCAACACGGCCCGACTCGCGCGCGAGCTGCCGCTCATCCTGCTCGCGCTGCCCGTGAGCGTGACCGCGGCCGCGCTCGTGTGGGCGGCCGGGCCGGGCCTGGGCGTCACGGACGGGACCCAACCAGCCGTGGCGCTCGGCAGCACAGCCGCGGCGTCGCTGCTGGCCGCGAGCGTGATCGCGCCGGCCATGCGCGCGCTGGTGGTCCGCGGCGCGCTCGACGAGTCGCAGACGCCCTGGGCGCCGACGATCTCCGGTGCGATCGCGGGCTCGCTGATGGCGACCTGTCTCGCGACGATCGTCGTCGTCGCGGCCAACGTGTCCGACGTGTCGCTCGCGTGGGCGCGCGCCTCCCACGGGATCTGGGCGATCGGGCTCGTGCTCGCGGTGCTCGCGATCACGTTCTTCGCGGCGCTCGTCACCGGCCGCGGCGTCGGTGCCGATGCCGATTCGATCGCGCGCCGACTCGATGCGCTCGGCCACGACACGACGCCGACGGTCTCCGCGGCGATCGTCCCGACGGATCTGGATCAGACCGGCGAGCTGTTCGGCGAGCTCGAGCGTTTGCGTGCACGGCTCGACCACGAGCAGCACCTCTACCAAGAAGCCCTCGATCGCACGCGGGCCGCAGACGCGGCGAAAGCGGATTTCCTGAGCGCCGTCAGCCACGAGCTGCGGACGCCGCTGCACACAGTCGGTGGCTACGCGCAGATCCTCCTGTCGGGGATCGCGAAGCCGCTGTCGGATGCGCAGGCCGAGGACGTGCGCCTCATCCAGGCCGGCGGGCGCCAGCTCCTCGAGCTCGTCAACGACATCCTCGATCTGTCGATGATCGAGTCGGGCGAGCTGCGGCTGTCGTTCACGAGCACGGATCTCGGTGCGCTCGTCGACGAGACGGTGCGCATCCACCAGCCGTTCGTGCGCGAGCGCGGAGTCACGCTCGGCGTCGAGTTGCTCGAGCTACCCGACATCGTCTGCGATCGTCGGCGCATTGCGCAGATCCTGACGAACCTCATCGGCAACGCGATCAAGTTCACCGAGCGGGGTCGCATCGTCGTGCGCACCGAGGCACTCGGCGACGACGGCGTGACGGTCGCCGTGACTGACACCGGCATCGGCATCGCCCCGGACGAGCTTCCGCTCATCTTCGATGAGTACCAGCAGGCCGGCACGATCTCGAAGCGCAAGAAGGGCACGGGCCTCGGCCTCGCCATCGCGCGCAGCATCGCGCTCGCGCACGGCGGCTCACTGCGCGTCGTCTCCGAGCTCGGCAAGGGCTCGACGTTCACACTGAACCTGCCGATCGATCCGCCGCGTCGACCGCTCGCGATCGACATCGCCGAGGAGGCAGCACGCGCGATCGTTCGTGCGCGACATCGCGGCGACAGTGGCGAGACAATGGACGGTGACGTCGCATGAGCGAGCCACATCAGCGCCGCGACCCGGATGTCGACCTCGCGATGACGACGGGCGAGGCGGGGGTCACCGAGCTAGCGCCGCCGCAACGCACGATGGCCGGCTCGGAGCGGCTCGGTGTCGAGCTGCAGATCCTCGGGCTGCTCTCGCTCGCGTGGGTGCTGGCGTCGGTCCATGCCGCGGCGTGGGTCCTGCTGTCGTATCCCGCGGCATCCCCTTCCCTCGCGCTGTTCGGGCGGCTCGCAGTGCCGCAGTTCGTCGCGCTCGCAGCGGTGTCGATGCGCACGCTCGTCGATCTACCCGCAGCGAGGTGGGAGCGCTCGGGCAGCTTCGTTACGCGCAGGCCACCGTGGGCGCTCGCGGTCGCCGGCTGGTTGATGGCACCCGTCGCGGTGCTCATGTGGCTGCGCGACCGCACCGCCCGCGAGCGGCCGCCTGCACCCGAGGAAATGGTCGGGGCGCACACGCGTCTGCTCCGCCTTCCCTACTGGACCGCACTGCGATTCCTCGGGTGGGCGAGCATCGCGTTCGTGGTGTCGGCGATGTTGCTCGCCGCCGAGCGACCGGCGACGCGCGAGCTCGACGTCACGCTCGCGCTGGTGTGGATCGGTGCGGTCGCGCCGATCGCCGTCGCGCTCGCGGGGGCGCTGCGACGCACGCTGCGGCCCGAGGTGATCACGGTGCCGACCGCGATTGCACCGCGCCGCGCCTACGACGTGTCGGTCCGACTGCAGCTGCTCACCTCGGTCGCGGCGATCGGCGCGATCGTGACGATCGCCGCCTCGGGTACGTTGCTCGCGATCATCGAGCGCAGCCGCGAAGCCGAGGCCGAGGCCGCGAGCACGGCGCAGAGCCTGCTCGCGCTCGCCATCGCGGGCGACGACCACCGCCTCGGCCAGGCGCTCGCGCGCGATCCTTCGCTGACCATCGAGATCGGCGCACGTCGCTACGGGCGCCCGACCGCCGCGGACCTCGAGCCGGGTGCAATCGACTCCGATGACGACGGCCTCGTCGATGCATACGTCGCCCAGGATCAGGGGGCGCGGGTGATCGCACCGATCGTCACCAAGGCACCGATCGGCACGGCGCCGGTCGCCTTGGTCAGCATCCTCGCGATCCTCGCTGCCGCGGTCGCCGGCGTCGCGATCGCACGCGACACGCAACGCGACATCACGCGCGCCGTATCCCAGGTCGGTGCCGTCGCGCAGGGCCGCGCACCGCCGCCGTTGTCGATGACGGCGCTCTCCACCGCGGAGATCCGCCGCTTCGTGCAGTCCGTCGATCGCCTGGTCGCGCGCATCACCGAGTCCAACGTCGAGAAGTACGTCGCGATCGAGAAGGCGAAGGAGGCAGATCGCCTCAAGAGCCAGTTCCTCGCGAACATGAGCCACGATCTGCGCTCGCCGCTCAACTCGATCCTCGGCTTCTCCGAGCTGCTGCTGTCGGGGATCGACGGACCGCTGACCGACGAGCAGCGCGAGATGATCGCCGTGATCCACTCGAGCGGCGGCGAGCTGTTGCAGCAGATCGACGACATCCTCGACGCCGCGAAACTCGACGCGGGCCGGCTCGAGCTGCATCCCGAGCCGTCGCCTCCCGTCGCGCTCCTCAATCGTGCGATCGCGAACGCGCGCAAGCGTGTCGGGCCGAACGTCCGATTCGAGATCGAAACCGCGGCGAACCTGCCGCCCGCGTTCGTCGACCCCTACCGGACCGTGCAGGCGCTGGAGAACGTGCTCGGCTTCGCGGCCGTTCGCGTCGAGGACGGTGTGATCGAGGTGCGGGCGCAGCTCGCCCCGTCGGGACGCCGCCGCATGATCGTCGTCGAGATCCGCACGCCGGTCGCTCCCGCGAGCGCGGCCCAGCTCGGCTCGGCGCGCCGCGGCTTCCACCGCTTGCCTGGTCACCGCGGGCTCGGGCTGTCGCTGCCGATCGCCGGCGCGATCCTCGAGCTGCAGGGCGGAACGCTGTCGATCCGCGAGAGCAAGCGCAGGATGGTGTTCCGCATCGAGCTGCGCGCGCTCGAGCTGCGGCGCGCGACGGAGCCGCCCCGCTCGCGTTGACGCTCACGCGCCGACGAAGAACGCGTTCGCGTAGATCCACACGCGTGGCGTGTCGGCGAGGTCGACGTAGTTGCCGAGGTACGCGACCAGGTGCCGCGGTGTGATGCGGACCTCGACGCGATACGCCCCCGGAGCATCCGGCGCGTAGAGCAGCTCGTCGGTGCCGTCCGCGACCTCCTCGAAGCCGCCCTCGATCGCGCGCATGACGTGGCCGGTGATCACTGGGGCCTCGGCGGCGGGGTCGAGCATCTGCACCTGCGGTACCGCGACGACGATCGCGGGCGCGTCGGCGAGCGACACCTCGCCACCGATCTCGACGACGCCGGCTTCGGACTCGATGCGCGCGTCGAAGCCCTCGGGATAGCCCATGTATTCGAACACGCCGTAGAGCCGACGCGCACGCAGAGCGTCCTTGATCGCGAGGTCGTCGTAGCCACCGTCGCCGTCGGGCACGACGAGCAAGTGGTTCGAGAACCACTGCTGCATCCGGCGGAAGCTGTCGACGCGCTCGCCGTCGGGCAGCTCCTCGGGGAACGTGTTGCGGTGCGAGTCGGTGCCCATCGTCGTGATCGGCCGACCGCCGCGCGCGAGCACCGTGCCCCAGCGCTCGAGGTAGCGCGGATCCTCTGCCCACAGCGGGAAGATCACGAGGTCGGGATGCGGCAGCCCCGGATCGTTCTGCATCACCATCGTGACGAGCTGCGCCGCCTCGAGGATCGACGCGATGGTGTTCGCGTGCAGGTTGTACATCTCGAATCCCGACACCGGCAGGGCCTCGAGCTGCTCGGGCGTGTAGTCCTCGGGATGCGCGAGCAACACGACTGCGCCCGCATCTTCGAGCAACCCCTTCGACTCGACCGTCTGCGCGCCGTACGTCTCACCGCGCCCGGTCGCGTGGCGCTGGAGCCCGACGGACATCAGCCCCGCCTCGCAGCCCGCCATTACGAGGATCGCCCGATCGTCGCCGCACGCCGCCCAGTTCGCCGCGGGTCCGTCGTGGTCGACGAGCACATCGCCGCGCGCCTCGTCGTACAGCAGCGTGTCGGGGAACTCGGTGTCGGAGAAGAACTCGCGATGATCCGTCAGCATGATGAAGTCGTGCTGCGTGAGACACATGTCGCCGCGCAGGTCTTCGTAGCACTCCTGATCGACGTTGCCCTCGGCGTCCATCGGCGCGCCGTCACAGGCATCGTGCGAGTAGACCGAGTGCGCATGGATGATGCCGCGGCGATCGAGGAAGCCGCGCGCGTTCGGACCCGGCGGCGTCGGGTAGACGCCACCGGGTTCCCATGGTCCGGCAGGCTCACCCGTCGTCGTGTCCGCGGTACCGCCCGGGTCGGAGGTGGACGTGCTCCCCGTGCCCGGTGTCCCGGTCACATCGCCGGACGCGCCCGTCGTCGTCGTACCAATCGTCGTCGTGCCCGGCGCGACGTCGCCTCCGCCACACGCGACGCCTGCGAGCACCCCCAGCCACCACGAACGCCCCATCGTCATACCGCATCGTAACCGACCCGCAGCCGCGCGTGGCTGGCGTAACCTCTGGCCATGCTGAGCCTCGTCCCCGAAGCGATCGAGCACTACGTCAGCGCTCACAGCTCGCCGGAGTCGCCGCTGTTCGCCGAGCTCCGCGCGCGCACTCACGCCGAGCTGTCGATGCCGCAGATGCAGGTCGGCCACGTCGAGGGTGCGCTGCTGCGATTGCTCGTCGGCATCTCCGGCGCAAAGCGGGTGCTCGAGATCGGTACATTCAGCGGCTACTCGGCGCTGTCGATGGCCGAGGCGTTGCCCGCGGACGGTCAGCTCGTCACGTGCGACATCGATCCCGTCGCAACGACGCTGGCGCGCGAGTTCTTTGCGAAGAGCCCGCACGGCGCGAAGATCGATCTACGCCTCGCGCCAGCGTTGGACACGGTGGCACAGCTCGCGCGAGACCAGCGACATTTCGACCTCGTTTTCATCGACGCCGACAAGGTCAACTATCCCGCGTACTACGCCGCGTGCTGGGACCTGCTCGTCGAAGGTGGCCTATTCGTCGCCGACAACATGCTGTGGAGCGGCAAGGTCGTCTCGCCGACGACACCCGAGGACCACGCGATAGCGCGCCTGGGCGACATCATCCACGCCGACGCGCGCGTCGACCATGTGCTCTTGTCGGTGCGCGACGGCATCATGATCGCACGCAAACGCTTTGCGTCACCGTAGCCTGGCGCATTACAATGTTCGGCGATGAGCTCCGTGCTTGCTGCGCCGCGACCCGATGCCCATGTCGCGCTCGCCACGGTCCGTCGCGCGATCGCGGAGGTCATCCGCGGCAAGGACGACGTCATCGATCTCGCCCTCGTCACGCTCGTTGCCGCCGGGCACCTGCTCATCGAGGACATCCCCGGCGTCGGCAAGAGCACGCTCGCACGCACGCTCGCGCAGGTCGTCGGTGGCGAGTTCCGTCGCATCCAGTTCACCAGTGATCTGCTGCCCGCGGATCTGATCGGCGTGTCGGTACTGCGGCCCGATCTCGATCGCGGCGAGTTCCGGCCCGGCCCCTTGTTCGCGAACTTCGTGCTCGCCGACGAGATCAACCGCGCCCCGCCGCGCACCCAGAGCGCGCTGCTCGAGGCGATGGGCGAGCGCACCGTGTCGGTCGACGGCATCAGCCACATACTCGGGCTGCCGTTCATGGTGATCGCGACGCAGAATCCGACCGAGCACTACGGCACGTATCCGCTGCCCGAGTCGCAGCGCGATCGGTTCATGCTGCGGCTCGAGATGGGCTACGCGGTCGCGGACGTCGAGGCGGAGCTGCTCGCTGGCAAGGGCGAGTCGAGCGCGGCGCCGCTGGCCGTGTGCACGCTCGATGCGATCCTTGCCGCGCAGGCCGGCGCACAGGAGGTGTTCGTGCACCCCGATCTCGCCGCGTACGCGCAGCGGGTGATCCACGCGACGCGCAACCACGCGTCGGTGCGGCTCGGGGTCAGCACACGCGGCGGCATCGCGTGGGTGCGGGCCGCTCGTGCCCGCGCGTGGATCGACAAGCGCGCGCAGCTGTCGATCGACGATCTGCACGACCTCGCAGTCCCTACCCTCGCGCATCGATTGATCGCGTCGGCGGCGAGCGACGACGGCGTCGCGGTCGCGGCCGAGCGCGTGCGTGAGATCGTCGCCACCACGCCGGTGCCGCGGTAACCGATGGCTGCGAAAGCCGGGCGCAAACGCGGCAAGCCGTCGCTGTTGCGGCGGGCGCTCACGGCCCGCGGGCGCAGCCTCGAGATCACGCGCGCGGGCTGGCTGTTCATCCTGCTGACGCTCGCGGTCGGGTTTGCGGCGATCAACTCCGGTGCGAACCTGCTGCACGCGATCTTCGGCGCCCAGATGGCGCTCATCGTCGGCAGCGGCATCCTCAGCGAATCGATGGTGCGCCGCACGGTCGCGCGGCGGGCCGCAGCCGGCGAGATCTTCGCGGGCCAGGCCGCGGCGGTCTACGTCGACCTGAGCAACATCGATGCGCGCGGCGAGGTGTTCTCGGTCAGCGTCGAGGACGACGACCGTCTCGCGACCGACGACGCGTGCGCGCCGGTGTTCGCGGTGCGCATCGGTGCGGGCAAGACGGTGCGCGTGCCGACGACCGTCGTGCTCGCGCAGCGCGGTCGCCATCCGATGCCGGCGGCGGTGGTCGCCACGCGATTCCCGTTCGGGCTGTTCGTGAAGCGCCGCGAGCTCGCGCGCGGCGAGCCGCTGCTCGTCTACCCGCGCATCGTGCCGATGCCGAGCGCGCACGCCGACGATCCACGCACCGAGATCGGTGATGCGCCGAGTCGGCGCTCGCGTGCCGGTGAGTTCTTCGCGCTGCGTGAGTACCGAGACGGCGACGATCTGCGGCGGATGCACTGGCCGGCCGTCGCTCGACTCGGTCGTCCGGTCGTGCGCGAGCTCGAGGCCGACGGCGATCGCCAGCTCGTGCTCGACCTCGCGCCAGGGCGCACCGGCGAGACCGAGTTCGAGGCGCGCGTGCAGGAGTGTGCGTCGCTCGCCGTCGCCTCGCTTTCTCGGGAGGGCGTCGCCGTCGGGCTGCGCTACGGCGGCGAGATGTTGATCGCGCCGGGCAGCGGCGACGAGCAGCGTCGCCGCGTGCTCGAGGCGCTCGCGCTCGTGGGGGACGTCGCATGATCGACACCAACACGCCGCTGTTGCGCCTGCGCGATCGCATGAGCTTGTTGCAGGTCGTCATCGCCGCCGCGACGGTCGCGATCGCCGGCGGCATCGCCCCGACCTCGCTCGCGCTCGCCGCCGCGCTCTCGGCCTGGGCGTTCATCCGTCCGCTGCCGCCGCAGACGTCGAAATCCACCGAACGCGCGTGGACGCTGCTCGTCGCCGCCGCGCTCATCGCGACGATGGCCCGCGCGGTGCTCACCGCGGAGATCCTCGACGCCGGCCTCGACTTCCTGCTGCTGCTCGTCGTGCAGCGACTGTTCAATCGCCAGCGCGCGCGAGAGCACATGCAGCTGTTGTTGCTCGGCTCGCTGTTGCTCGTCGCCGGCGCCGTCATCAACGTCGGCATCAACTATCCGCTGCTCTTCGCGGTGTACCTCGTCATCGCCGCGATGACGCTGTTGCTCAACCACCTGGTCGCCGAGGGCGAGCGGCTCGGCCCGCGCACGGCGGCCACGCTGGCGCGCGAAGGGATCCGCGCGCGTGGCCTCTTGTGGCGCGCGGCGGGTCAGGTCGCTGCGATCGCGGCCGTCGGCGCGATGATCACGTTCGTCGCGTTCCCGCGCTGGGGCGTCGGTGCATTCCTGCGCGGCGGCATGTCGCGCGACAGCAAGAGCGGCTTCTCGAGCACCGTCGAGCTCGGCGACTTCGGACGGATCAAGACCGACGCGACCGTCGTGATGCGCATCCAGCCGCAGTCCGGCTCCTGGGGTCCGCGCACCGACTGGCGATTGCGCGGCAGCAGCTTCGACGCGTACGAGCGCGGCAAGTGGTTCCACGATCGCGACGTCGAGGCGACGCTCGGCTTCGGCGGGCCCTCGGGCTTCCGACCGATCGGCGATCTGCGCGGCTCGTCGCAGCTGGTGCCGAACCGCCGCGCGCTGCCGCAGATCGTCGCGGTGCCCGGCTTCGCGGCATCGACCGCTGCCCTGCACGCGCTCGTCACGCTCGAGGACATCGGCGTCGACGTCGTGTTCGTCGCGAGCGAGCCGCTCGGCGTGCGCCTCGCCCCGCGCGGTCCGATCGAGCAGCGCGCGCAGATGCGAGGCGGTCGCAGCGACGAGATCCGCATCGACAAGCCGCCGGGTCCGGTCCGCTATCAGTTCGTGTCGCGCATCGGCACGCCGACCGAGGACGAGCTCGACGCAGTCGGCGATCCGGCGGTGCCCGATGCGTTCGTGGCCTACACCCGGGAGATCGGCGGCCTGTCCGAGGAGGTGACGACGCTCGCGCAGTCGTTGACGCAGGACGCGACGACGCGGCACGCCAAGGTCAGCGCCGTGATGGATCACCTGTCGGGGTTCGCGTACACGCTCGACCAGCCGCAGTCGCAGCGCGTCGCGGACGGTGGCGATCCGCTCGAGGGATTCCTCTTCGACACGCAGGCCGGCCACTGCGAGTACTTCGCGTCCGCGGCGGTCGTGCTGCTGCGTCAGATCGGCGTGCCGACGCGGCTCGTCAACGGCTACTACGGCGCGCACTACAACAGCGTCGGCGAGTACTACGCCGTGCGGCAGGCCGACGCGCACTCGTGGATCGAGGTGTACTTCGGCCAGCTCGGCTGGGTGACGTTCGATCCGACACCACCGGGCGGACGCACCTCCGGCGACGACGCTCCCCTGTGGCCCGCGTTCTCGGAGTGGATGGACGCGGTGCGCAACGCGTACCTCGACTGGATCATCGACTACGACCTCGGCAAGCAGCTCACGCTGTTCGAGAACCTCGGGCTGCGCGATCGCGAGGCCGAAACCGCGGTCTCGCGCTGGCGGTGGGCGCTCGTCGGGATCGGTGGGGTCGTCGTCGGCGCGTGGATCTTCGGACGCGCGCGACGCTGGCGGCGGGTGCGATCGCGACCGGAGCTCGCGCTGTGGAAGCTCATCGCGACTTCGCTTGCGAAGCGCGGGTACGTCGTCGGCGACTCCGAGAGCCCGCGGCAATTCGGGCGGCGCGTCGCGGCGAGCGAGCCGACGATCGCGGATGCGGTCGTCGGCTTCATGACCACCTACGACGCGTGTCGGTTCGCGCCCGCGACGACCGCCGAGGACCTGATCGCGCTGCGCGAGGCTGCCCGCACCGTCGCGGCTGCGATCGCGACCGTGCGTCGACGCTGACCGCGAAGCCCCCTTTTGTCAGGAAAGTTGCAGCATCCTCGCGGCATGGTCGGATCCAGCCTCGTGGGCAAGGTCGCGCTCGTCACCGGCGCGAGCAGTGGGATCGGCGAAGCCATCGCGCGAATGCTCGCGGAAGCGGGGGCCCATGTCGTCGGTCTCGCGCGTCGCGGCGATCGGCTCGCGGCGCTGCGTGACTCGCTCGGGCCGGCAGCGCGCTTCACCGCGATCGAGTGCGACGTCCGCGACACGGACGCCATCGTCGCCGCGTTCGAGCGCGTTCGTGCCGCCACGGGCGGCGTCGACATCCTCGTCAACAACGCCGGCCTCGGGCGCGATGCCCCGCTGATGTCGGGCACGACGGAGCACTTCCGCGAGATGCTCGAGGTCAACGTGCTCGCGCTCGCCGTATGCACGCGCGAGGCGGTCGCGGACATGCTGCGGCGCGGCGACGCCGGCCACGTCATCCACGTGTCGTCGATGGCCGCGCACCGCGTGCCGCAAGGCGGCGGCATGTACTCGGCGACGAAGTACGCCGTGCGCTCGCTGCTCGAGGGCCTGCGCCAGGAGCTGCGCGCGCGCGGCAGCAAGATCCGCGTCGGTGCAGTGAGCCCCGGCTACGTGCGCACCGAGTTCGCGCAGGTGTACGCGGGCGATCCGACGGCGGCCGAGGGAATGTACGGCCGCTTCACCGTGCTCGAGGCGCAAGACGTCGCCGAGGTCGTGCGCGGCATGCTCGTCGCGCCGCCGCACGTGCAGATCCACGACGTGCTGATGCGCTCGGTCGATCAGCCGGACTGAGTCGGCCGTAGATCTTCGGACTGGGCGACCCGCCGCTCGAAGGCGGGATCCAACGCGACGCGCACCAGGCCGCGCGCGAGCGTCGTCGCATCCGTCGATCGGTAGCGCTCACGCAGCTTGCCCCCACCGAGCAGACCTGCGAACGCGAGCACGCCGTCGCCGACCGCGGCACCGATGCGCTCCAGCGGCCGCGACTCCTCGCGATCGCTACCGGTGATGAACGAGGGCCGCGCGATCGTCCACGGTACTTCGCTCTCGCGCAGCGCCGCCTCGCAGCGCGCACGCGCAGCGACGTATGCATTCGTCGCGTCGGCCCGCACGCCCGCCGCCGACAGGTACACGAACCGTGGCAGCGGCGACAGCTTCGCCGCACCGTCGATCAGCCACTTGGTCAGGCCGAAGTCGACGCGCGCGTACGCCTGCTGCGCGGCCATGCCCTCGCTACGCGCGCGCGAACGCGTGGTGCCGAGCAGCGCGAACACAATCGTCGGTCGCTCGCGCTCGAGTGTCTGCGCGATCGCTTCGGCCTCCCACGGCGTGCGATCGACCCTCGCCCCCTGCCCTTCGAACCGAGCCGCATGCTCGGTGACACGCGCGGAGTCCGGGCGGATGTGGGCGATCGTCTCGATGCCCTGCGCCCGCAGCACCTCGACGACGGCGCGCCCCGTGTATCCGGTCGCGCCGGCGACGAACGCCCGAGCGGTGGCAGTCGTGGTCACCAGGGCCGCGAGCGTACCACCCGCGTCACGGCGCACAATTGCCAGGTACCTTCGCATGCGATCCATGGCCCGCACCGTCCACCTCGCATCGCGGCTCGCGATCGCTGCAGCGTCAGCTCTGGCAGTGGTACTGGCACTGGGCGCGACCGCCTGCCGCACGAAGCTCGAGCTGCCCGAAGACCACACCGAGACGACGCCCCCGGTCACGACCGTTCCACTGCCGGGCACCGCGACCGCGGATCGCCCCGCGGCCGATCCACCGCCGGGCGTCGCGAGGGTCGTCGACACGATCGATCCGGGCCGCATCCGCAAAGACGTCGATCGGCTCGCTGCGTTCGGCACCCGGCACACGCTGTCCGACACCGAGAGCACCACGCGCGGCATCGGTGCGGCGCGCGAGTGGATCGCGACGCGGATGCGCGAGGCATCGGTGCCGCGCGAGGGTGCGCCGCCGCTGTTGGTCGCGTTCGATCGCCATCGCATCACCGCCGACGGCAAGCGCGTGACCCGCGATGTCGACGTCGTCAACGTCCTCGCGACGCTGCCCGGCGTCGTCGAAGGCGCGGCGGCGCGGCACTACTACGTCGTCGCGCACTACGACTCGCGCGCGAGCGATCCACTCGATGCGACCAGCGATGCGCCGGGCGCGAACGACGACGGATCGGGGGTCGCAGTGCTGCTCGAGCTCGCGCGCATCCTCGCACCGCGGCGCCTCGACGCGACGGTCGTGCTCATGGCGACCGCCGGCGAGGAGCAAGGTCTGCTCGGCGCGCGCGCCCACGCGAAGGCTGCGGTCGCGCGCAAGGTCGACATCCGCGGCGTGCTCTCCTTCGACATCGTCGGCGATCCGCGGATGCCCGACGGGCCGGCGCGCGCCGACGTCATCCGTCTGTTCTCCGAGGGCTTGCCGGCGAACGCGTCCGACACCGCGGCGCTGCGCATGCAGGGCGCCGAGAGCGACTCGATCTCCCGCGAGCTCGCCCGCCACATCGCGACGCTCGCCGGCTGGCACGCGGCACCGGTGCGGCCGATGCTCGTCTTTCGCCCCGACCGATTCCTGCGCGGCGGTGATCACACGCCGTTCAACGAGCTCGGCATCGCGGCAGTGCGCTTCACCGAGCTCGGCGAGAACTACGATCGCCAGCACCAAGACGTCCGCACCGAGGGCGACCGTGCATTCGGCGACGTGCCCGAACTCGTCGATCCGCAGTACGTCGCCGGCGTGACGCGCCTCGCCGCGACCGCGATCCTCCACCTCGCGAGCGCACCGTCCGCGCCTACCGACGCGCGCATCGTCGCGAAGGAGCTCGGCCATGCCACCGAGCTGCGCTGGACGCCGGCACCCGAGGCGGACGTCGCCGGCTACGAGGTGGTGTGGCGGGCGACGACGGCGGGCGAGTGGGAGCACGTGCAGGACGTCGGTAAGGCGGGCTCCGTGACGCTCGCCGCCCACAAGGACGAGCACTTCTTCGGCGTGCGCAGCTACGACGAAGAAGGGTTTCGCAGCCAGGTCGCGTTCTGCGGCGTGGAGCGCTAGGGCGGCGATCAGTCACCGATCGTATCTGCGAGTGCCTGGCGCGTAGTCCTTCACGATAGCGCGTTGCGACGTGGATTCAAGCGGTACGCGACGGCACAATGTGCTCGTGCAGGCACGGATGACAATCCTTCGGCCGCGACGCTCGCCCACCCCGACGCCGGTGATGTTGTGCGCCGCCGCGGCGCTGGCGTGCGGTCCCGCGACGCAACCACTCCCCAGCGCCGCCCCGCAGATCAGCGCGCGCGATCACGTCGAGCTGCCGACCAGCGCGACGGCACCGCCTCCTGGGCACCCTGCGGCGGACGCCGCCACGCCACCGCCAGCCGTCGAAGCGCCCGCCGCCCTTCCGTCCGATCGGCTCGCGCCGTACTACTCCGTCGACGTCTCGGGCGGATGGGTCCGCGTCCTGATCCAAGGCAACGGCGAAGCCGATGCGCCGGCGCTCGAGCCCGTCGCGGCGACCGGTGAGACGCTGTGGCGCGGACACAGACTCGAGCCGGAGGTGCTGAAGTCGCTCGCGCCGATCCATATCGTCTCGACGCGTGGCGTCACGAAGGCCGAGACGTACGCAAGGTTCTCCGCCGACGCATACGAGGGGCGGTGGACCGTCGAGTATCGCGGACTGCGGGTCAAGGCGCCCGCCGTGGCGATGGCCGGCACGCCTTCGGAGCAGGCGACGCTGCGCGCGTCGCCGAAGCCGAAGCGAATCAATCGCAAGCACGCGTTGGCCCAGCGGCTGCGCGAAGAGGCGGCGCGGTCGAGCAATCCCTGGGATCCAGCGCGCGTCGCTTCGCTCACCAGCTACACCCTGCAGGAGGTGCCTGGTACGTTCCCGTCGGCGAGTCGCGTCGTGCTCGTGACGGCGAACAATCAGGATCCCGAGTCGTTCGACTACTGCACGCTCATCGTCACGCTCGACGCCGACGGGCGCGAGCAGCAGCGTGTCTTGTCGGCGATGATCGACGCAGCGACGGGTGCGGGCGATCTCGATGGCGATGGCTTCGACGAGCTCCTCGTGCGCGGCGAGGGCTATGAAGAGGCCGCCGAGTCGCTGTATCGATTCACGAGCAGCGGCGTCGCGCGCATCGAGCTGTGGGAATCCTCGCTGTGACCGGGGCGCAGTCGTCCGCTTGCTAGCGATCTCTCGGCACGCTCGCCGCGAGCGCGAACGCGGCCGCGAGCGTACCGTGCAGCCACAGCCCTGCGGTGCCGCGGTGACCGAGCAGCTGCAGCTCGAACCACGCGAACACGCCGACGACGAGCAACGCACCCCATCGCGCGAAGAAGCCGGTGTCACGCCGATGCGGCGGCACGCTCGGGCTCGCGACGCGATACACGAAGTACGCGACCGTGATGAACGAGAACCCGATGATCGACCACGGTGCTCGCACGCCGTGGGGCTCGCCGACGTTGCGCAGCACGATGAGCCCGAGCAGGACGACCTCGGTCTGCAGCAGCGCGACCCAAGCCCGCACCGCAGCGCCCGAGTACGCGCCACCGGTACGCGACGCGAAGACGACGGCGAGCGCGAAGCCGTGCGGTGCTCCGAGCACGACGGCCATCATCAGGCCGGACAGCCAGTCCTTGCCGATCGCCGCGAGCAGCTGACCGAGCAGCGTCTCGCTGCCGGTCTTGGTCAGCGGCAGTGCGATCGCACCGGCGAGTGCGGCGGCCATCAGCGTGACGCGAAACGGCAGCCTGCAAGCACCGAAGTCGGCAGTCATCCACGGATCCTACGCCACGCGCGAGCGCGGCGCGCGGTCCGGTGCGAAGCCTAGGCTGGTGGCTAGCCTGCGGGCGGCACGGCCGGCTCCATCACCATCGGCACTGCCGGCACGAGCGTCTTGTCCGGGTGCTTCGCGCGCCACGCGTCGATGTCCTTGCGCCGGATCTCCTGCAGCTCGGAGTCCTTGCGCCCGAGCTCGTCGAACGCCTGCGACAGCTCCTCGTCCGGCTGGCGATCGGACAACGCCTTGACCGCGATCATCGACTCCATGATCGCGCCGGCGATGCCGCCCTTGCTACGCACGAACAGGCCACCGCGCACGAGCATGCCTGTCGATTGCTTCGTGACGTTGCCCGCGAACGCGCCCCACGGCGCCGACACGGCGCGGAAGCCCTCGGACGTCTTCTCTTGTTGGGCAAGTCGCGCCTTGTCGACCTGTGCACGCGCCTTGTCGACCTCGCGCAGCTTCGCCTTGTACTGCTTGCTCTTGGGCACCTTCTCGTCTCCCGGCGCCTCGACCGAGAACGACATCGGGAAGTCGCTCGAGGAGAAGCCGAACATCAACATGCCGAACAGCTCGGCGTCGACGAGCCCACCGAACGCCGCGCCCGATAGCGAGGCGGCGGCGAGCGCCGACGACTGCGTGTGCTCGCCGACATCACCGGCCGTACCCCCGCCGAGTCGCTTCGCGAGCCCGGGATCCGTGCTCGCGACGAGATGATGCCCCGCGACCGACACATGCACCGTTCGCCACTTCGGGAACGTCATCACCCACGCGCCACCCTTGTCCTTGCGCAGCGTGAACTCCTTGCTCTTGCGCTTCTTCAGCTCGGCGATCGC
>Ga0105048_10007956_pt1 | contig 16984 bp, 13 predicted proteins | sample MAT05_FD_78382 | JGI IMG/M metagenome (GOLD analysis project Ga0105048, IMG submission 78382) | Freshwater microbial communities from Lake Fryxell liftoff mats and glacier meltwater in Antarctica - MAT-05 | ecosystem: Environmental > Aquatic > Freshwater > Ice > Liftoff microbial mat | place...
CCGCATCGAAGCGTTCGACCAGGTGAATGGTGCCGCCGAGCGACGTGTTGAGCAGCGCGAACACCTGCCCGCTCGAGTGGTACAGCGGCGCGCACACGAGGTGGCGATCCGCGGTGTGCAGCGGCACGCGCTCGAGCACGCGCAGCAGCTCAACGGCACCAAACGCACCCATGTCGCGCACGGCACCCTTGGGCTTGCCGGTCGTGCCCGACGTGTACACGACGTTCTCGCTCGGCCCCTTCTCGACGTGCAGCGAGCCACCGCCGACGCGCTGCTGCGCGAGGGCGGCGTCGTACGACGTCACGCGACCATCGGTCGAGCGGCCCTCGCCTGCCCGTAGCACCCGTAGATCGAGGTCGCTGCGCTTGCGTAGCACCGCCTCGGCGACCGCGGCGGTCTGATCCGACACGACGAGCACTCTCGCACCGCTGCTGTCGAGCAGGAACTCGAGCTCGTCCGCAGTGCTGTGGCGGCCGACGTGGGCACAGGTGATCCCGAGCCGGAACAGCGCAAACCATGCGACCGCATACTCGATGCGGTTCTCCATCATGATCGCGACCGGCACGCGACGCGATGCGCCGAGATGATCCCGTAGCACGGCCGCGACCGCGTCGATCTCGAGATCGATCTCGCGGTACGTCAGGCTGCGACGCTCGTCGACCATCGCACACCGGTGCGGCACCGCGGCAGCGTGGATCGAGTGCAGCGATCGCACGCCGAGGCCACGGTTCAGTGCCACACGTGCGACGTCGATGGGATGCTCTCCGGTCGCCTCGAACAGACCCGCCTGTCGCCCGGTCACGACGAAGCGACGCGCGATGCGGTGCGGCGGGTCGAGCAGCACACGGCGCAGGGCGGGGATCCGGGAGAGCAGGCGATCGCGCAGGGCCAACGGTGCCCATGGTACACGGCCGTCGCCCGTGCCCTTGGGCGGATACCCGCCGACACCGCGGGCAGCGCCTGTAGGCAGGTTTCTCGGGGGTTGGCTCCGCGTCGCGCCGCTGGGACGGCTCGTGGCCGAATCCATCACTGTCGCCTTGGCGACGGCGCGGCCCAGCCGTAGCTTAGACAGCGACCATGGCACTGCGTCTGCGCTTCGTCGTCCCGGGTGCCGCCTTCGGCCTGCTTGTGATGGCGACCGATGCGGGCGCGACCGATCCGCCGCGGCGGATCCATCACACCGTCGAGGGTCAGGGCGTCGTCGCGACGCAGCTGCTGCCGCACACATTCTTCGGTGGCGAAGGTGCGTACGTGATCGGCAGCGACACGTTCAGCGCACGCTTCGGGGGTCAGGTGCTCGGCGGTCGTCCGTTCGCGCTCGGCGACGGCAAGATCGGCAACGTGCTCGCGGTCGCGACGCTCGATGGTTGCGGCGCGCGTCAGGTGTTTCGTCATCGCGTGCGCATGTGCGTCGGTGCGCAAGGTGGCGCGATGGCGCATCGCTGGATCGGCTACGATCGCCCGGGTCGCAAGAGCACGCCGTGGGTTGCGGGTGTCCTGCGCGGGGACTACCGCTACTCGGTGACCGAGCGGCTCGGCATCATGTTCGGGGTCGCGGTCACGTTGCCTGTCATCGGCCCGGAGTTCCGCGCCACCGATGCGCAGGGCCAGTCGTCGCCGCTGGTGTTCCCCGGACCCGTCACCGGGTTGTTGACGCTGGGCGCGACGTTCCGCATTCGCTGAACGCCTCCCGCGGGTAACATCCCCGCCCGATGCGTCCCCCAACCCACGAGCTGCTCGACGCCGAGCTGTGCGGCGTCCCGATCGAAGCGACCGACGGTCGTGCGATCGTCGAATTCGTCGCGACCGCACGCATGCGTGCCGATGCGACCGACCTCGTCCACGGTGGCTTCGTGTTCGGCCTCGCCGATCATGCGGCGATGCTCGCGGTCGGTGCACCGACCGTCGTGCTCGCGGCCGCCGAGATGAAATTCCTCGCGCCGGTCGTGGTCGGTGACACCGTCCGCGCGACTGCGACGACCGCGGAGTCGACCGGGAAAAAGCGCATCGTCGACGTCCTCGTCCACGTCGGCGACAAGGTCGTCATGGAATCGCGGATGACCTGCGTCGTGCCGGGCAACCACGTGCTTGCCGGAGGTCGCGATGCACGGCGGTGATCTGATCGCGCAAGTCCTCGAGCGCCAGGGCGTTCGCTGGCTGTTCACGCTGTGCGGCGGCCACATCTCGCCGATCCTCACCGGTGCGAAGGAGCTCGGCATCCAGGTGATCGACGTGCGTCACGAAGCAACCGCGGTGTTCGCCGCCGATGCGGTCGCGCGTCTCACCGGTGTGCCAGGCGTCGCGGCCGTCACGGCCGGTCCCGGCGTGACGAACACGATCACCGCGATCAAGAACGCCCAGCTCGCGCAGTCGCCGGTCGTGCTGCTCGGCGGCGCGACGGCGACGATGCTGCGCGGTCGCGGTGCGCTGCAGGACATCGACCAGATGGCACTGTTCGCCCCGCACGTGAAGCTGTGCGAGACGGTCGGTCGCGTGAAGGATCTCGTCAGCACGCTCGAGCGAGCGTTCGACGTCGCGCAAAGCGGCGTGCCAGGCCCGGTGTTCGTCGAGTGTCCGGTCGATCTACTGTACGACGAGAAGACCGTGCGCGAGATGATCGGCGCGAAGGCGGCGTCCGACGTGAAGAGCCTGCCGGACATGGCCGTGCAGCTCTATCTGCGCGCCCACCTCGCGCGGGTGTTTGCAGGAGCGAGTCGTGTGCGCCCAGGGCCGAAGCGAACCCCGGCGATCCCAACCGCGTTCCCGCATGCGATCACGCGCGCGGCGAGGCTCGTCGCCAACGCCGAGCGGCCGCTCGTGCTGGTCGGATCGCAGGCGACCGTGCGCGGTCCCGAGCCGATGCGACGGCTGCGTGAGGCGCTCGAGCGCATCGGGGCGCCGGTCTATCTGTCCGGCATGGCGCGCGGCCTGCTCGGTGCGAAGCATCCCCTGCTCTTTCGCCACAAGCGTACGCAGGCACTGCGCGATGCCGACGTCGTCGTGCTCGCGGGTGTGCCGTGCGACTTCCGCCTGAACTACGGGCTGCAGATCGGGCGCAAGACGAAGGTTGTCGCGATCAACCGCAGCGAGCAAGACGCGCGGAAGAACCGTCGCCCGACGCAGGCGATCATCGCCGACCCGTGCGAGACGCTGCAGTCGATCGCACGCTCGCTCGATGCTGGCGCCGATCGCCTCGCACCGTGGAAGGATCGTCTGGCCACGCGCGACGGCGAGCGCGAGGCCGAGATCGACACGCAGGCCGCGGTCGACGTACCGCTCGTGCATCCGCTGAAGGTGTGCAAGGCGATCGACGAGCATCTCGCCGACGACAGCGTGCTCGTCGCGGATGGCGGTGACTTCGTCGCGACCGCATCGTACGTCACCGCGCCGCGCGGGCCGTTGTCGTGGCTCGATCCCGGCGTGTTCGGCACCCTCGGCGTCGGTGCAGGCTTCGCGATCGGTGCGAAGCTCGTGCGCCCCGACGCCGAGGTGTGGCTGCTGTGGGGCGACGGCTCTGCCGGCTACGGCATCGCCGAGATCGACACGATGGTCAGGCACAAGCTCGGCATCATCGCGGTGGTCGGCAACGACGCGAGCTGGGCCCAGATCGCGCGCGACCAGGTTCACTTGCTGCGACGAGGTCGGCACGGTGCTGCGCCGCACCGACTACGATCGCGTCTCGGAGGGTCTCGGCGGCGCGGGCCTACGCCTCGACGACGTCGCGAAGCTCGGCGAGGTGATGAAGAGCGCGAAAGCCCTCGCGAAGGACGGGATGCCGGTGCTCATCAACACGCACCTGTCGGCGAGCGAGTTCCGCAAGGGCTCGATCTCGATGTGAATCACCGCGAGCGGCGGCGGAGCAGCGCGGCCGCGAACAGCACGAGCGCCCATGCACTCGATCGCGCCGAGGCCATGTTGCACCCCGCGTCGGCGTCCGCCTCGTCGGCGTGCACTGCCGCGGCGCCTTCGAGCTCGCCGTACGACGCGACGATCTCCATCGGCGCCGTGTCGCCCGGATACCGCACGATGTCGGCACCTACCTGCTCGGCACCCTGGGCGAGTCGCCACTGCAAGCCGAGACCGTGCACCGCTTCGCCGTCGAGGTCGTAGCCGGTCGCGATCACGACACCGGGCGCCATGCGATCACCCGACGACTCCGACGCAAACACGTCGAGGTCGGCAACGACCGCCGCATCGACGACGTCGATGTCGATCGCCGCGAATGTCTCGCCACCGACGGCGAGAACGACCTGCTCGATGCCGGTCTCGCTGCCACCGATCGTGAGCCAGTCGCGCTGCTCCCCGAGCAGCTCGCCACTCACGCGTGCGATCGCGCCGTCCGACGCGTACGCCCCGAGCCCACCCGAGCCCCCGAGTCGCGTCGTGCCGTCGAAGTACTCGACGAGGAACGTTGCCTCGCCGCCATCGACGATGCGCGGGCGGGCGATCTCGGTCGGCACGTCGGTGCGATCGAGGAATACCGGCGCGGCCGCGTGAAGGACCGCGCGGGTCGGCATCCTCAACTCGACCTCGGTCGCGCCGACGATCTCCCCGCTCGCGTCGAGCACGAGGATCTCGACCGCGCCGGGCAAAAGCGCCACGGCGTGCGCGACCGATCCCTCGCCCTCGAGCTGCAGGATCGCGTCGTCGCTCGACGCCAACGCTTCGCCGTCCCCACCCTCGGGCAATCGCACGTCGAACCGCGCGCCGACGACATACGGCGCCTGCAGCGAGCGATCGGCATCCTTGTCGTGACCGAAGTCGATCACATCGTCGACGGAATCCGACAGTGCGACGTCGGCGTCACAGCCGAAGGTCGCCAGAGCGAGGGTGGAGACGGCGCAGCGCAGCACGGCACGAGGGGACACGCTGCTGGGATGTGCGGCCTGCGTACCACTGCATTCGCCAATGATTCTGCCCGTACGTCGGCGCTGCCATGGCGGCTGCGTCGTGGCAAGCTGCCCGTACCATGACCTCGGCCCACCGCGACCTGTACCGCGCGTTCGCGAAGTACAACACGCGCTTCAACCGCCAGATCTACGACTTGGTGCGCGGACTGACCGACGCGCAGCGCAAACGCGACATGGGTGCGTTCTTCGGATCCGTCGACGGCACTTTGCAGCACATCCTCCTCGCCGATCGCATATGGCTCTCGCGACTGCGCGCGTCGGGTCACGATTTCCCGGCGCTCGAAGAGGCAAATATGACGTTCGAGGTGCAGTCGTTGCGCGACTCGGTCGCCGCCGATTTCGCTGGGCTCGAGCGCGAGCGCGTCGCGACCGATCAGCTGATCGCTGCATGGGTCGAGGACCTCACCGACGAGATCCTCGCGGCACCGCTGCGCTACAAGAACTTCGCGGGACAAGATCGCGAGCACGCGGTGTGGATCGCGGTCTCGCACCTGTTCAACCACCAGACCCACCACCGCGGGCAGGTCACGACGCTGCTCAAGCAGCTCGGCGTCGATCCGGGCGTGACCGACTTCCTCGTGTTCGCGCTGGCATGAGCACGTCGAGCGAGCTGCCGAGCGTCGCGCTATAGTCCGCGCCGCCGCGTTCCCGACATGCGCATCGCCTACGTCTTCGATCAGCTGCTGCCGCGCACCGCCGCGGATACCGAGCAGGTCGTGAACACCGTGTCCGCACTCGGACGCTGCGGAGTGCACGTCGATCTGATCCTGCCGCGCGCGCGCGGGGTCGATCCGGTGACCGCGGAATCGCTCGCCCAGTGGTACGATGTCGAGCTGACGTTCGGCGTGCAGACGGTGCCCGGTGTGTACCCGGCGCATCGTGGCCTCGAGAAGCTCGGCCACGCGCTCACCGGTCCGTGGGCCGAGCTGACGCGCAGCGCGGACATCGTCTATACGAGGAACGTACCCACGTTGCTCGCGCTGCTCTCGTTCGCGAAGCAGCCCGTCGTGTACGAGCACTTCCGGCCGTGGCCGTCGCAGTCGCGCGCGATGGCGCTGCTGTTCGGTCGCATCGCGCATCTGCGCCGCGCACCGGCACTCGTGATGCACTCGGAGTTCGCGGCGAAGAGCTACTGGGGTGTCGGGTTCTCGCCGTCGCGCACCCTCGTCGCGCACAACGGCTGGGACCCGCGACTGATGGAGCCCGCGCTCGAGCGCGATGCAGCGCGGGTCGCCTGCGGCATCGATCACCGCGGCCCCATCGTCCTTTACTCGGGCCACATCAACGAGCGCAAGGGTCTCGGCACGCTGCTCGCGCTCGCCGAGGCGTTCCCCGCCGCGAGGTTCGTGCTGGTCGGCTCCGAAGGTCACGGCCCGATCGAGGCGCGCGCGCAGTCGATCCCGAACGTCGACATCCGCCCGTGGTGCTCGCGCCGCGCGCTCGTGCCGTTTCTCTACGCGGCCGACATCCTCGCGCTGCCGCCGTCGTCCGGCCCGCTGCAGCAGGTCGGCAACACGGTGCTGCCGCTCAAGACGTTCATATACCTCGCGGCCGGGCGAGCGATCTTCGGCGGCGACACGCCCGATGTACGCGAGCTGCTGCACGACGGCACCAACGCACGGCTCGTGCGCCCCGACGATCACCAAGCCGCACGCACCGCAATGGCGGAGCTGCTCGCCGACGTCGCGCTGCGCGACCGTCTCGGTGCCGCCGCCAAGGCCGTCGCCGCCGACCTGACCTGGACCGCCCGCGGCGGCCGCATCGCTGCGTTCTTGGCGGGCATTGCAGGCGCGGCGCGCCGTGGGGACAAGTCGCGATGACCCGTCGCCGTGCGTGCGTGTTCAGCACGAACTTTCTCGAGTACAGCCAGACGTTCGTCTACGACGAGCTGCGGCACCACGATCGCTGGGACGTATCGGTCATCTGTCACAGTCGCAAGAACGAGGACCGATTCCCGTTCGACGACGTGCTCGTGCTCGACCGCCCCGGCGTGCTCGGTAAGCTCGACGGTCTGCTCTACAAGGTCACCGGCAACAGCCCGACGGCGCTGCAGTGGATCAAGAAGCGCCGCTTCGATCTGCTGCACGCGCACTTCGGTCCGGCGTCGACCTACGCGCTCGGCCCGGCCGCGCTACTCGACCTGCCGCTCGTCGTCACGTACCACGGCTACGACGTGCCGTTCCTGATGACGAACGAGCGCATGCGCCCGCGCTACTGGCGGTACTGGGCCATGTCGCGATGGATGCTACGGCGCGTCGATCGGTTCCTGCCGGCGTCGGACGAGCTCGCGCGCATGCTGATCGAGCTCGGCGCACCGCCCGAGCGGGTGCACGTGTGGCGCCTCGGCGTGACGATCCCACCACAGTGGAGCCCGCGGCCGTTGCACGACGCGCCGCGGATCCTGATGATCGGCCGCTTCGTCGAGAAGAAAGGCTTCGACATCGGCATCCGCGCGTTCGCTCGCGTCGCCACCCGGTGCCCGGGCGCCGTGCTGCAGATCATCGGCGACGGCCCCGGTCGCGCCGCGCTCGATGCGATCGTCGCAGAGCACTCGCTCGGCGAGCGCGTGCAGTTCCTCGGCGTCATGCCGCACGCCGAGGTGTTCGCGACGCTCGATCGCGCCGACGTGTTGATGGCGCCGAGCCACGTCGACAAGGCCGGCAACCGGGAGTCCGGCCTGCTCGTGATCAAGGAAGCCGCAGCGCGGGGCCTGCCGGCGGTCGGCACCCTGCACGGCGGCATCCCGGAGATCATCGACGACGGCGTGACCGGCTTCCTCGTGCCCGAGCGCGACATCGAGGCACTCGCCGACAGGCTCGGCCGCCTGCTCGAGGACGCCGAGCTCCGCCAGATGATGGGCATCGCCGCGCGCGCGAAGATGGAACGCGAGTACGACGTCGCCGTGCGGGTCCGCGCGCTCGAGGATCACTACGACGCCGCGGTCGAAGAGCGCGCCGCCGCTAGACCGCAGCGGCCCACGGCGCCGCGATTCGGTCTATAAATGATCGGGTATGACGATGCGCCGGCTCACCACCGACCGACTCGATCTCATCACCGCGACTGCGCAACACATCCTCGTTGCCCAGCAGGACATGACGAAGCTCGGTCGTCTCCTGGGGGCCGAGGTTGCCGGCGGTTGGCCGCCGCAGTATCTCGACGACGAAGCGCTCGCGTGGAATCTCGATCAGCTCCACCGCGGCCCGGAGCAGATGGGCTGGTGCATGCGCTACATCGTGCTGCGTCGCGGGCCTGATGATCGGCCCGTGGTCGTCGGCACCGCCGGGTACAAGGGCTCGCCGCGAGACGGCCGCGTCGAGCTCGGCTACGGCATCGTCGAGGAGTATCGCAACCGCGGCTTCGCGACCGAAGCGACCCGGGCGCTCGTCGACTGGGGCTTCGATCGCGAGGACGTCATGGAGGTAGTCGCCGAGACGATGCCGGAGCTCGGCGCGTCGATCCGCGTGCTCGAGAATTGCGGCTTCGTCCACATCGGTGACGCGCGCGAGCCGGGTGCGATCCGCTACGCGAAGCCGCGCGGCGCGTGGCAGGCGGAAGGCCCGGCGTCGCGACGGGTGCCGAAGCTGGTGCCGCAGGGCAAGGACGTGCCGGTCGCCGGCATTCCTCCCGTCGCGCGCGCGGTGTTCGACCGATTCCTCGTCGAGCCGCTGCGCGACGGCGACAGCCTGCGCGAAGAGATCCGCGAGCACGCGCTGCGCATCGAGACCGCCGCGGCCGACAATCCGTACGTCGACGACGTGCTCGCCCGCGACATCGCGCGCATCTGCGAAGGTCTGCTCGACGCGGTCGTCGACACCACGCCGGAGCACACCCGCCGCCAGATCCAGGCGGCCGCGCGCTACTTCGCGACCGAAGAGGACGGCGACAGCGATCTCTCGATCGGTGGCCTCGACGAGGACGCCGCCGTCGCGAACGCGGTTGCGCGTCATCTCGGGCGCGCCGATCTGCTCTCCGATCTACTGTAGGGCCGCGAGCTCAAGGCTGCGTCGCGTTGGTCACGACGTCACGAATCACTCGCACCGCGTGACGCATGTCGTCGTCGCCTAGCGTCGGGTGCACCAGCATCGCGAGGCTCGTGCGGCCGAGCTCCGCGGCGACCGGTAGCGGATGCTCGGGGCGCCACGCCTCGGGGAACGCCCGCTCGCGATAGATCTCGCTACAGCTCCCCTGCATGCACGGCACACCGGCCGCCGTCACCACCTGGGCGATGCGATCGCGCGACCAGTCGTGCTTGAGTCGCGACGGCTCCACGTACGCGTACATGCGGTAGTACGCGTGCTCGACGTCGCTGTCGGCCCACGGGATGCGCAGTGCGGGCAGGTTTCCGAGGCCTTGGTGCAGCATCGCGGCCGAGCGGCGGCGACGGGCACACCACGCATCGAGCTTCGCGAGCTGCAGTCGGCCGATCGCGGCCTGCATCTCGGTGAGGCGATAGTTGCTGCCGAAGCTGCCGTGTAGCCAGCGGAAGCCGGGCGGATGATCGGTGCGATGGACCTGCGCGTAGTCCTTGCCGTGGTCCTTGTACGCCCACATGCGCGACCACAGCTTGCTGTCCGAGGTCGTGATCATGCCGCCCTCGCCGGCGGTCGTCATGATCTTGTCCTGGCAGAACGAGAACGCCGCAATGACGCCGAGCGATCCCGTCGCACGGCCGCGCAAGCGAGCGCCGTGCGACTGTGCGCAGTCCTCGATCACTGCGATACCGCGCGAGTCGCAGACCTTGCGAATCGCATCGACGTCTGCCGGCCAGCCACCGAGGTGAACGACGACGACCGCACGCGTCGCGGGGGTGAGGGCGGCCTCGACCGTCGCCGCGGTCAGCGTGCCGCTGTCGCGATCGACGTCGGCACACACGACGCGAGCGCCACGGGCAACCGCTGCGCTCGCGGTTGCGATGAAGGTGCGGGCAGGGACGACGACGTCGTCGCCCGGGCCGATGTCGAGTGCGAGCATCGCGAGCTCGAGCGCGAGCGTGCCGTTCGCGATCGCGAGCGAGTGCTCGGTGCCGTGCCGAGCGGCAAACTCGCGCTCGAACGCCTTGCCGTGCTCGCCGGTCCAGTAGTTGACCTTGCCGGACGCGAGGACTGTGGTCGCCGCGTCGATCTCGTCGGCAGCGAACACGGGCCAGGTCGGCCACGGACGCGCCAGCTCGGTGAGCGGTGCGAGGGTAGGCTGGTCCGCCGCCGGTCGGAGTTGCTGCGCTTCGTTGGAGCGGTGCACTCCCATCTTGTTCGACTCGGCGGCGCGGCGCGCCAGCGTACGCGCGGCAGGTGGTCCATCATGGGTCACGACGACCTCGTCAGCCCGACGAGCCGCTGCGGACGACCAGCAGCTGAACCGCCGCGAGCGAACCGCCTTGGAGTGCCTCGCTCGCGGCGTTCTTGCGCGCCTCGAGCACCGCGGACGTGTCGACCCACCACGTCCATGCCGCAAACGCGAGCACGACCGCGATGATCGTCGAGTACACGAAGATCGACGTGATCGGGCTCCACAGCACGTACGCGGTGAAACACACCACCGGGACGGCCCCGAGGCGGCGACCGAGCGAGAGCAGGCGCCAGCCGACGCCGGCTCCGTACGCGAGCACGAACATGAACGCGAGCGCACCGACGAGGCCGAAGTCCTCGAGCAACGGACGCATCGCAGTGTAGATGTTGCTCTCGGTGAAGCCGGAAGAGCCGTCGTACAAGCCGGCCTTGCGCACCGTCAGGCCCATGAGCTCGGCCATGCCGGCGAACGTGTGCGTGCCGAAACCCTCGACGGTCATGCGCGAGTACTCGTGCGTCCACCAGTGCCCGAACACCGGCATGTGGCCCACCACGTAGATGCGCAGATGGTTGAGCACGAACGGGATGTCCGCGAGGCTGACGCGGTTCATCCGCATCGACTGCGCGCCGACGAAGAACGCGAGCAGCACGAAGATCCCGACGACCACGATGAGGATCGTCGTCGCCTTGACTCGACGCGCCGGTGCCCGTGACAGCGCGCGCCCGGCCGCCCACCCGGCGGCGAACATCACGAGCCCGTAGAGCAGGCCGGCTTTCTCGGTGTGGATCACGACCGTCATCACCAGCGGCAACATCCACGCGATGCTGCGCGGCCATCGGCGATCCTTCGGCGCGCTCGCGGACGTGACGAAGCCCGAGATCGTCGCGGCGACGTAGCTCGACGCCGTCAACAGGCGCACGAGCGTCGGGATCTCGTACTCACCGCCGTAGCGGCCCATGCTGGTGTACATCGCGAGCTCCGCGAGATCGCCCGCGCGCGTCGCCGACGTCGCGTCGCCGTAGAGCATCACCGGCGCCGCGCAGCCGATTGCGATGAGCGCGTAGTAGAGCTGCCACGTGCGCGGCGGCCACTCGATCGCGCGCGTCGTCTCGGCTTTCGGGAGCCGCACCTCGACGCTCGCACCCATCGTGCTCGCGAGCACGCACACCGACGACACCAGCAGCACGAAGCCGTACGCACCGGGGAACACCGGCAGATCCGGCGCGAGGAACAGCGGCACGCCCGCCGCGAGCGTCCATGCGAGGGCGATGAGCGCACCCGGTGCGAGCCACTGGCCCTGCACGCGACGCGCGAGCCAGGCCAGCACCGGAAGGGGCAGCCAAGCACACAGCGCGAGCCACCAGTCCAGGGTCACGCCCTTCCTCATAACGTCGCGCGCGGGTGGTGCCAGGGCCTAGCGGTCGGAATCGGGACTGGCCCGGACGCGCTGGGCACCCCATGAAAGCAACCGTGAACGCGCCCATCACCCCGAGCCGTGTCACCGGTGATCGAACGATCGTCCTGGTGGCCAATCACTACGCGAACGAGGCCGAGGTTCGCACCTTCGTCGGGCACTGCGCCTCGCTCTCGATGCCCGCCGGGTGGTCGCTCGAGATCCTCGTGTGCGACAACAGCGACTCATGGGTCGGCGACGCGCCGCACCCGTGCGCGACGATCCTTCGCCAGGGCAAGAACCTCGGGTACTACGGCGGCTGTGCGCACGGGCTCGCGCACTGGCGCGCGGCGCATGGCTGCGTGCCGGCGTGGGTCGGCGCGGTGAACACCGACCTCGAGCTCGACCCGCATTTCTTCCACACGATCATCGAGACCATCCCGAGCCACTACGCGGTGGTCGCCCCGGCGGTGCAGCTGCCGGACGGCACCCACCAGAACCCGTTTTTGCACGATCGACCGTCGATCGCTCGCATGGCGTGGATGCGCCTGGTGTTCCGCACCGAGTCCACTTCGTGGGCCTGGACCCTCGGGCACGACGTGATGCGACGCATTCGCCCGCACTCGCGCAAGAGCGGCGAGCGCATTCGCAAGCAGATCTACGCGCCGCACGGCTCGATCGTGATGTTCCGCCGCGAGTTCTTCACCAAGGGCGGCAAGCTCGAGTTCGGCGGCTTCATGTACGGCGAAGAGCTGCACGTCGCCGAGCAAGCCCGGCAGCTCGGCCTCGCGGTGCTCTACGAGCCGGCGGCATCGGTGCTGCACAACGCCCACTCGTGCGTCGGTAAGGTGCCGAGCAAGCTCAATCGCAAGTGGCGCACCGACAGCAGCGAGTTCCTGTGGTCGGCGTACTTCCGACCGAGCATGACGCGCTGATCCCATGCGCCAAGCGACCGCACGGATCGAGCGCGACGCGCTGCTGTACTTCGTCGGCAAGGCCGGCGCCGCGGTCGGCATGCTCGCGGCGATCGGCCTGGCGACGCGAGGCCTCGGCGCCGCCGCATTCGCCGAGTTCGCGCTGTGGAGCGCGGTCGCACTGTGGAGCGCGACCGCCTCCGTCGGGTGGTTGCAGACCGGCATCGGCCGCCTGCACCGCGAGCGACGCGCGGGCTCGCGCTTTGCTGGGTATCTCGCGAGCGTTCGCGTCGCGTTGTGGCTCGGGGCCGCCACAGCCGGCAGCATCGCCGCATCGCTCACTGCGCTGCTGTCGGCACAAGGCCTCGCGACCGCGCTCGCGTTCGGGGCGATGGCCGCATCGACGGCGCTGTTCATGGGCCATCAGGCCGTCGCGCTCGCGGATCTCGAGGCGAGACGCGTCGGGCGCAGCGATCTGGTCCGCGGTGTCGCGCTGCCGGTCGCGACCGCGATCGCGATCCTGCTCGGTGGTCTCGACGTCACGACCGCCGCGCTCGCGCACGCGTTCGCGATGATGGCGGCGGTGATGGTGTTGCCGGCGGTCGCGAGCGCACGCAAGGATCCACCGATGTGGGCCGAGCTGCGCCCACTCGCGCGCTACGGCATTCCGATCGGTGTGTGGTCGGTGATCTGCCTCGGCAACGCCCAGCTCGGTCGCGCGGCGCTGGAAATCGCCGGCGATCCCGAGGCACTCGGCCTCTATGCAGGCCTCCAGGACGTGGTCGTCAAGTGCGGCACGTTGCTGCTGATGCCGGTGGTTTCGGCGATCCACGGCCATGCGATGGCGCTTTGGGCACAGGGCGATCACGTCGCGATGAAAAGCGGCCTGCGCCGCGCGTTCGTGATGCAGGCCGGCATCGGCGTCGTCGTGATTCTCGTCGCATTCGTGCTCGGTGAGAGGCTCGCCCTCCTGCTGTTCGGCGCTGAGCTACCCCGCGACTCCGCGACGCTCGTCACGGTGCTACTCGCGTCCGGTGTCGTCGCCGCGAACATGGGCCTGGTCGCGCACAAGGGCCTCGAGCTCGTGCACGCGACAGGTGTCATGGTCGGATGCGCCGTGGTTGCGCTCGGCTTCGACGCGCTCGTGTGCGCGCTGGTCGTGCCGCAGTACGGCGCGGTCGGGGCCGCAGGCGGGTTCGCGGCGTCGCAGGTCGTGTATGCCGGGCTCGCCCTCGTGTGCTCGCGGCGGTCGCTCGCGACGCGGATCGACAGCGTCCCGAATCGAGCCGCGTCGCGCTCTGGTCGCACCGCGACGACGACACTATGAACCGTCGCGGTGACTCGACACGACCCTCGCGACAGTAAGTGGCCCGTTGCCGTCCGTGAGCAGCGCGGGGCAACCCGAACCGCCGATCGGCCGATCAGCACCGAGCCGACGACGCCGGGTGGCCTCGCCGCCGACCTGATCGGCCGCGCAGTCGCCGGCCTGCGCCGACGCATCGGCCTCGTCACGGTGACGTTCGGTCTCGTGCTCGCACCGGTCGTCGCCTACTCGATGCTCGCGGTACCGAGCTACGCCGCGCGCGGCACGATCCAGGCGTCGTCGAACGACAGCGCCATGTCGCCGCTGCTCGAGCTCGCCGGTGCCGGTGGTGCGAGCGAGATCGAGACCGAGGTCGAGATCATCAAGCAGCGCCCGGTGCTGCTCGCGGTGCTCAAGAGCCTGCGTCTCGACGTCGACGACCCGAACGAGCACAAGCTGGTGACGACCGATCTCGCGGTGGCCTCGGGTCAGGCGAGCCCGATCCGTTCGGAGCTGCGCCGGGTTCGTGATTCGCTGTCGAGCCTCGAGATCGCGGCGCACCAGGTGCTGCCGGTCCCGATGTCACTGCGCAGCACGGCCGACGGCATCGAGGTCACGCTCGGTGACCCCGATGCGCCGCGCGTGCACACCGTCGCGATCGGCGAGACGCTCGAGGACGACGTCGTCACGCTCGCATTCGCCGAGGCACCGACCGCCGATGGCGAGGTCGTCGAGCTCGAGCTAGTGCCCGACGGCATGCTCGTCGAGGACGCGCTGGCGCGCCTCGGCGTCGCCGCGATCGGCAATGCGCGCAAAACCACGAACCTCGTCGAGGTGACGTTCACGCACCCCGATCGCGAGATCGCCCAGGCAGTCGTCCAGGGGCTCATGCAGGGCTACCTCGACCAGAGCCTGCAGTGGCAGAGGCTGTCGGCGTCGAGCGCCTCGGAGTTCATCGCCGAGCAGCTCGAGCTCGCGATCGAGCGGCTGCAGCACGAGGAGAACGCGCTGCGCGACTTCGCCGAGAGCGAGCGCGCGGTGCAGCTCGACACCCAGGCCGAGACGACGATCGAGAACGCCGCTGCGCTCGAGGCCGAGCGGCTGCAGATCGAGCTGCAAGAGCGGGCGATCGGCAGCGTGATCGGCGGCATCAAGCGCAACGGCAAGCACGCGTCGGCGAACCTGACCGGCAACTTCTTCGACGATCCGATCCTTGCCGCGAGCATCGGTTCGCTGACCGAGAACGAGACCAAGCTCGCGATGAGCGAAGCGACGCTCACGCCCGATCACCACGAAGTGAAGGTGTTGCGCCACCAGGTCGAGCTGCAACGCGGCGAAGTCTCGCGCCTGATGAAGAGCGCGAGAAAGACCCTGTCGGCGCGGCGCAGCCAGCTCGAGCAGGAGATCGACACCGCGATGGGCTCGCTCGCGTCGTACCCGGCGAAGGAGCTGCAGCTCGCCCGGCACATGCGTGACGTCGAGGTCAACCAGCGCATGTACGCCTTCTTGCTCGAGAAGCATCAGGAGTCGGAGATCCTCGAGGCCTCGACCACGACGAACAAGCGCATCGTCGAAGACGCCGCCCTGCCCCACAAGAAGTCGTCGCCGCAGCGCGCGAAGCTCGTCGTCGGCGGCGGTGCGCTCGGCCTCATGATCGCGTTCGCCGCCGCGTACCTCGCCCACCTGCTGCAGCGACGTCTGCACACGGTGAAGGAGGTCAGTGCGGTGATCGGCTATCCGACGTACGGCACGGTGCCGGCGGTCGATGGTCAGGTCGGCGGCGACCGGCTCAAGCCGAAGACGGTGTGGGGCAACGCGCACGGTCCGGCCGCCGAGGCCTTCCGCGCGCTCGCGGCGAGCATCTGTCTCGTCCCCGCGATCGACGGTCGCGGTCGCATCATCCAGGTGACGTCGAGTCAGCCGGGCGAGGGCAAGAGCACGGTCATCGCGAACCTCGCGGTCGCGCTCGGGCGTGCCGGCAACCGCGTGTTGCTCATCGACCTCGACCTGCGTCGTCCGGTCCAGCACCGCACGCTCGGCGTGTGGCGTGCGCCCGGCTACGCGGATCTGTTCGCGCAGGGCGGCGGTCCCGAGCAGCTCGACACGATGATCCAGGCGATCGACGGCGAGAACGTCAAGGTGCTCGCCGCGGGATCCAAGCTGCCGGACACCCTCGCTGCGGTCATGGCCTCGAACCTCGAGGACATGCTGCAGTACCTCGCGACGCGCTTCGACTACGTGCTCGTCGACAGCCCGCCGGCGTTCGTCGCCGACACCAGCATGGTCGCCCGCCACGTCGATCTGTTGCTGATGGTGGCGCGGCCCGGCGTCGCGGAGCGCGGCGGCACACGCAGCGCCGTCGACCTGCTCGACCGCGTCGACGTCGCGAAGGGTCTCGTGCTCAACGGCGTCGCCCGTCAGCACACCGACTACGCCTACGGCAGCGGCTACTACAGCTACGGACGGCGTTACGACGACCCGACCGACAGCGTCGATCCCAGCGACGGTAGCAAGCCGTCCGACTCCAACCCCGAGCTGCGCCACGCAGGATGAGCGCCGTCATGTCCACGTACGGAATCTACGGCCGGTTTGCGAAACGCTGCGTCGACGTCGGCGTCGCGCTCGGTGCTCTGACCGTCCTGGGACCCGTCGCACTCGTGGTCGCCGCGGCAGTGCGCGTGACGATGGGCTCGCCGGTCGTGTTCGCGCAGCGCCGCCCGGGCAAGGGCGGCAAGACGTTCACGATCTACAAGTTCCGCACGATGCGAGACGCATGCGGTCCCGATGGCAAGCCGCTGCCCGACGACGCGCGCCTGACCAAGGTCGGGCTGTTGCTGCGCAAGACCAGCCTCGACGAGATTCCCCAGCTGCTCAACGTGCTTCGCGGCGAGATGAGCCTCGTCGGTCCGCGACCGCTGCTGCCCCAGTACCTGCCGTGGTACTCGCCGCGCGAGGCGACGCGACACGACCTGCGCCCCGGCATCACCGGCTGGGCCCAGATCAACGGGCGCAACGAGACCACCTGGGAGCGCCGGCTCGAGTGTGACGCTTGGTACATCGAGAACCTGTCGGCGTGGCTCGATCTGAAGATCGCAGTCGCGACGATCGCGAAGGTCGTGCGCCGCAGCGGCGTGCAGGCCGACAACACCGCGATGCTGCCGCTCGATGTCGAGCGCCG
>Ga0105048_10007957_pt1 | contig 16982 bp, 15 predicted proteins | sample MAT05_FD_78382 | JGI IMG/M metagenome (GOLD analysis project Ga0105048, IMG submission 78382) | Freshwater microbial communities from Lake Fryxell liftoff mats and glacier meltwater in Antarctica - MAT-05 | ecosystem: Environmental > Aquatic > Freshwater > Ice > Liftoff microbial mat | place...
CCATCTAAGGCCCGATAAGTAACAATAGAAATTGTAAGTCTATTGAAAGCTTGTCTGTCGAAAAACGCTGATATACTAAGGACAGATGTTGTTATTCAGCATTTTGGCCCACTTAGCTTACCAAAAACCAGATTCTCCTTTCTGTGGCTACGTATGAAGCGACCCGGCAATGACGCCGGGTCGCTTCATTTCTGTGAACTTTATTGGTTTCTCCACTCCTTTTCCTTTTCCCCTCTTTCTTTGTAGATAGCATATGTAGATCGTATATTCGGCTTGCTTTGCAACCAAAGTAGAATCGTAGCGTACCATTCTATCTATGATATAGTTATCGTTAGCGATATCTCGGGATATAGGCTCTAGCATGTTTTCTAGCGCATACAACTAGCGCTACCTCTCTGCACGACGAAAAGGAACCTCCAATGAACCAACCAATGATCCAGGCTCGCCAGGTTCATAAAACCTTCCAAGCTGGCAAAATTGAAGTCCATGCCTTACGGGGAATCGATCTAACTGTTGCACCGGGCGAGATGGTGGCGATCATGGGCCCATCTGGTTGTGGTAAGACGACATTGCTCAACTGTTTATCAGGCTTGGATGACTTTGATGCGGGCGAAGTCGAGATTGAAGGCGTCAACTTGCGCGCCATGAACGATCGGGCGCGTACCGCCTATCGCGCGCAACGGATGGGCTTCATTTTTCAGACCTTTAACTTGCTGCCCGTGATTACGGCTATCGAAAACGTAGAACTACCCTTGTTGGTCAGCGGTGTACGCCCTGCCGAGGCCCGCCGCCGTTCCACTGCTGCATTGGCACAGGTGGGGCTGGCCGACCGTGCGCATCATCGCCCTGCCGAGCTGTCGGGTGGGCAGCGCCAACGGGTGACGATTGCCCGCGCGCTCGTCAACCAACCGGCCATCGTCTGGGCCGATGAGCCGACGGGCAATCTGGACAGCAAGACCGCCGGTGATGTGTTGACGCTGATGCAGCGCTTAAACAAGGAAAAAGGCCAGACCTTTGTCATTGTGACCCATGATGCGGCGATTGGCGCGCTGTGTGATCGCGTAGTCTATATGCAAGACGGGTTGATCGTGGCGGATGGCAATGAAGCACAAGCTACACCTACCGCGCCAGCCGGTCAGGAGGTGCTTGCATGAACCTGCTCAACAATTTAAGTACCAACACGGCCATTGCTTTGACGGCGGCCGTCGTCCTTATTCTGCTTTATTTGGTCCTGCTCTGGCTGCGCAACCCGGTCTTGATCAAGCTGGGCATCCGCAATATTCCGCGGCGGCCAACCCAGTCCGTGTTGATTGTGATCGGGCTGGCCCTCAGTACCATTATCATTGTCAGCGCGCTCAGCACGGGTGACACGCTCACCTATTCACTACGCCGTCAAGCGGTGGCGGCCTATGGCGAAGTCGATGAGATCCTGGCTCCCCCCTTGCTCTCGCTCTTTGTCAGCTTGTCCGACAATCAAGATTTTGGCGATGAGACGACAACTGATCCCGATGCACCGCCCGTTGAAGTGAGTGAGAGTCAGCAGGTGCTGGAGAATCTAACCTCCGGCGGCTTGACCAGCGTATTGACAATTCTCGAAGGGGGCTTGCCCGGCATCACCACCGCGCGCTATGAACAACTGCGCGCCGAAGCTGCCGCCGATCCGCTTATCGACCGGGTTGCTGCTTCGATTCTTTTTCCCACCATTATTCGCAATACTACCACCGGCCAAGGCGAGCCGCTGGGCTTTATCTTTGCTGTGGACAATGACTATGATCAGAGCTTTGGGCTGACCAACATCGAAGGCGAGCCCGTGGTCATGGAGAGCCTGAAACCGGGGGTCGGCAACATTTTTGCCCAAGCCTCCAACTTGTTTGGCTTGGCGGGCGAGTTGGCGCGCCAGGCTGGCTTGGATCTGAATATTTCCGATGTCGCCCTTGCCACCGCGTCGATTGGCGAGATCCTGACCACCGCGCAAACGTCTGTCGAAAATGGCAATCTGGATCTGGCACAAATCAGCATTCCGCTGGAAACCATCGAACAACTGGGCGTCGATACCACAGCCTTGCGCGAGCAGGGGCTTAGCGCGTTGAGTCTTGCATCATTGGGCATTACGACCGATACGCTGCAAAGCATGGGGATCACGACGACGACCCTCAATTTGGATACGCTGACGCTAAATAATCTGGCATTGGGGGCAACGACACTTGGTACAACCACGCCCATCACGGCAACAACCGTGGCGACGCCATCTGCTGCCACAGCTACGGCAACGCCTTTTGTATCGCCACTGACGACTACCCTGGCTTCAACCGCGACCGGCGCACCCACCGCAACCGCAGCTAGCGCAATCACCGCGGCGCTGACCAATACACCCACGCCCGTTGCGACCGCGCCGATTACTACATCCCCTACGGCCACAATCCCGGTGGCTACCCCTGCGACCACGGGGATTGCTGGTGCGCTCAGCGCGCTTTCACTCGATACCTTGACGACAGACATCTTGTCTGCCCTCAACCTCAACACCCTGAGCAGCGAGATTGATCGTGTGTTGGCACAAGTGGGTCTGCAATTGCGCCAAGGTGATGTTTATCTCAATCGCTTAGGCGCCGAACAGTTGGATGCGCGCGTGGGCGACGTGCTAGATGTCTACGTCGGCCCAATTCCGATTCCCTTTCGCGTGAAGGCGATTGTGGAAGAGGCGGGACCCTTGGGCGCGTTGTTTCCCGTCGTCATGCTGCGGCTCGACGAAGCCCAGCAATTGCTCTTTATGAATGGCAAGGTCAACAATGTGCTCGTCTCCAATCTGGGCGATGATCTGTCGGGCGTTGAACATACCGATGCCGTAAGCCAGCGGTTGCGTGTGCTGGCTATGGATGAAACGGCACTGCAACAAGTCGTCGCTATCCTGCGCCGTGCCGATGTGCAGCCACGGCTGGTGGCCGCAGCTGGCGATGCCCAAGAGGCGGTGATGGAAGGCTTTGAAGGACCCCAGATCATCGCTGATCTGATCCAGGAATTTAGTCCGCTAGGCGGGATGATGGACGGCGTGCGTGACTTGGCCAATGAGCTGACCAAGCCCGATGTTAGTGACCGATTGCGCCAAATCCTGGCTGATACCACTATACGTGGCTGGCTGTTGGAGCAAGAATTCCCCGCCGATGCCAAAGCTGAATTAACCGTGGCCTTTGGCGAGTTGAACACCTTTGATGTGATCGATCCGCTCAGCAAATCTACGCTGTTAACTGTGGGCGACGCGGCGGGTGGCATCTTCTCGTCGATCTTTTCGCTCTTTGGTTTCTTCTCGATCCTGGCTGGCATTCTGCTGATCTTTCTGATTTTTGTCATGTTGGCCACCGAGCGGCGCAGCGAGATGGGCATGGCGCGCGCAATTGGGATGCAGCGTCGGCATCTGGTGCAGATGTTTGTGGCCGAAGGCATGATCTACGATCTGGTGGCAGCCGCGATTGGCGTGTTGCTCGGGTTGGCCGTCACCTATGTCATGGTCGATTTCCTGGGCGACATCTTTAATAATCTCGCCAGCCAGGTGGGCAGCCAGGTGGGCAGCCAAAGCAGCCTCTTCCGCTTCTACTTTCATGCCGCGCCCACTTCCACGATTATCGCCTATTGTCTGGGTGTTTTGTTGACCTTCTTGGTTGTGACCTTTTCGGCATGGCGCGTCAGCCGGCTCAATATTGTCTCGGCGATCCGCGATCTGCCCCAAGAGAGTGAAGAAAGTCGGCGCTCTTGGCTGGCGCGCATCTGGAATTGGGGTAGCGCGCTCGTGTTGGCGGCGCTGGGCGGCTATTTGTTATGGCTAGGGTTGCAAATGGCCTTGCTCAGTATCCTCTTGGCGGGCGGCACCTTCTTGCTGATTGGTCTCTGCTTGTTGGCGAATCGCGTGCTGGAGCCGACGCGGTTGCGCAATGAACGCATCCACCGCTGGACGTACACGTTGATGGGGGTTGGCTTGCTCGCGTTATGGGCTGTGCCCTGGCCGCGTGTGTTGCCCCAATTCAGTGATAACCCGATCTTTCAAGCTAGCCCGGATCAAACCTTGCTGACCTTGGCATTGGGCGGGCCGTTAATCATCCTGGGCGCGATTTTAACTGTTACCTTTAATGCGGATGTGCTCACGTGGTTTGTCGGTTTTGTGCTGGGCGGTATTGGCCAATTGACCCCGGTGCTCAAGACCGCGATTGCCTATCCGCTGAGCGCGCGCTTTCGCACCGGCATGACGATGTTGATGTTCGCCATGATCATCAGTACGGTGGTGTTGATGTCAGTTGTCATCCGCGCCACCCAAACGATTGTGGTGCTGGACGAGCGCGAAACTGCCGGTTTTGAAATCCGCGCCGATAGTACGTTGCTTAGCTTCTTTGCACCACTGCGCGATATGCCAGCCAAGATTGCCGAGTTGGTGGCTGCTGGCGAGTATCCGCTGCTGCAACAGGTGGCTGCAGTGGGGATCTATCAATCCCAATTTGTCGACGCCCGCAATACCACCGACAGTCGTTGGTCTGGCCTGTCGATTGCGGGGATGGATGAGGGCTACCTTGCCCAAGCGCCTGCCGCCTATCACTTTCAAGCGCGCGCGGCCGGGTTTGCCGATGATGCCGCGATCTGGGAGGCATTGCGCACACGCGATGATGTTGCCATCGTCAAGCCAAACTTGGTGGCAAGTGCCGAGGAGGAAAACGAGGTGGGGCAACCCGGCGGCATGGGCGACCGCGCGCGCTTCGGGGGGCGTTTTCGCTTGCCTGCTTCGGCTGGCGGTGAAACCTTGCCCGATCTTTTTGTGGAGCTGCGCGCCGAAACAGAGGAAAATTCTACCGGGACAAGCGTCAGCAGCACATCCCATCGTGTTCAGATCATTGGTGTTCTCGACGATACGACAACGCTCGCTGACGCACCTTTGCAGATGAATCTGCGCGCCTTTGGCACGATTACAGGCGCACCAATTGAGCCGAGCCAATTTTATGTCAAGGTGCAGCCGGGGGCTGATGTGCGTGCCGTGGCGCAAGAGGTAGAGCGTGCATTTCTGGGCAATGGGATCAACGCCATGATCCTGGCGGAAAGCTTTGCCCAAGGCCAGGCCTTTACGCGCGGCATTCTACAGCTCTTCCAGGGGTTCATGGCACTGGGGCTGCTGGTGGGTATCGCAGCACTCGGCGTGATTACCAGCCGTACCGTGGTCGAGCGGCGGCAACAGGTGGGCATGTTGCGTGCGATTGGCTATCAGGCGCGCATGATTGCGCTCTCGTTTGTGCTAGAGGCTAGTTTCATCGCCATCACGGGGTTGCTGATCGGCGCGATCACGGGGATTGTCTTGGGTGACAGCATTGTGCGCACCTTCTTCACGGCTCTGACCCCTGAGACAAACTTTACCTTGCCGTGGGGCCAGATTGGCTTGATTCTGTTGGTCGCCTATCTCTTTGCGCTGTTGACCGCCATCGTACCAGCCTATCAAGCCGCCAAGACCTATCCCGCCGAAGCCCTGCGCTATGAGTAATGTCTGAGCCATGAAGAAACACAAAATGAGCCTGGCTTCATCTCCTTCCGGGCTTGTCGTAAGGCTCATTTTGTCCATAGCATTACGGTATGCAGTTGCCGAGTGATGTATGATTGATCGATGATAAGGTTGTTGATTTTGCCTTGTTTTACTAACGTAGGCGTTACGCAGTTGGCAGCGTTGCCATCGCTGGTGGCAGGCCGGCAGGATGCCGGCGTTCCCAGGCAACTGCGTAACGCCTATAACAATAAGTCGGTGAGCGAGCAGATTGCTTTGCCGACTGATCAGCTGCCAAGCGTGCTGTTGGTGGGTGATTCACAAAGAAGGAAGCGTCGATATGTATAAGAAAATCTTAGTGCCGTTAGACGGATCGAAGCGTGCAGAACGAATTCTGCCCCATGTGGAAGAATTGGCTGGAAAGTTCGGGTCACACCTCGTGCTGTTGCAGATTGTCGAGCCAATAGTCCTCATGGCGGCACCTACCGATATGGGTGGCTATTACGATCCCACCGAAATTGAACGCTTGACAGAAGAGGCCACGGCTTATCTACAAGGCTTGCAGGCCGCGTTGCAAGCCAAGGGGATTCCGTCCGAGGCGATCATTGATAATGGAACGGTCGTAACCGCAATTTTGGAAGAGGCTACCCGCAAAGAGGTTGACCTGATCGCCATGGCCAGCCACGGTCGTACTGGGTTGGCGCGTGCGTTCTTTGGCAGCGTGGCGACTGGTGTGCTCAACCAAGCCAATCAAGCACTGTTATTGGTCCGCGCCCAGGGCGAATAAAGACGGCGCTGCTTTCAGGTAGAATATAAAATCAAGTAAGATCGCTTTTTCAGAGCGTTAGGGTCCGCGAGACCCTAACGCTCTTTGTTTATCCCGCAACGATGGCGACGTGACTACAGCGGGAACGCGCGAGATCAAGTATAATAGTGAATATCACAACTGACCTACTGCACACTCAAGGAAAGGATGCCAATATGTCCCATTTCACCGCTTCACCGGCTTGGCAGGCGCTAACTGCGCATCGCGCGACAATGAGCGAACACCATATGCGCGAGCTCTTTGCCCAAGACCCCCAGCGCTTTGCGCGTTTCTCCCTGCGCTTTCAAGGTATTCTCTTTGATTACTCGAAAAATCGGATTACCGATGAGACCATGCGATTGTTGCTCGCTCTGGCTGAGCAGGCTGGCTTGCAAGGGGCAATTGATGCTATGTTTAGCGGCGAGAAAATCAACAACACCGAAGACCGTGCCGTGCTTCACATTGCGCTGCGCAATCGATCCAATCGGCCGATCTATGTCGATGGGCAAGATGTGATGCCAGAGGTGAACCGCGTATTGGCCAAGATGCGCAGCTTCAGCGACGCGATCCGCAGCGGTGGGTGGCGCGGCTATACGGGTGAAGCGATCACCGATGTCGTCAATATTGGGATTGGTGGCTCTGACCTTGGCCCCAAGATGGTCACACTGGCGCTCACCCCCTATACCAAAACCAATCTGCGGACGCACTTTGTTTCGAATGTAGATGGCACCGATATTGCCGAAACACTAAAGGGGCTTACTCCCGCGACCACGCTCTTCTTGATTGCGTCCAAGACCTTTACCACCCAAGAAACCATGACCAATGCGCACACGGCGCGTACGTGGTTTCTGGCGACAGCCAACGATGAAGCAGCTGTGGCCAAACATTTTGCGGCGCTCTCTACCAATGAAAAAGCCGTAACGGCGTTTGGTATCGACGCGCAAAACATGTTTGAGTTTTGGGATTGGGTTGGTGGCCGCTATTCATTGTGGTCCGCGATTGGACTCTCGATTGCGATTGCGATTGGCATGGATCAGTTTGAAGAGCTACTGGGTGGCGCGCACGCTGTCGATGAGGTTTTTCGCACGACCCCGTTTGCCCAGAACATTCCTGTGATCATGGGATTGCTGGGAATTTGGTACAATAATTTCTGGGATGCACAGTCGCACGCCATCCTGCCCTACGATCAGTATATGGCGCGCTTTCCCGCCTATTTCCAGCAGGGCGATATGGAGAGTAATGGCAAATCGGTGAACAAGGCCGGCGAAGCGCTGGATTACTCTACCGGGCCGATCATCTGGGGCGAACCGGGAACCAACGGGCAACACGCCTTCTACCAATTGATTCATCAGGGCACCAAGCTTGTGCCGTGTGATTTCCTGGCCCCAGCGCGCAGCCATAATCCACTGGGCGATCATCATCAAATTCTGATCGCCAATTTCCTGGCGCAAACCGAAGCGCTCATGAAAGGTAAGACGCCCGCCGAAGCGCGATCTGAAGTAGTGGCAACCGGGGTCAAGGGTGCACAACTCGAAACACTGGTCGCTGCCAAGACGTTTACGGGCAATCGTCCTTCCAATTCCTTGCTCTTTCGCCAATTGACGCCCACTACGTTGGGCTCGTTGATCGCGCTCTATGAGCACAAGATTTTCACCCAGGGCATCATCTGGCAGATCAATTCGTTTGACCAGATGGGCGTCGAATTGGGCAAACAATTGGCCAAAGCCATTGAGCCGGAATTGGTTGACGACGCGCCAGTTACCACCCATGACGCTTCGACTAATGGCTTGATTGGGTACTTCAAACAAATGCGCTAATACAGAGCGGCCTACGTAAGACAGTAGTTCAGTAGGACAGTGAGTCAGTGGCTGTTTACTGTCTCACTGTCCTACCATTGGTCTATTTACGCTGTCGTGTACTAGTACACTGTAAAGTAAGGTTTGAACAGTAGTAAAGACTTTAGTCTTTCCCTGCATGGGACAAAGACTAAAGTCTTTACTACTAGCGCGACTTTGTGGCGTTCTTGCCGTACTGTTTAGACAGATAGATTTCCCTACCGATAGGTGAAGAGAGAATAGGAGCAAACGATGAGCAATAAAAAACGGGACGTTCCCTGGATCCTCTGGCCATTCGTGGCGGTATGGCGTCTGTTGGCTGCAATCTTGGGCTTGACTGGTCGCTTGATCGGTGCGGTCCTGGGGCTAGTGGTGGTGATTGTCGGTTTTGTATTGAGCGTAACCGTGATCGGTGCCGTGATTGGCATTCCACTGATCATTTTGGGTTTCTTATTGATGGTACGGAGTATTTTCTAATTCTTTTGCCCAATGATTTTACCGGATAAGGGGGACTCTATGGGACAGTTTCTGGCAACTTGGCTTGTGACAACGATTAGTCTGCTGATCATTTCGAATCTGCCGTTGGGGATTGAGATCAAAAATGTGCGCACCGCCTTGATCGGGGCTTTGGTCCTCGGTCTGTTAAATGCGCTCTTGTTGCCCATTTTACAATTTCTGGCCTTCCCCATCACCTTTTTGACGCTAGGTCTCTTTAGCTTGATCGTGACGGCAATTGTCTTTGCTTTGGCTGCGCGCCTGGTAGATGGATTTTATCTGCGCAACGGTTTCTGGAGTGCACTCATCGGCTCGATTGTGGTCGGGATTCTCAACTCGATTATCTTTTGGATCTTCTAACACGTCGAAGCAATTTGCTGTTCAATTTTCCCGTTCAACAAAAGAGAGGCAGGAGCTTGCAAGCTTCTGCCTCTCTTTTGTTTAGGGCTGTAGCGTCACCTTGATCGACTGGGTGCCACTGGCTACCAAGTCAATACCCTTTTGAAAATCCGCCAGCGGCAACTGATGGGTGATAATGCGATCCATGGGCAGCAAGCCTTTACTGAGCATATCAATCGCAATTGGATAGGTGTAGGGGCTGAGGTGGGCCCCATGCACATTCAATTCCTTGGTGTCCCCGATAATCGTCCAATCTACCGTCACCGGCTCGCGCATGACGCTAAATTCGACAAAGGTGCCCAGCTTGCAAATCGCATGTAACCCCTGCTCCACCGCGCTGGGATGGCCGGTTGCCTCAATATAGACATCACAGCCGTAGCCATCTGTCAGTTTACGCACCTCATCCACCACGTCAACTCTGTTTGGATTCAACCCCAGATCCGCGCCACACGCCTGCGCCAGAGCCAGCCGAGCATCGCTGAGATCGACGGCAATCAACAGGCGTGGATTCTTCTGGCGCGCGGCCGCAATCATCCCCAACCCCAGTGGGCCGGCCCCCGCGATCACGACCACATGATCCAATTCAATATTGCCGCGCTGTACGGCATGAATCGAACAGGCTAGCGGTTCAATAAATACCGCGTGTTCCTTGGGAATTGTGCTCGGCACTTTATAGTTGAGCGCGCCAACGGGAAAACGCATGTAGGGTGCCATGGCCCCAAAAGTCTTTTGGCGAAATCCATAAATGTCGTGCACCTGGCACATCCAATATTGGCCGCGCCGACAGTAGCGACATTCCCAACAGGGCACAATCTGTTCCGAGACCGCCGTATCGCCCAGCGCTAATCCATACTTTTCACCGGCCCCTGTACCCAACGCCACGACCGTGCCAACAAATTCATGGCCCGGAATAATGGGCGGTTGCGCGTAGCCAACGCGGTTTGCATCGCCCCAGAAGAGTGCGGCTCCTAGATAGCACTTTAGATCGCTAGCACAGATGCCGACTGAATCCACTTTTACCACCACTTCGCCAGGGGCTGGCTCGGGCACGCGCCATTCTTCCAGCCGATAGTCGTACGGGCCGTGACAAACGACGGCGGGCATGGTTTTGGGAAGTTCTTCGCTGCTTTGGTATTGCATGATTGCTCCTCTGGATACAGAATCAAGTGTGGAATGCAGTTAGAAATGCAGCCGCATGTCATAGGATAGGCTGCCCACGCGGTTGGTTAGCTCGCTGACAACAACAAAGCCCAGCCGTTGATAGAGCCGCAAGGCCAGATTGTTGGCACGCACATTGAGCGCAATGGCCGGGTAATGAGGGCGCGCCACGTCAATCAATCCCTGCAACAGACGCGTGCCAATTCCTTGTCCTACATAGGCCGGCAACACCGCCATGGCTAGCTCTGGCGTATCATCTGCTGTCGGGCTATAGGCTTTATTCTCACCCGTATAGAGTCGCACCCAAACCGCGCCTACTGCTGTCTGGCTTTCTTCCATTTCGGCGATCAACCCTAGATCGCCGGGGCGTCCCCAACCAGTGACATAGTTAGCAAGTGTCGGATTTTGGATCACGTCCTCCACTGTCTTGCCCGCTTCCAGATGCATGTGCGCCGCGTAGAAGATCATTTGCCCCAGAAATGGTTCATCGGCCGCGTCAATGGGGCGGATTCGGGGCGGAGAAATGGTATTCATTTACCAGACCTCCGCCGCTACCTCGCTGAGCTTGCCTTGGTCGCCGGCATCGAACCAACTTTCAATCAACCGGCGCGAGATCGAAAGCCCTGGTGGCAATTTGAGTGTGCCAGCTTGAAGCTCTTCGATAATTTGTGCGCGTGTCAGCCAGCGCGCCTCTTCCAATTCATTATCAATCAAATTGAACTCGGTTGTGGCCGCCGTCGCCATAAAGCCGACCATCAATGAACTGGGGAAAGGCCAGGGCTGTGATGAATGATAGTAGACTTTGCTCAGTTCAATGCCTGCTTCTTCGCGCACTTCGCGCTTGACAGCATCTTCCAGGCTTTCCCCTGGCTCAACAAAGCCCGCAATCACCGAGTAGCGACCGGGGGGCCAACTGGCCTGGCGCGCCAATAGACAACGATCACCCGACTGGACAATCACAATAATCGCTGGATCGGTGCGGGGGAAGATCTGCTTGCCACATTCGGGATTGGTGCAGGTGCGTACGAAGCCACCTTCGGTGCTGACCGTAGGATGGCCACAGTCGCCACAGAAGCGATGGCGGCGCTGCCAATAGATCATGGTGCGGGCATAGGCCAACAATGCACCGACATGCGGGTCGATGGCAACGCCTACAATGCGCAGATCGCGAAAGGTGCCAAAGGCAAGCACCCAATCCGGTGCAGTTTCGGCCACATCTTGTTCGACATCAATCGCAAAATAAACGGTGCCATCGAGCACCCCCAGCAGCGTCACCGCCTCGGGCGCGAGAGATTCGGGAAGGTCTTGTTCGGTCAACAGCCGAGCTTGCGCCGAGGCCGGATCGACAAAGAGGTTTTGTGTGCGCCAAACCGGCACAAAGCGGGTCGTGGGCGTGCTCATTTGGCCGGTTAGCCATTCCCGATTGCGCCGTTTGTCCACGATGCGATCCACTGGATTGGCGGCAAAAAAGTTGAGCGCAGAGCGTGTATAGTGATCCATTCGTGTGGGACTCTCTTTCTATCAGACGAATAAGACGGCTTGTCTTTGATCAATGCGACTCAACCTGGACGCAATGCTGACGTAGGGCAACGATGCTTTTGACGTATAACAGCTGTGCGGAAGTAAAGTAACTTTCGTGCAAGAACGGTACGAATGTCGCAATGCAAATTTTAGAACTTATGCTATCCTTAGGGTAGAGATAGCCAATGTAATCTTTGACTTACTCTTTGCACCGGTTATCCTGAGCAATCTGAGATGTTCGCAAGCCGTACGCTGCTTGATGAATTTATGAAATCTTAGGTGCTTGGCTCATCGGCCCCATGTGCAATTGTTGCCTGTCATCGTTAACTTCCTTGAATCTTTGCACATCTCTACCAACAAAAGATGCTTACCGCCACCAATCGCTTTTGGCGGGTGGTGTGTAAAAGGCCCTTTGTGGCATAGGAGGATAGGCAAATGGTGATGTGGATAATCTTGGCGTACTTCGCAGCTTCCTGCGTTGCTTCGTTGATCGTCTATGCGGCCTGTGTTGCAGCCGCACGTGCCGATAAAATTCAACAACATGCGTTTACAGCAAATCTTACCTACGAAATGGATGATCAGCGGGCCGAGCTGACGCAGTCTGCTCGGTTGGCACTTACTGCGTAACATTGTAAATAAAATCGTCTAATTTAACAAAAAAGCGTTCACCAGTCTAGCTGGTGGGCGCTTTTTTGCATTTATTTCGCAAAATTGAGCATAACTTTTTTGACGAAACTATGTCATTGGTAGTAGAAATGTAATTACAATTTCTTTAACTCTAACTCTCCCACCACAGCAGCGGCCTAACCAACGCTATGCATCGACAATATTCGCTCATTTCATCACGCTCACCGAAGAAAATGCCTGTGCACCTCATGAAGGAAGCAAGGTGGGTGCGCCGGTTGTGTGCGGGAGATGCGACTGCTTGGACGCAGCTGATCGAGCATTGGAGTCCGCGCCTCTACAACTATGTCTTCTATAATGTAGCTACGGAAGCAGATGCCCAAGCTTTGATGCACGCAATCTTTACCGAGATTGTGCAAGTAGTAGTTGGCTCGTTGCGCATTGCGAACCTCACCATTCTGCTCTTTGCGACGGCGCGCCAGCATGTACTACGCTATCGCGCACAAGCGGCCCATGTACCTCCGCCAACGCACCCCCTCCTCCTTTCAGCAGAGCGCCCGACAAACCAACAATTGACCAGCTTTTGGGTGTGTTTTCAAAAGTTTACGCCAGAATTGCAGCAGATCTTGCTGCTGTATTATGTGTGTGGGGTAAGTCTGCCCGAAATTTCGCAGATTGTGGGCAGGCAAGAAGGGGAACTGTTGCGGATCTTACAGCAAGCCAAATACTATTTGTTGCGCACGTAGGGATATAGTAGATAGGACCGGCATCCTTGAAGATGCCGGTCATGGTATTTAGTGGACTGCGGGCACGGGAGCACCGGTGGGGGTCACTGTATAGACGGGCTCGCGATGGGCCAGACCGCGCAGGGTATTGATGTCGGCTACGTTGTGCTGCTCCAGCCAATCGAGCATTTCTGCTTTGATCTGCTGCAGTGCGTCTGCCCCGCGATAATAAATTGCACTGCCGACACCCACAGTTGTCGCGCCAGCCATGATCATCTCGATCACATCCACGCCTGTACTGACGCCGCCTGTGCCAATGATCGGCACGCCAGGACAGGCACGGTAGATATCATAGACACACTTGAGGGCAATCGGCTTGAGCATAGGGCCACTCAAGCCGCCACTGCGATTGGCAAGAATCGCCTGTCCACTCTCGGCATCAATCGCCATCCCTGGCATGGTGTTGACCACACAGAGCGCATCGGCACCCGCCTGCACCACTGCGCGTGCAATGCGCACAATGCTGGATACATTGGGCGCTAACTTGACAATTACCGGAATCCCATAGGTTGCCACTGCTTGTTTCACTTGGCGGGTAACTTCTGCCGCTGCCTCGGGATCGCCCGCATAGGGTTCACCAAAGTCGCTGTGGACATTCGGGCAAGAGATGTTGACTTCGATAAAGTCGGGCTGGGCCTGGGCAATCGTGGCCGCCACGCTGCCAAATTCTTCTGGTGGACCCGCAAAAATGCTCGCGATCAATGCTGTCCCATGGGGGGCAAGTGCGGTTTTGGCCTGGGCCAGCAAGGCAACTTCTGCCTCTGCGCCCGGGTTGGCCAAGCCAATCGCATTGAGCAGACCATGCCCCCAATCGACACACGAAGGATTGACATGCCCGGTACGCGGGGTAGGGCCACAGCTTTTGGCCGTGACCGCGCCACAGCCTGCTTCGGCAGCACGTAGCAATAGGCTAACCGTTGTACCCCAAATACCGCTGGCGAGGACCAGGGGGGTTGGCAATGAATGGGAAAGAAAGTCTACCGTTATTCCCGGCATGTTCGCAGGTGTGAGCGCTGGCATGATCGTTAACGCTTCTTCCGTCGTTGTTTATTAGTGGGGTTGCGCGGCTGTCCGCCTTCTGTTGGCGCGACGGGTGTTGCTGCGGCGCGGGCGTTGCCCTTGGCGCTGGGCAGACCAGCCATGACGGGCGCTGGTGTTAGTTGTATCTGTTCAAGCATCGGCTGATTGTGCAATTGGACTGGTGTCGTCGACCGCTTGCGTAACTGCAGATTGATCATCTCGATAATAAACGAGAAGGCCATGGCAAAGTAGGCATAGTTCTTGAGATGCAGGTCGTGGGCGGCTTCGGCATTCCAGCCCTCAATGAGCAGCATCGAGCCGATAAGAATCAAGAAGGCTAGCGCCAAGATCTTCATCGTTGGGTGTTTCTCGACATAGCGGCTGATGCTACCCGCAAAGAAGAGCATGACAGCGGCAGCAATCAGGATCGCCGTTACCATGACCCATAGAACGCCCGAAATGCCCACTGCTGTGATGACCGAGTCCAACGAAAAGACCACATCAATGAGGACGATTTGGATGATTACTGCGGTGAAGGTTGAAACCACCTTGGCTGCTTGATTGTGTTCGCTTGCTTCCAGCTTTTCGTGAATCTCGTGGGTGCTCTTGCCAATTAGAAAGAGACCGCCAATCAAGAGAATGAGGTCGCGGCCAGAGAGACCGTTGTCGAAGAGCGTAAGCAATGGCTGCGTCAGGGCCATGACCCAAGTGATACCCAGCAAGAGCAAGATGCGTGTAATCACGGCAAGCCCAATGCCCAGTGAGCGGGCGCGCGCCTGTTGCTCAACCGGAAATTTGGATGACAAAATAGCGATAAAGATCACATTGTCGATGCCCAGCACAATTTCTAGCGTAGTTAATGTCAGTAGCGCTACCAAATTAGTCGTTGTAAATAGTTCTTCCATCCTGCCGTCCTTTGTATCGTTCCAACTGTAAGATATAGAGAAGAGCGAAGAGAGAAGGTCAGCGCAAAGCCAAGCGTAGACAAGTTCGTAAGCCCACTTTGCAGAGCTGTCTATGCAGAATTTTCCTGCTTGACCTTCCTACGCCCTTGGTCGGCACATTATTGATGCATTTTGGCTAGGCGCGCCCCGGCTTCGTGGAGAGTTGCTAATCGTTTGGGAAAGGCAAAGCGGACACTTTTGCCGCCATGCCCAGGGGTTGAATAAAATTTGCTGCCCGGCACAACTGCCACACCGATCTCTTTGGTTAGCCAGAGCGCGAATTGGACATCATCTAATGCGGCTTGGGGGATCGCCAGCTGCGAAAAATCGGCCATTGTATAATAGGCACCTTCGGGGAGGTTGGCGACAAAGCCATTTTCTTCCAGGTAGCCCATCATTACGTCGCGCCGTTGATGATAGTCGCGGCGCATGTCGGTATAGTAACTTTGCGGCAGATTCAGCGCAGTGACCGCCGCGGCTTGCAGCGGTGTCGGCGCACAAATTGTCGTGTAGTCATGCACGCGGCGTACGGCGGCGGCCATCGAATCGGGGGCAATCACATAGCCCAAACGCCAACCGGTGATCGCAAATGTTTTGCTCATGCCACCCACGGTAATCGTGCGATTGCGCAACGGTTCTAGACTGCCCGGTGCCACATGGGTGCGACCATCGTAGAGAATCTGGTTATAAATTTCATCGGTAATCAAGACCAGATCATGTCGTTCGAGCAGGGCGGTAATACCAGCCATCTCCTCGGCATCAAAGACGCGCCCTGTGGGATTGTGCGGGGTGTTGAGCACAATGCCGCGCGTACGGGGGGTGATGGCCGCGGCCAGCCGTTCAATGTCCAAGCGATAGCCAGGTCCGTCCAATGGCACCGCAACCGCTTTAGCGCCGACCATCATGGCGGCGGGCCGAAAGTTTTCGTGGGCGGGTTCGATGATAATGATTTCATCACCTGGATCCAACAGAGCTTGTTGCGCTGCCACAATGCCTTCTGTCACGCCACAAGTCACGGTGACATGGACATCGGGGTTCACGTTCCAGCCTAACTGTTGCGTGTAAAGCTCGGCGAGTTTTTGGCGCAGCGCAGGGTAGCCCCAGGTGATGGTATATTGATTGATGCCACCTGTGATGGCCTCGACTGCTGCTTGCACGACCGCGGGATCTGGATCAAAATCAGGATACCCCTGACTTAGATTAATTGCGCCATATTGAATCGCGACGCGGGTCATTTCTCGGATAATCGATTCATTAAATTGCGAGACAACTTTGGCTGGACGCATCGCGCTCTCCGTTTTGTATAGTACTTATGTCGTATATGTATGCCAAAAAGTGCATTTTGATGTAAAAAAATATTGCTTTATGCCGCGTCTTGGTATAATCGTTGCACTTGCCGTTTAATATAGACGATGAGGGCATGGAGGCCACGTAGCCGCTGGGGTGTGATCGCCTCGTGAAGCCCTAGCAGCATATAGACATCTTCTGGCGTCGCCTGTATCTCGGCGGGCGTTGCACCCTCAAGTCCTTCGACCAAGATGCTAGCATAGCCGCGCACCGTGGGTGATTCACGTGGGATATCCAGATAGAACTCTACGTGGCCATCCTGTAATTCCGTATGTAGAAAAACAGAAGCTTGACACTCATGGATCTGTTCCATGGCGTCGCGCTGGCCCTGTAGTCGCTCGGGTAGATCCGGCAGATCGTCAGAATATTCGATCAAGAGTTCGAGCCGCTCGCGCGGTAATGCTTCGCGAAATTCATGAATAATCGCTTGCAATGCGGGCGGGCAGCGTTCAATTTTGTCTTCAACGGTTGTTTCCGACATGATACCTCCTTACTATGTGTGCTGCTAGACTGTGACCTCACTGTAGCCACAGTGTAGCCACA
>Ga0105048_10007958_pt1 | contig 16982 bp, 9 predicted proteins | sample MAT05_FD_78382 | JGI IMG/M metagenome (GOLD analysis project Ga0105048, IMG submission 78382) | Freshwater microbial communities from Lake Fryxell liftoff mats and glacier meltwater in Antarctica - MAT-05 | ecosystem: Environmental > Aquatic > Freshwater > Ice > Liftoff microbial mat | place...
CCGACAAACCCGACATCGAGGCCCAGGTAGATCACAAACAAGGATCCGCTCAAATCTCCGCCCAGGGTCAGTTTCCACTGTTGGACCAGAAACGTGGGCATCCAACTGGAGGCGATATGGATGATTGGCACCCCAAAGGCGGCCGCGCCCACGCAAGCCCAGAACTGCGGCTTTCGCAGGATCAGCCCCCAGTCGGTACCCTCCTCGCTCGCCTTCCCATAGAGGACCTCCGGCCCCGGCCGAAACCACAGTAGCCAAGCGCCCGCCCAGACCAGACCGATCAACCCCAATACGACGAACGCCCCGCGCCAGCCGATCGATTGGCTCAAGCTTAAGACCAATACGGGAGCAATCACCGCGCCCAGGCTGCCGCCGGACATCATGATGCCGTTGGCAAAGCTACGGTCTTTAGCAGGCACAATCCGAGCGATGATCCGCGCGGCCCCCGTCTGTCCAGCCGCCTCAAACGTGCCCAGGAACAGCCGTGCCGCAAACAACTCCCCGAAACCCCGCGAAAAGCCACTCGCCATTTGGGCCAGGCTCCAGCACCCCACAAACAGCCCGTATACGATGCGAATGTTGTAGCGGTCCAAAAAGTAACCGACGAACAGGTGCATGCCGGCATAGGTGTAAAAGAAGGCGCTCAGCAGTAGCCCAAGCTGCCGGTTATCCATCCCCAGCTCTTTGGAAACTAACGGGGCGGCCACACTCAACGCTTGGCGGTCCAGGTAGCTCAGCGCGGTGGCGCACAGCAGGAACCCGCACACCTTCCACGGCCATGCAGCCAGCGAATTGAAGCCTGGTGCCGCCACTTACTTGTAGATCTTCTTCTGGTAGATCTTCTGGGCGACATGCTCAAGAACAGCTTTGAAGTAAGCCCGATTCCGCTCCGGCACCGGCATCTCGTCGGTCACCACCGCCGAACTCCCTGGCCGATAGTCAACAAACGGCCAGATTTGAAATTGTACCCAAGGCATGTAGCCCCAGCTTCCGCCGCTCTCCCAAATCGCGTCACAGCTGCCCAACTCGAGCTTCAGATGCGCAAGCGTCGTCTCGCGTCCAATGTCGTCCTCATTGATCACAATTGGCCCGGGAACCCCGCGATTGGAGGCAAGTTCTTTCACCCGCTTGCGCTTCACCTCGGGGCTCAAGTGGTTGCCATGGGTCAAGACCAGATCGGCATAATCGCGAACCCCATCGGCCACCTTCATGATCTGTTCGCCGGGCTTCACCTCCCCATTGGACGATGCACTCACCGGCAGACGAAACTCCGCCTTTTTCTCAACAAATCGAGACTTGGCCAGCTGGATCAGATGCCCCATCGCTCGCTCAATGTAGCGGTTGTAGTCAAAATCGCCGCCGTTGTACTCATTGGCGATCTCGATAATACAGTTCCGGACGTTGTTCGCAATCAGCCAATCGGTGGTCGCGACGGTTGCCTTGTCGATGGCCTCAGGACCGGAAAGCGCCTCGTCCTGATAAGCATAAAAGTAGACGAGGTTCAAGACCATCCCCCGCTTGTCCAACTCCCGGGCCAACTGTAGAGTCCGCGCCATCCAGCGTGGCTTCAAGCTGCCGTCACTCTCATACGCGCTCATCGACATCCCATTGCCGGGGCCAAGCTTGTACGGCCGCGTGCGCTTGATGTGCGCCGTTCGCTCGTAGGCCGCGTTCGCCCCTTGCAAGGAAACACTGATCGAGAGGATCCCGTGCTTCTTGTAATCATCGAGGGCGGCAATCACCCGTTCGGTGTTCTTCTCGGGATCGAAGGCCTCTTCGGTCAACCACTCGTCATGCACCACGGCTTGCGCCACCCGCACGTTCATTAACCGTCCGGCCGCGCCGGGCCGGAAGCCGGGGCCGGAGTAGGTTTTCTTCCAAGCACCTTTCCCTTCGCGCAGGTAAAAACTGCGCGGTTCGTACCCTTGGCCCAGCATTGTTCCCGTGGCGATTTCCACGGCCTCAGCCGTGCCTGCCAGCAGGCATGTCAATAACGTCAGTTTGTGTAGCAGCATAACCGTCTAGATGATTATCAGATATATCAGTCGATTGTCAATCGTTTGGTATCGTAAAGGGAGCCGTGGCCAAATCAAAAAAGCAAGCCCCCATCCCCGCCCCCGCCCTTTCGGCGACCGATCTCGCGTATGGCAAACTTAAACGCGAGATCCTTACCAACTCGCTCGCCCCCGGTGACTCCATCTCCATCGACAAATACGTCCACTCTCTCAAACTCAGCCGCACCCCGGTCCGCGAAGCCATCCTTCGCCTTGAACGCGAAGGCCTGATCGAGATCCGCCCCCGCCAAGGCACTTTCGTTGCCCCCCTCGATCTGCGTCAGATTCGTGAGCTCTACGCCGTCCGCCGGCTTCTGGAAGGTGAAGCGGCTCGCCAAGCCGCCACCAGGGCCCCGCGCGAGCGCCTGCAACTGCTATCCCAAGAGCTCTCCCGGCTTGCCGACCCCCGGCAACTTTTTGAAAAAGGCCAGGAGGTCCACGCCATCTGTGCCCAACACTGCGGTAACCAAACCCTTCGTCAGATGCTGGAAAGCGTCCAGGACCACTTCGTCCGCTTCCGCTCACTCTCGCTCCAGATCCCAGTCAAACTGCTCAGCTCCCATCGCGAACACGTCGGAATTCTCGAAGCCCTCGAAGCCGAAGACGGCGAAGCGGCCCAACAACGGATGCACCTGCACTTCGACCATGCCGCGGCCTATCTGCTCGAAAACCTGCTCAATCGGGACAGCGCGGGACCCCGGGTTACCATCAGCTTGACTGCCTCTTAACACATCAGTAATATATCAGCAGCACTTTAGTCTAGGAGCCGTCCATGTCGCGCTTGCTGCTGCTTACCTGTTTCCTGCCTCTGGCCTCGTTGGCCCAGTCCGTCACCGCTTCGCTGGTTGGCTCGGTCGCCGATGCCTCGGGGGCACTGCTCCCTAACACCGTTGTTTCCCTGGCCAATCAGGCCACCGGAGAGGCCAAGACCGCCCAGAGCAACGCGACGGGAGAGTATCGATTCACCCTCCTCCGCCCCGGCCTTTACACTTTGACCGCCGAGCGCCCCGGCTTCAAACGAAGCACCGTGGCGGCGTTCGAACTCCAGGTGGACCAGACCGCCCGCATCGATATCGCTCTTCAGATTGGCCAGGTCAACGAGAGCGTCGAGGTGGAGGCCAGCGCACCTTTGGTCTCGTCTGAAACGAGTTCGGTCGGCCAAGTCATTGATCAGCGGCAGATCCAGAACCTGCCTCTCCGGGGCCGCAGTTTTTTTGAGCTGGCCCAACTCGCCCCGGGCGTCACCCCGACGGCTCCCAGTTCCTTCATCGCCAACCGCCGCCCCTTCCCCGGCGGCCTCAACGCCCCGGCCTTTCAAGTCGGCGGTGCCCGCGAAAAATCGAACGGCTATCTCATTGACGGCGTCGATGCGATGGACCCCCACTTTCTGACGCCCTCGATCTTTCCCTCGGTCGATGCCATCCAGGAGTTCAAGCTTCAAACGTCATCCTACGCCGCCGAGTTCGGTCGCTTCGCCGCGCAGATCAACGCCACGACCCGCTCGGGAGGCAACGCCTTCCACGGCACCGCGTATCACTTTTTTCGCAATGAAAAGCTCGATGCCGCTAACTTTTTCGACAACCTCAACGGCCGCGGCCGCCAGCCGTTTCGCTATAACCAGTTCGGCGGCGTCCTCGGCGGGCCAATCAAAAAAGACAAGACTTTCTTCTTCGTCAACTACGAAGGCACCCGCGTCCGCCGCGGGTCGCTGGCCCAACTGACGGTTCCCACCCTGGCCCAACGTAGCGGCGACTTCAATCCCATTGGGCAGCGCAATAACCGGCTGATCTTCGACCCCGCCACGACAATCCGCGCCGCCGACGGCGTGATCTCGCGCCAGGCATTTCCGGGCAATATCGTGCCCGCCGTTCGAGTCACCTCGTTTGCCCGCGACCTCCTAAAGCTGTACCCCGCGCCGAATCTCAGCGTACCCACGGGCAACAATTTTCTCGCGAACCTCTCAGGCCAAAGCGACAACAATCAGTTCATGACCCGCCTCGATCATCGGTTCAACGATCGGAACTCGCTCATGTTCCGCTACTCGCTGTTCGACGGCATCGAGACGAGCCCCAGTCCGATTGACAACGGTGGTCTCTCCACCAACGTCCGCACCCATAACTTCGCGGCCAGCTACATTCGGACCTTCACCGCCAACCTGTTCTATGAGCTGCGCGCCGGCTACAACCGGCCGAATTATCTGATTCTCCAGGACGGCGCTTTTGGCACCAACATCTCCGCCCAACTCGGCCTTAAGAACCTGCTCAACGAACCCCTCGCCTTCGGCGTGCCGCAGATCACCCTCACCGGCTTCAACACTATCGGCACCGACACCAACCCCACCACCCAAACCTCCAACGTCTACCACCTCGTCAATCACTTTACGTGGATAAAAGGCAGCCACAGCATGAAGTTCGGCACCGATATGCGGAAGCTCAACTACAACGACCGCTCGGAGCGCTTTGTTCGCGGCGGCCTTACCTTCACCGGCGGTCTGAGCGCTGACCCGGTTCGCGCCGCCACCACGGGCGTCTCCGTAGCCGACCTGCTGCTTGGGCTACCCCTGAACGCCTCTGGGTCTAATACTTCGCTCGCCGGTAATTTTAATGGCTTCAACTATGGCTTCTTCTGGCAGGACGATTGGAAGGTGGCCAAAAATGTCACGCTTAATCTGGGCCTGCGGTATGACTACAACACTCGCCTCACCGACGTGCAGAACCGGCTCACGCTCTTTGATTCGACGTTCCCGGGCGGCCGCCTCCTCCTGTCCGGCACCTCGCAGGCGCTCGTTCCGCCGGCGGGCCGCATCAGCGGGCCGCCGACGCCTCGCGGTCTGCTTCCGGCGGACAAAAACAACTTCGGCCCCCGCATCGGTGTCGCCTGGCGGCCCTTCGGGCACAGCCGTACGGCGGTCCGCGCGGGCTTTGGGATCTTTTACGACCTTATTGAATTGCAGGACCTCCGGACGTGGGTTCGCAACCCGCCCTTCGGTCAAATCACTGACGTTCGCAGCGACCAGAACGGCGCGGCCGATTCGCCTAACCTCCTCCGTGTGGCCTACCGCTTCCCGCCCACCGGCAGTGCCGCCGCCCGCCCCGGAGCCTTCGGCCCCGGCGGCAGCTCCCCGGACCCGGTCTACAGCCAGTGGAACTTTTCCGTCCAACAAGAGGTCCGCACCGGCAGCCTCGTCGAAGTGGGCTATCTCGGCTCGAAAGGCACCTTTCTTGCGCAGCGGATCAATTACAACCAGGCGACTCTCGATGTGGACCCCGCTCGCCCGACGCCCATCCTGACTCGCCGCCGTTTCCCGCTGTTCGGAGACTCCATCCGGATCACCGAAAACGCCGCTAACTCGACGTATCACGCCGTTTTCGTCAAGCTCGAACGGCGCATGTCGAAGGGCTTCTCGTATCTGGTCAGCTACACCGTTTCGAAAAGCCTCGACGGGGCTTCGCTCATTGATGATGCAGCTCGCGATATCTTCAACCTCCGTCTGAATAAAGGCCGCTCCAACTTCGATCTCCGTCATCGGCCGGTGCTCAGTTCCACCTACGAATTGCCCGGTGCGAATCGGTTCGTCAAGGGCTGGACGCTGAATGCGATCGCCAGCTTCCGTTCCGGCTTCCCGTTCTCGGTCTCCTCCCAAGGCGACGTCTGCAACTGCGGCGCCTCCAACCAGTTCGCCCAGCAGGTGGGCGACCCTCGCTCCGGCTTCACCCAGTCCCGGCTGCAATGGTTCAACGGCGGTGCGTTCGCCCAGCCCGCCCGCGGCACTTTCGGCACCTCGGGCCGCAACATCCTTGATGGCCCCGGCGAGGCCACCATGAACCTGTCCCTCTTCCGGTCGATTTCCATCCGAGAGGGGATCAAGCTTCAGTTGCGCGGTGAGTTCTTCAACGCCCTCAACAAAGTGAACTTCGGCCTGCCGAACTCGCAGGTCGGCAACGCCAGCTACGGCGTGATCCAAAGCGCGAGCCCTGGTCGAGTCATCCAACTTGGCGCAAAACTCAGCTTCTGATCCGAGCAGATCGGATTGTGACCTGTTGCCCTTTTCGTCGCCGCCCGCTACTTCGGTAAAGTCGGGCGGCGCTTCTTCAGTTCGTCCGCGTCGCCCAGGTCCTTGGGTCGTCCGGTAGCTTCTTTATTGCGAATCAAGTCGTCGAGGCTGATGAAGAATACGGGCAAGCCGTCAAGGGTCCCAGGAACCTTGTTTTCCCAGGCCGAGGGGAAGTCCACCGCGGAGATTGAGGTGATGAGGTCGATTCGGTTCGGCTTCGCGCCGATTTGAAGGACTTGGTCTGGCCGGTTCAGATCTTCCCGGGCGATGCCGAGGCTGCCAAAACCGAAGGCTTCGATCGCAGCTACCGTGGCGTCGGCGTTCTGGTCGGAGATTCGGAGCAGGAAGTCGATGTCCGCAGTGAAGCGAGGCCAGCCGTGCCATGCGACGGCGTACGCTCCGATTACAAGGTACTCAACTCCTTTCGAGTTGAGTGACGCGATGAACTCGCGCAAGTCTTTGTTCATGGGCGTCCGGGTAGATCCGAGTCTGAAGCTCGAGGAGGATTTCGATCCGGCGTTCGGGGGACATATTCCTGTCCTCCTCGGCATCTGCCGCATCCGCATCCGCGAAGCTTTTGAAGATGCGAACCACTTTCTCCATACCCTCTACTCTAGCGTACGAGGATGGAGGGTTCGATTCCTGTCCATGAACTCGCGCAAAACGGACTCGGTTGCGGCTTCGGAAGGGGGATAGTTGTGGGGTTGATGGGGGCCGCAAACGGCCTTTGCGCTGTGCAGGAACTCGCGCAGAACGGACTCGGTTGCGGCTTCGGAAGGGGGATAGTTGGGGGATTGATGGGGGCCGCAACCGGCCTTTGCGCTCAGAAGCGCTTCGTACTCTTGGGGTTTTTCGCCGCAGCCAGGTCCGATGAGGACTTACTTGGGGGCTGGTTGGGTTGCCGACATGATTCAGCGCAGCGCAAGATCGCAACCATCCCTCGGTGGCAAGGCTCGAGCGGCCGCAGTAATCACCCGTCTCGCTAGAGTTTGTGAGGTGATATAGTGCCGTCGCGCAGCTTTTGCTGTCTGATCTTTGGAGGGTTCCATGAGTAGAGCCGTTTGGTCCACTATGTGGCTGTTGTTGGGTGCGGGGCTTTTCGCCCAGAGTGATCGAGGTGTGATTACCGGCACCGTTTCCGACAGCTCCGGAGCGTTGATTCCGGGCGTCCAACTCGTTCTGAGGAACGCCAACACCGGAGCGCAAGCCGATACCGTAACGACGGGGACAGGGAACTACACGCTGCTTTCGTTGCCGGCAGGGACCTATTCGCTGAAGGTCGTCCAGCCGGGCTTTAGTCAATTCGAACAAACCAAAATCCTGGTGCAGGTAGCGGTGACAACCCGCATTGATGTGGTTCTGGCGGTCGGCACGGCGGCAGAGTCCGTGAGTATCTCCGCACAGTCGAGTCAACTGAAGACCGAGAGCGCGGAACAGTCGACGACGATCACGGGAAAACAGATTTCTGAATTGCCGATCAACTTCGGCATTGGAGCGGGCGCGATTCGTAATCCGCTGTCTTTTGCTCAGATGACGCCGGGTGCGACGTTCAATGGCTGGAACAACATCTCCATTAATGGCGGCTCGAACAACTTCAAGATCATGTTCGAAGGCCAGGAATCCGATAGTGCGCGGCAGACCCGGGTGTCCGATGAACTGCAGCCTTCGGTCGAAGCGATCGAACAGTTCACGCTTCAGACGTCTAACTTCTCGGCGGAGTTTGGGCGGGTCGGCAATGGCGGCGTCTACAACTTCACTTCCAAGAGCGGCACGAACGAATTTCATGGCACCGCCTATTCGTACTTTGAAAATACGATTCTCAATGCGGGCATTCCCTTTACCAACGATGGGAAGGGGAAGCATATAAAGGTCGTGAAGCATCTGGCCGACTATGGTGGATCAGTAGGTGGGCCGGTGCTTATCCCGAAGCTCTACAACGGGAAGAATCGGACTTTCTTTTTCTTCAATATGGAAAAGTATCGCGACCGGGAGAGCTTGTACGCGGGCACTTCGACGGTTCCCAACGGCGCTTATCTGGCCGGGAACCTGAGCAACAATCTGGCGGTGACGGGCAACCGGAACTTGGGAACTGACTTTGCGGGCCGGGCGATCATACAAAACGCCATTTACGATCCAGCCACGCAAGTTATCGATTCTACTGGGCGCCGGGTGCTCACCATCTTCCCGAACAACGTGATTCCGGCGAGCCGCATTGATCCGACGTCGGCGAAAATCCTGGCGTTCTTCCCCAAGGCGAACCTGGGCAATGACGCGTTTGTGAACAATTTCACCCAATCGGGAGCGTTCTTCAAACTGCAGCAGATCCCGTCGATCAAGATTGATCATAATTTTGGGGTGCGATCGAAGGTGTCTGGCTATTGGGGATCGCAAAACACGGACAAATCGAATGGCGTGGACGGTTTGCCGGATCTGCTTTCGCGGGTTCGGATTCAGAATATCTGGAGCATGACGAGCCGGGTGAACTACGATCATACGATCACGCCGACGTTGCTTTTTCATCTGGGCGCGGGATTCATTCGCTACCGGAATCCGGACACGGTGCCGCCGATTAGTGCCGAGTATGATTTGACCAAGCTGGGAATTACGGGTGCGCCGGGGACGGGATTCCCTCGCATCAATGCCGTCGGCGACAGTGTCCTGGGGGGCATGGCGCTGCCTTTTGGAACGGGAAACCGCTTGCTTCTGTTCGATCAAAAGGCGACGGCGGTGGCCAACCTGAGTTGGGTCCACGGCAACCATACTTACAAAGTGGGAGGGGATTGGAAGCTGGAAACGACGACCCCACTTTCGTTCAATAACCTGACCCCGACGTTTAACTTCAGCGGTGCTCAGACGGCGCAACCGTTGTATGGCCAGGTGCTCCCGAACGGGACCGGCACCGGTTCCCCGTGGGCGAGTTTCCTGCTGGGACTCTATGACAATGCTTCGGCGGGAAACACGTCGTCCCCACAGAACCGCCGGAAGTCGCTGGCCGTGTTTGCGCAAGACACATGGAAGCTGACGCGCAAACTCACGCTCGATTACGGTCTGCGATGGGATTACCAAGGGCCGCTGGGCGAACTGCATAACCGGCAGTCGACGTTTAGTCCGACCACGCCGAATCCGAACGCGGGTGGTCTGTTGGGGGCGGTGATTTACGCTGGCAAAGGTCCCGGGCGTTGCGATTGTCAGTTGGTTCCTGCTTACCGGTTGGCTTATGGTCCGAGGATAGGCGCGGCGTATCAGCTTAACCCGAAGACGGTAATTCGGGCGGGGTGGGGTCTGGTGTATGGTCCGCTGTCACCGACGGCGACGGCGCCGTCGACGGCCAGCATGGGGTTCAACGTGGTGAATCTTCCGTCACCTGGTAATGGCGTCGCGGCGGGAACCATCTCCCGGCCGCTCGTGCTGGACCAGCAGTTGCTTTATGGCGCGGCATACGATCCGGGTTTGAATGTGATTCCTGGAGGGGCGGTGCAGGCCGCGCCGGCGCTGGTGGATCGGAACGGTGGACGGCCGTCGCGGGTGAATCAGTGGAGCGTTTCCGTGCAGCGGGATTTGATGAAGGATGTGGTGGTGGAGGTATCGTACCTTGGCAACCGCACGGTTTGGCAGAATGCCGGCGGCGGCGGGGCTTCTTCGTACAATGTGGGTGCGTTGATCAACTACAACGCCGTGAATCCGGCGACGCTGCAGCGCGTGGGTTTGGGGGATCTTACGAACGCGGCGACGCGAACGCTGCTGAACTCGGCTATCAGTTCCCCGGCGGCGGTGGCGGCGGGCTTCAAGCCGCCGTATGCCAATTTTCCAGCGGGCGGCACGGTGCTCCAAAGTTTGCGACCGTTCCCCCAGTTCAGTAGCGTGGGTCAACTGTTGGCTCCGTTGGGGGCGTCCTCGTATGACGCGCTGCAGGCCAAAGCAACGAAGCGCTTTTCGCATGGCCTGACGGCCACGTTCTCCTATGCGTTTTCGAAGACGCTGGATAACTCGACGAATACCGGGAATATTTATGATCGAAGGAGTTTCAAGGGGCTGTCGCCGAACCATGTCCCGAATATCGCGAGCTTGAGCGTCAGCTATACCGTGCCAGCCGTTGGAATCGCCAAGCGCAGCCGGGTGGCGAACGCCGTATTGAGTAATTGGAGGGTGGGGACAATTACGACTTGGCAGAGCGGCGCGTTGCTGACAGCGCCGGGATCGAACAACGGCATCGGCGGATTTTTGGCGACGGGCTACACCCGTCAAGTCCGGGTGGCGGGTGTACCGCTGTTCTTGAAGAACCCGAACTGCGGCTGCATCGACCCGACGCAGGACACGATTCTGAACCCGGCCGCGTGGCAGGATCAGACAGCCGGCGTTCCCGGCAGCAATATCACTTACTTCAACGATTTTCGCGGACAGCGCCGGCCGATCGTTTCTGGTGGATTCGGAAAGGAATTCCAGGTTCGGGAGAGGGTGACGTTGAGCATCCGGGCCGAATTCTTCAACCTGTTCAATCAGGATCTGTCGATTCCAGACCCCAGCACGGGCAGCCCCGCTCTAGCGCCTACGAGGTCTTCGAACGGTTTGCTGACGGGCGGCTTTGGATTTCTGAACTACCTCACGATCGCTTCAAACAGTGTGAACTCGTCGCTTCCGACGCCTCGGACGGGGCAGCTTGTGGCCAGGTTTACATTCTAGTGCCTACTTGCAACAGTTCGGAGGGGAAAGTGGTCCGCTTGCTGGCGCGCGGGCAGACGGGCGACCGTTCAGTTGACGTGGCTGAACCGCGCTGGGGTGGTACTCGAAACTGTGGGGGAGCCGATTGGGGTCGGCATGGTCCTATCTCTTTCGCCCGACGACAAGCGACTGGCGTTCGCAAGCCGTCTAGCCGGGAACCTGGATCTCTGGGTTCGGGATCCGGCGCGCGGCCTGGTGACGCGCTTCACGTTTCACCCGGCTAACGAAAGTGGTCCAGTCTGGTCTCCGGAAGGTTCGGGGGACATGTTCCTGTCTTTGCCGGCCTCCGCCAAATCCGCCTCCGCAAAGCTACGGAAGATGCGAACAACTTTTCCCATGAGAACCATGCTACCGCGCGAAGATTGAGGCTTTGATGCCTATGACTAAAAACGGCAGTTGGAGCGATTTGGGCAAAACCTGATCTATAGGGGGCTCTGGATTTTCGGTGCCGAATCGGTATGGCGCGACCCTACTCGGCCGAGTTGCGGGAGAAGTCCCCGTCTGCTTTCAAGGCGGGGAACATTGGTCTGGAGGAGCTGGCGGCCATGTTTCCTGTGAGCCTGGGCTGGGCCGAGAAGGAAATGGCAGACGGGGGGATGCAGAGACGATCCATTCCTGTGGCGGTCTGTATCTGAATCAATCTCGGGATGAGGCCGCCCGGGGTAGGGGCTATACGTGATAGCCCTTCTTTTTGAGATACGCCAACTCAACAGCCTTTTCTGAACTGGAGTAGGTAAAACTTTCACGGTCACCCGATAGGTAGCGAGTCGCGGCAGGAGAGATGAAGGGTGCCAGCATTGTTCCCTTCTGGGTGTTGACCTGGATTTTGGGCTGGGTCACGGGAGGCGGGCCGATGTAGTAGCTGGCCTCGAAAGAATAGGGCACTGGGTTATAAGGCACCCAATTCTTCTTGCGGAAGGTTAGGATCCAGCGGCCCTTGGAGTCCTGCGAAACCTCTTTTTCCAAGAGGTAGGCGGCACCTTCAATGTTCTGATAGTTGATGCCGTCGAAGGAGTATTGATACCACTGCTGGGCGACGATTTTGCCGACCTGACGTGGAAAAGCGCAGATCATGGAGGGGATCATGACGCTATGGTCGTCATTAGAGTTTCCCAGCTCCCCACCGGTGCCCGCCTGGGTGAAGTACTGGTCGGCATCGGCGAAGTCACAGAAGGGGGGGGCCTGGGTGGGATGATCAAAACGGACTTCCTCCCGCGTGATAATCCCGGTGAGGGAGGCGAGATTTCCATCGCTGCTCTCCCAACGTAACTTGTGGACATGAAGGAAGGCGAGCGGCCCGATGGGTATGTTGGGCGCGAGCGGGTCAACGGCACCGTCCTTGGCGTCAATGTGCTGATCCTGATGGTTGGCGAAAATGCCTTCCTTGATCTTGTAGCCGACGAACTCCATTTTCGGGAGGACGGGTATGGCGCGAGGCTGGTCGATGATGTTGGCGGCACCATTGTGGGCGTCGTCCTCGCGGACGCGCCAGCCGCGGAGCTTCAGAAGGCACTTGCCGCAGAAGGTGGGGACGGCATCGGCTAGAGCGGTGGCGGTAAGGCCCTCGAAGGGTTTGACCGATCCATTGTCCGGCCTGACTATGACAACATGAGCTCGCTTATTGACCCAGCCGACGGAGAGTTTCGGGACCCAACGGCCAGAGTCGTCGAAGAGCACTTTGATTTCGATGGTTGCGACTTCGGGGTCCAGATTCCGTTCCGGGGTGAATTTGAGTGAGCTGAGTTTCTTGGCGATCTCGGTGGGTGTTCCCCGGCAGTAGAAGCGTTTTTTGGAGGGACCAGACTCGAGGATTTCAGGCTCCAGGCCGCCATCGAACTTGCCAAAGGATGGCACAGTTTTAAGGCTATTGTCGGTTTTGCGACCTTCCACCTGGACACGGACGCCGAAACCTTTCTTGTCGCGCAGGCCCCACCCGATATAGATGCCTTCATTCTTGTCGCCATAGTACATAATGCAGTTGAAGTCGGTTTTGTCGTGATCGCCGGGGAACTCCCAGGGATGGGTGGTGAACAGACAGTGACCGATTTCATGGGTGACGAGGGCGAAGTCGGTAAACTTTTCAATGGCGCTTTCGTCGAGAGCGACAATGCCGAAGTCGCCACCCGTGCTAAGGGTGCGGTAAGGGTACTTGAACGCCGCCTGTTTTTTGGAGGTGGCTTTCAGAACTGGCTGGGGCAGGACGGTACTCCAATTGGGGGTGGTGCCGAAACGGGAGCGAAGAACGAGCAAGCCTTGGCCGCGGCCGAGCTTATCGTACTCGGTGCGGAGGGCCTGATAGAAGCCGACTAAGGGGTCGTATTTAGGCCAATCGCGGAAGATATTCTGGAGGTAGGTGAAGTAGGCGTCGAAGCGCAGATCGGGAGCGCGGGTGGTGTCGGCATTGGTGGCGACCTCCACTTCGGCCAAGGTAGGCAGAGGAATGGGGTACATCCCGGTTGGATCGAAGACCGGGTTGGCATGGCGGGCGGCAAACTCGCTGCTCGCTTCATGGTTGGCGTGATTGTTGGTGAAGTATGCCTGGCCGTCGGCGGCGAGTTTGGCGACGAGGCGTTTCAGCGCGGATTGCGGGAAGAGTTGTTCTATGGGGATGGGCGGTTCGGCGGGCGGGATCAACAGGATGTAGGCGTTGGCAAAGGTAGGCTGGATGGATCCCCAGTCGGTAGCGGGATAAGGCTGCGGAGCCCAACTAATTTCGCGGAGAATGCGATGCCTTCGCCATACGGTGAGCTTGCCGGACTGTTTGAGGGCGGGCAGTTCCTGCGATTGCGGCAGACAGGCGAGCGGGCCGAAGCTATTGGCCAAGCCCGCCAAATTGGTGTGCAACGGCTTAACGGCACCCCCGGCGACGTTGTCGAGGGAGAGCCGGGCTTGGACGACGAAATTATCGCCGGCGATATAGGAGCTTTGAAAGTAGACGGGGGCGGCGCCGAACTCGTTGCGAGGATGGTCCGGTGCTGAATGGGCGACGCCAAAGAACTTCGTACCGATGATGACGGGAGCCGTGAGGTTTTCGAGGGAGAGGAAGTGGGCATTCATGTCGGCGGGCGAAGTGCGGACCCCGCCCAGGTCGGTGGGGCAATTATCCCGCGGGTCGAGCGCATGGCCGGCATTGGCGGCCCGCGATTTCATCATCTCGGTCAAATAGAGTTTGGCTTTGGGGCGGAATTCGGCTGGGAGGTTGGGAAGGTTTCCTTCGGGAGCGCGGAGTTCGTCGGATGGATCGAAGGCGGTCCATTCAATTTCCGCGGGGCCGACGGCGAGTGGCGCATCGACGCCAGGGCTGGCGGCGGTAGCATCGGCTTTGGCCAGCAGGAGGATTTTGGCGCGCAGCGGGACGATGGGGGGATTGAAGAGTTCCTTATCATAATCGGCGTGGGCATCTGGCTTGGAGTAGTCGCCGTTTAGATAGTACTGGTCATGGTCGACTACGGCCATGGCCGTAGCTTGGCGGGTCAGCCAGCCGGCGGTGCGGACCACATCGTTGCGGCTGGCGTCGTCGGCCTTGAGCTTGGTGAGGAGGTCCTTGCCGGGTTGCGGGCCGGTGTTGGCGATGATGGCGGCGACGGTGCCGTAGATGTTTTCCCATGCAGTTTTCCAACCCCAGAGACCGGTGCCGGGTGCCCCGGCAGTGAGGGTGGCGAAGGCGTAAACCTTGGGGAGCAGACCGGAAGGGCTGTTTTGGGTGTACTGAAAAAGCGCCCGCATGAGGGGCAGGGTGTCATTGGAGTCGAGCGGCCCGGCGTGGAAACCGATGGCGTTGAGCTTGAACTGCAGCCACATGGTTTTTTCGGCGTTGCTGCCGCCGGTGGGGAAGTTGGCGTCGGCCTTTTCGGTGCAGGCTTGGTAGACATCTTCCCAGGGCATGGTTTCGACTGTGATGTCGCGGTAGAGAACGGCGACGGCGCAGGTCGCTTCTTGGACCTCGGAATCTTCTTCGACGGGAATGACGTGGGGCTTGGGGGGTAGCGCCGAGCGCAGTCTGCACGGCACGATGGATGAACTCGGCTGGGTGGAGACTCCGAGGGGAGGGGAGGTGAGCGGGGTGGCGGGGGCCAGGCGCGCGATGAGCTTTACCGTATAGGGCGACCGGATTGGGTGGGCGAACTGGGTAACGGGCTGGTTGGTGATGGCGTTGTTCACGACCGGGAAGCGATTGAACGGGCCATCCCAATTGACCTTACAATTGCCGGGCGGGGGCTGGAGTCTCGGGTGATTGGAATCCCAGCCGGCGCGGTAAACTTCAACGTCATCGCGGTCTGTAATCGTCAGGGCCATCCGCAAGATTTTCTTGCCGGGAGGGACGATATAGGTGACAGTGGCCTGTTCTATTGAGGGGACGAAATGTTGGCAATCGGCGGTGACGGTGAGCGGCATGTTATCGGATTCGGTTTCTACGGCCTAAACACTGAAGTCGAGGATGTCTTTGGGCGGAGTGGATTCAGGGGTTTCCGAGGATTCCCGCGGCGGGTAATCCAGATGGTACTGCTCCAGGCGATCCATCATAGCCGTTGGGTTTTCGCTGGGCTCGGCGATGATGGATGTGGCCCAAGGTTGGGACGCATAGAAACCGGGGCCGTAGAGGAGATCTAACCAGCAGAAGCGGTAGAGATCCCAATCGATATCGAGGTTGAACTCAGCGGCAGCGGCGAGGGCGGTATCGACGAGCGAGCGAAGGGGGGCCTGGCCGAGGGTGGCGCAGGAGGAGGGGGATTTTTCCTGGAGGAATTTTACGATACGGTCCGGCAGCTCTTTTTTCTTCGCGGCCTCGAACGCCTTCAGTTGCTGTTCACGAATGATAAGCATGGTTCGGTTGTTTCCCCGAGGGTACTTTCGGGAGGATATCACAGCTTGGCGGATCCGATTGGAATTATCGGCAGGGACAGGCAGGTGGCTTAGATTTTCCATCCCGCCTTCGCTGGTGATATTGTTTCTCCTGCGTTCTCGCGAGATATTTCCAGCCTCAGTCCCCGCTCTACTCGTACGAGCACGCCCAAGGAACCAACCATGAAGCTCGTACTTGTCGCCGCCCTTAGCGTTTGCATTCTCGTCGTCCGGGCTCAGGAAACCCGGGCTGTCATCGGTGGAACCATCTCCGATCCCCAGGGTGCGGCTGTGCCCGCAGCGAAGATCGACATTCGGAATCTCGGAACCAACGTCGTTACGACCGTCGAAACCAACTCTTCCGGCAGCTACAACGCGCCCCCGGTCAACCCTGGATTCTACTCCGTCACCGTCTCCGCGCCGGGCTTCAAGATTGCCGTCAAAACCAATCTCGAACTCCGCAGTTCTGACCGCAAAGCCGTGGACTTCCTTCTTCAACTCGGCACGGCTTCCGAGACCATCTCCGTCACCGCCGAAGCTCCCTTGCTCGATAACGTCTCCGCGTCGCGCAGCAGCACCATCAATCAAAGCCTGGTTGAAGCCGTGCCCACCTATGCCAAAAACGTCTTCCAACTCACCCGCTACACCGCCGGTGCCTCCGGTGGGACCACCGTCCGGCCCTTCGATGGCGGAGACAATAACGTTAGCATCCTCGGTGGCGGCAATAACGAAGTCCTCCTGAACGGGTCTCCCAATACTTATCGGGAATCCACCGGCGCCGCTAACACCATCTCTCCTCCGCCGGATGCCGTTGGTGAGGTCAAGATCATCACGAACGTCTTCGACGCCGAGCTGGGCCGCACGGGCGGCGGCGTCATCAGCGTCTCCATCAAAACCGGCACCAATCAGTATCACGGCTCGGTCAGTTGGCTCTCTCGCAATCCCGCCCTCAACGCCAACTCCTTTGAAGCCAACGCTACGGGCGCGCCCAATTCCTCGTTCCGTTCGAACGAACCCGGCGTCGAAATCGACGGACCCTTCCGGATTCCCGGCCTATACAACGGCAAGAACCGGACGTTCTTCACCTACGCCCAGGACATCTATCGGGAGTAATTGATTAGCGGCAGACCCTCGGTTTCGATCCGAAAATGGGTGGGCTCAGCGAAGGCCCCCTACTGAGCCGGAGTCTTTGGCCTCGTCCGGAATCGTTAAAGTGAAGGCATTCATTATTGTGATTAGCGGAACAGGTGGTAGCCGCTCGACTGGGACCTACTACGGATAGTGGTTTTTGACGAGGCAATAGCACGCCCAGA